>Ga0181521_10000102_pt1 | contig 96659 bp, 71 predicted proteins | sample PEATcosm2014_Bin_32_FD_119764 | JGI IMG/M metagenome (GOLD analysis project Ga0181521, IMG submission 119764) | Peatland microbial communities from MTU Mesocosm Facility, Houghton, MI, USA - PEATcosm2014_Bin02_60_metaG | ecosystem: Environmental > Terrestrial > Soil > Wetlands > Peat | place... | reverse complement strand
GGAAGAGACGAATTAGCTGCTAGCTTCTAGCTCCTAGCCTCTAGCTCGTTGGTTGTGGCTGGAAGCGGCTTAGTTCTTCCTGGAATGGTTTCCTGGCGGTCAACACCATTGCTTGTCCTACCTGCTTTTAGCTAGAAGCTAGAAGCTAGGAGCTAGGAGCTAGAAGCTTTCTATGCGTTATCTCCCCAAATCCGACGAAGAGCGCCGGCAAATGCTGGCCGAGATCGGCGCGGCGTCGATTGATGATCTTTTCGCGAGCATTCCGGCGGAATACCGGCTCAATCGCGACCTCGAAGTGCCGCGTCAGCAGGCGGAAAGCGAGATCGTCCAATATTTCCGCGCCGCCGGCGAAAAAAACTCCACCGGCTACGCCAGTTTTCTGGGTGCGGGCGCCTATCGCCACTACCGGCCGGTGATTATTGACGCCCTGGTGCAGCGCGGCGAGTTCCTCACCAGCTACACGCCCTACCAGGCCGAAATCACGCAGGGCACGCTGCAGGCCATCTTCGAATTCCAGACCATGATTGCCGAGCTGACCGGCATGGACGTGGCTAACGCCAGCATGTACGACGGGTCAACTGGGGCGGCGGAGGCGGTGATGATGGCGGTGCGTGTCACGGGACGCCACAAGGCTGTGGTGGCTTCCACGGTGCATCCCGAATACCGCGAGGTGCTGGCCACCTATGCGCAGCACCAGGGCCTGCCGGCAACGCTTGTTGGCTACGACGCGAAAACCGGACGCGTCGATCTAGCCGCGCTGGCCGCTGCTGTCACCGACGAGACGGCGTGTGTGCTGGTGCAAAGCCCGAACTTCTTTGGCGTCGTTGAGGATATTCCCGCCATTGCCGAGATCGCGCATGCGAAGGGCGCGCTCTTGATTGTGTCGATTGCTGAGGCGATCTCGCTCGGCATCGTGCGGCCGCCGGTCGAGGCCGACATTGTCGCCATGGAGGCGCAGTCGTTCGGCGTCGCACTCAGCTATGGCGGTCCGTTCTGCGGCGTGATTGCGGCCAAGGAGCAGTTGGTGCGCCAGATGCCGGGGCGACTCGCCGGGCAGACGGTCGACGGGGCAGGAAATCGCGGATTTGTTTTGACGCTGGCCACGCGGGAGCAGCACATACGGCGCGAGAAGGCGACCTCGAACATCTGTACCAATCAGGCGCTGGTCGCGCTGATGGCGACGATCTTCATGGCGGTTTACGGCAAAGAAGGGATGCGCGAACTGGCCGAGCACAATCTGGCTAAGGCCGATTACGCGGCGAAGACGCTGGGCGGTCAGCCCGGCGCGAAGCTGCGCTTTACGGGAGCGCCGCGCTTCCACGAATTTGTGCTCGAGACCGATGAAGCGCCGGCAGAATGGGGCCAACGGCTGCTCGACAACAAGATTGTCGGCGGCGTGGAATTGGGCCGCTGGTATCCCGAGCTTGCGAGCTGCACGCTCTGGTGCGCGACGGAAGTGATCACGCGCGAACAGATAGATGCGGCGGCGAAGGTGCTGGCTGGTGTTGAGGTGGAGGCGTAGAGCGGCAAGTTTGAACCGGAGGAAGCGTCAAGATGTTTGGCAGGAAAGAACCACCTCCATCTGAAGAGCACTTCCGGAAATGGACGGAGATCCGTAGTCGTGGAGAGGCGCGCTTCGTGCTCACCAGAGTTCTTATTGCCGCAGGCTGCGGGATCGCCGGTGCCTTTCTAATTCGCGTTTGGGAACACAAACGAATTGACGATCTATGGGGTCTCGTCCTCGGCGATGGCGTTGGCTGGCTCATTGCAGGTTTCTTTGAGGGAGTAAGAGAATGGGGATCGAATGAGAAGCGCTATCAACGGGAGATGATGATGCAATTCTCGTCTTCCAATTACGAATCGCCCGAGCAAACTCTCAAGCAACTGCAACGAGGCATTGAAAATGGCAGGTAGTCCGCAAATCCCCGGCCCGCACACATTGGGTAAAGTTCGCCCGCATCCTTCGCAGAACGAGGCATTGCTCTTCGAGAAGTCCTCGCCGGGCAAGCGCGCTTACAAATTGCCACCGCTTGACGTGCCTGCCGTGAATGCCGATGCGCTCCTTGGCTCCGCCGTGCGCAAGCACTGCGCGGAGCTGCCGGAACTCTCCGAAATCGAGCTGATCCGCCACTTCACGCGCCTCTCCACGTGGAATTACGCGATCGACCTCGGCATGTATCCGCTGGGCTCGTGCACCATGAAGTACAACCCGCGCGTCAATGAATTCGTCGCCCGCATCGAAGGGCTGGCCGAGGCGCATCCCTATCGGCCCGACGCATTGGCGCAGGGCGCGCTCGAAATCTTCGATCTGCTGCAGCGGTGCCTGCTGGAGATCACCGGCATGGACGCGATTACGCTGCAACCGGCGGCGGGCGCGCACGGCGAGTTCACGGGAATTCTGCTCACGCGGGCGTGGCACGCGTCGCAGGGGAATCCGCGCAAGAAAGTTCTCATTCCGGACTCGGCCCACGGCACCAACCCGGCCACCGCGGCCTTCAGCGGCTACACCGTTGAGAATCTAAAATCGAATGCGGACGGCGGCATCGATCTTGAAGCTCTGGCGCGGCAGGTGGACGAAGACACCGCGGCGCTGATGCTCACCAACCCTTCGACGCTGGGCGTCTTCGAGCATCAGATTCACAAGATCGCCGATATCCTGCACGCCAAGGGTGCGCTGCTTTACATGGACGGCGCCAATATGAATGCGCTGGTGGGCAAGGTGCGCCCCGGCGACTTCGGCGTGGACGTGATGCACCTGAACCTGCACAAAACCTTCTCCACTCCGCACGGCGGCGGAGGACCCGGTTCCGGTCCCGTGGCGTGCAAGAAATTTCTCGAGCCATTCTTGCCTATCCCGGTTTTAGTCCGAAGCCGGAACGGCGCGAAGGACTGCCCCGATGCCGGGGATTGGGAGGACACTAACGCTGAGCCGACGGCCGAGGGCTGCCCGCCGCTGTTTCGCGCGCCCGTGCTCAAGCCGGATGGCGAGCGTGTCGGCGACACAGAGCCCTTGCCGCTGCATCCGCAGAGCGGCACGCTCCGCTGGGACTACAACCGTCCGCGATCCATTGGCCGCGTGCGCGCGTTCTACGGCAACACGGGAATGTTCATCCGCGCGCTGGCCTACATTTTGGCTAACGGCCCGGACGGCCTGCGCCAGACCACCGAAGACGCGGTGCTGAACGCCAACTACATCCGCAAAAAAATTGAAGACCTCTACGAACTGCCGTACAAAACGGCCTCGATGCACGAGGTGGTCTTCAGCGACAAGCGACAGGCGGTGCACGGCGTGAAGACCGGCGACATCGCCAAGCGGCTCATCGATTACGGCTTCCATCCCTATACGGTTAGCTTCCCGCTCATCGTGCACGGCGCGTTGATGATCGAACCCACGGAGAGCGAATCGCGCGAGGAGCTGGATCTGTTCATCGACGCCATGCGCTCCATCGCGCGCGAGGTCGAGGAGAATCCCGAGCTGGTGAAGACCGCGCCGCACTCCACGCGCGTCTCGCGGCTTGATGAAGTGCAGGCCGCGCGCAAGCCGATTCTGCGGTGGAGAAAAACAGGGAGTAGGGAATAGAAAGCTGGTGCGGGCGAGGACGCCCGCACTACAGCCGGTCTGGAGACCGGCGCTACTTCTTAGGTACCAAGCGCGCTATATGCCGCATCAAAGCTGCTGGCTACACTCGAGTTCAGAATGGCCAGCACTCCCTCATCGCCGGCGTCGGGTTATCGCGGACGGCTGGCGCCTTCGCCCACGGGCTATCTGCATGTGGGCCACGCGCGCACCTTCTGGACGGCGTTCCAGCGGGCACGCGAGGCCGGCGGCACACTGGTGATGCGCATGGAGGATCTGGACGGCGACCGCAGCCGGTCGACATTTAGTGAAGCGGCGATAGAAGATCTGCGCTGGCTGGGGATTCGCTGGCAGGAGGGCCCGGACAAGGGCGGTCCCTACGCGCCCTACGTGCAGAGCAAGCGCCGCCAACTGTATCTGGCAGCATGGCGCAAGCTGCTGCATCGCAACTGCCTGTTTGCATGCCGTTGTTCGCGCAAGGACATCGATTCCGCGCTGGCCGCTCCGCACGAGCGCGTGCAAGCCGCGAGCGCCGGCAGCAAGCTCGATATCCTCGACGACGAACCCATGTACCCCGGCACGTGCCGCCACCTGACCGGTCATTTGCCGCAGCTGCCCGGCCCCACGTCGGCGGATGTCGACACGCCCGAAGGCGTCAACTGGCGCTTCCGCGTGCGCGATGGCGAAGTGATTGAGTTTGTCGACCGCAACCTGGGCCCGCAGCGTTTTGTGGCCGGCGTGGATTTTGGCGACTTCGTGATCTGGCGGCGCGACGGCGGGCCAAGCTACCAGCTTGCCTGCGTGGTCGACGATGCCACCATGCGCATCACTGAAGTGGTGCGCGGTGCTGATTTGCTCAAGTCCACCGCGCGCCAGATTCTGCTCAATCGCGCCCTGGGATTCCAAAATCCCGCCTGGTACCACTGCCGCCTGGTGGTTGACCACCACGGCCGCCGCTTGGCCAAGCGCCACGACGCGTTGAGCTTGCGCGCCCTGCGCCAGCGCGGGCTTACGCCTATGAACATCCTGGCGGCGGAGCTGCCCATCGAAGTGTAGGAGGCAGGGACCAAGCCACCCCAGCGAGCAAAGACCGCTCGTTGGGGGCTCCGGCAGGGAACAAGGGAGCAAGGGAGCAACGGACGGAGACTTCGGATTCTACAGCACGGCGCCGGACCCGACAGGTCCGGCTGCGCTGCATGGGCGCGATGCTTTACCATCGTTGAGATCAGAAATTTACTTCCCGGCGCGTGTCGATCGCGCTCAGGTCGCGCCAAGGTCGCGTCAGGAATGGTTTGCCATGGGTGAGGAACCGCGCCGCCGTTTGAACCCGTTACGCAGCGCCCCGAACCTGCTTACGCTCATCCGCATCTGCCTGGCACCCTTCCTCGTGGCGGCGATCCTCGAGGGGCACTATCTGTTGAGCTTCAGCCTCTTTGTCGCCGCGGGTCTCACCGACGCGCTGGATGGCACACTGGCGCGGGTGCTCAAGCAGCGGTCGACATTCGGCGCCTATCTCGATCCGGTGGCCGACAAGCTGCTGCTGAGCACGCTGTTTCTGGTTCTGCTGTACAAGGGATTGATGCCGGTCGACGTGACGGTGCTGGTGTTCGGCCGGGATGTGGGCATCCTGCTGGTCTCGGCGCTGCTCTATGCGGCCGCCGGCCGGCGAGATTTCAATCCCAGCATCTGGGGCAAGGCCAACACTCTGGCCCAGATCGCCGCGGTTGCTGCGGTGCTGCTGCATCAGGTCACGCCGGATTGGTACTGGGTCGCTGCGTTCCGCACCGTGGCGCTGGACGCTACCATGGCGCTCACTGTGATCTCGGGGCTGCACTATGCGTGGGTGGTTTCGCGCCGCACTGGCACGTCGCCTGCCAACGGCGCCACCAAGTGAATCGCTCCGTGCCGCATCCTTTCGCGTTCTCGGCGAATGGGAGGGAGGCCAATAGCCTCGGTCCGCTCTCGTCAGATCTCTGGACAGATCCTACGAATCGTCCTGGAGATCCTCGGTACCAGCGGTGTCTTCAATCTCCATATCGCGAAACTCTTCGGAATCGAAGATTTCGCCACACTCCAGGCACTCGACAAACTCGGTGTCTTCGTGCCGGGAAACGATCCGGACCTTAGGATGTCTGCAGGCGGTTGCCATCGTTCTCGGGGCTTCTTGCACTTCAGCAATCCAGACTGGTTGCGCCCTTGCCAGCCCCGTGCCGCCGGCCGCTCCCGGCCATGGCGAGAAGGGTCAACTTTCACCCCAGAAGTAAAAGCCCGCTTGCGGGAAGCCTCGGGCTTGGGGGGTGCCGGCTTGGGGTTCGCCAATCTGGGATTGCGATAGATGCTCTATCCGCAAGATTGTAGCTGTCTTTTGGGCAATTGCAAACCCATTTTTGATGAAAGTTGCAGCGGGAATCGCGGATTTCGCCCGGCGGGGCGGGGCAACTGCCAGCTTGAAAGGCAAACGAAAGCGGACGTATACTGAATACGGACCGTTCCAGTCGCATATTAAATGCTAAAGCTCACCAAGAAAGCGGATTACGGGCTGATGGCGCTCAAGTACCTTGCTGAGCACCCGGAAACCCCTGCGTTGAGCGCCAAAGATGTGGCCGATGCGTATGGAATTCCGGCGCAACTGCTGGCCAAGATCCTGCAGCGGCTCACCAAGACGGGCTTGTTGCGCTCCAGCGCGGGCATGAACGGCGGCTACGCGCTGGCCCGCGACCCCCGCAAGATTTCGGCTTTTGAAGTGATTCACGCCATCGACGGGCCCCTGTTTCTCACCTCTTGCACCAAAGGGGCCAAGTCCTGCGACCTAACCCCGAACTGCACCATCAAGGAACCGCTGGCGCGCGTGAACGAGACCATCATTGGAGTGCTGAAGAGCATCAGCATCCACGACCTGGCGGAGCAGGAGCAGGCCGCAGCCAAAGCGCGCGAGGGGCAGGCTCCCGAGGGGCATGGTTTGGTCACGTTGACGCTATGACGAGCGGAGTTAGCGGAGTTAGCGAGGTTAGCGGTGCTAGAGAGGCTTCTTAACTCCGCCAACTCCGCTAGCTCCGCCAACACCGCTGCTGGAGAGACAAGGATGAGCACGGCAGCAAGTCAAGTGAAGCCGCCGGCGGGCGTACACCTGCCTATTTACATGGATAACCACGCCACCACGCCCCTGGATCCCAGGGTGCTGGAGGCGATGATGCCTTACCTGACGACGAAGTTTGGCAACGCGGCCAGCCGCAATCACTCCTTTGGATGGGAGGCCGAGCAGGCCGTGGAAGCGGCCCGCGAGCAAATCGCCAAATTGATCGGCGCAAAGGCCAAAGAGATCATCTTTACCTCCGGCGCGACAGAGAGCGACAACCTGGCCCTCAAGGGCATCGCGGAGATGTACCGCGAGCGCGGCAATCACGTCATCACCCAGGTCACCGAGCACAAGGCCGTGCTCGACACTTGCAAGCGCCTCGAGAAATACGGCTATCGTGTCACGTATCTGCCGGTGAAGGCCGACGGTACCATCGATCTCGGAGACCTGCGGCGCGCTATCGATGACAAGACGATTCTCGTGACCATCATGGCGGCCAACAACGAAATCGGCGTGCTGCAACCCATCCGCGAGATCGGCAAAATCTGCCACGAGCGCGGCGTGCTCTTCCATACCGACGCGGTGCAGGCCGTGGGCAAGGTGCCTTTCAACGTGATCGACGACTTCGTGGATGTGGCGTCGATTTCCGCGCACAAAATTTACGGCCCCAAGGGCGTGGGCGCGCTGTACGTACGGCGCCGCAATCCCCGCGTGCAGATCGCCGCGCAGATCGACGGTGGCGGCCACGAGCACGGCATGCGCAGCGGCACCCTGAATGTTCCCGGCATCGTGGGCATGGGCAAGGCGTGCGAGATCGCGCAGCAGGAAATGGCGGACGAGGCTCGCCGCCTGCAAGCCCTGCGCGACCGCCTCAAGACGAAGCTCGAAGCAGAGCTCGACTACGTGCACGTGAACGGGTCGATGGAACATCGCTTGCCCGGCAATCTGAACATGAGTTTTGTCTACGTCGAGGGCGAGTCGCTGCTCATGGGCATCAACGATGTCGCGGTTTCCAGCGGATCGGCCTGCACTTCGGCCACGCTGGAGCCTTCGTATGTGCTGAAGGCGCTGGGATTGGGCGACGACGTGGCGCACAGTTCGATTCGCTTCGGTTTGGGTCGCTTCAACACAGAGGCCGAGGTGGATTACGTGGCCGCCAAGGTGATCCAGGTAGCGCGGCACCTGCGCGAGCTGTCGCCGCTCTACGAGATGGTGAAGGAAGGCGTGGATTTGACGAAGGTCCAGTGGGCGGCGCACTGAAGTTTTGTATCAGGACTCGAGTTTACTCGTGCCGAAGACGGACGCTAAATGGCGGACTTTAGCCCCTGAGGGAACCCTCGAGGCGCCAATGCAGTTTTTCGATTCGGCGGGCGGGCCTGCCGAGTCTAACAGAAGAGAGGATGCGGCTACCCGCGAAAGGAATAGAAGCAACGATGGCGTATAGCGATAAAGTAGTGGACCACTACAACCACCCGCGGAATGTGGGTACGCTCGACAAGGCTTCGGCCGAGGTGGGCACGGGCCTGGTGGGCGCGCCGGAGTGCGGCGATGTGATGCGCCTGCAAATCCGCGTGAACCCTGAGACGAATGTGATCGAAGAAGCCAAATTCAAGACCTTTGGCTGCGGCTCGGCCATCGCCAGCTCTTCACTGGCCACGGAGTGGATCAAAGGCCGCACCGTGGACGACGCATTGAGCATCAAAAACACAGACATTGTGAAGGAACTGTCGCTGCCGCCGGTGAAGATTCACTGCTCGGTGCTGGCCGAGGATGCGATTCGCGCCGCGATCGGCGATTGGAAGAAGAAGAATGGCGCTGCGAAGGACACTTCGCCGACGCCGGCGAAATAATTAGGCGCAACCAGGATAGAAGGATGGAAATGATGCCGGACATCGTCACACTCGAATCGAAGCCCTCCCAGAACCCCGCCGCGGTCGAGCCGCGACCGGCGCCCGCGCGAGGCGTCCACGTCACTCCAAGCGCCGTCAAGCGCATCCGCGTAATCCTAGCCAAGGAAGGCATCTCGCCGGAGGAAGGCGGACTGCGCCTCGGCGTGAAGGGCGGCGGCTGCTCGGGCCTGTCGTACGCGATTGCATTTGACGCCCATCCCCGCGAGCGCGACCGCATCTTTATGTTCGACGGCGTGCGCTTGTTCGTCGATCCCAAGAGCTTCGTTTATCTGAACGGAATGACGCTGGACTACGAAGAGACGCTGATGCGCCAGGGATTCAACTTCATCAATCCGAATTCCACGCGTTCCTGCGGTTGCGGCACATCGTTTTCTGTTTAGAGCGCCACGCGCGTAAAGGCCGTTTCATGCTGAAAGTCGTCGAGAATGCGGTCCCGGTTGCCTGCTGGTCCTGCTCCGTTGCCCACAACGAATCCACGCTTTTTTGCCCCGATTGCAGCAAGATTCAGCCCCCTTCCAGCGGCGATTATTTCTCTGTGTTTGGACTGACGCCGCGGTTGAACATCGATCTGTTGGCGCTGGAGCGGGAGTTTCATCGCCTCAGCCGCAGCCTGCATCCCGACCGCTTTGCCCGCGCCAGCGAAAATGAAAAAGAGTGGAGCCTGGCCGACACCGCTCTTCTCAACGACGCCTATCGCACGCTCAAGGATCCGCTGCGCCGCACCGAATATCTGCTCAAGCTCCAGGGAGCGGAGATGGACGCATCCGCTGCGGACGACAAAGATCGCAAGAATCCGTCGCGCGTTCCCGCCGATTTGCTGGAAGAGGTCTTCGACTTGAACATGCAGCTTGAAGAGATGCGCATGGCCTGGAAGATGGGCCAGGAAGACCCGGAACTGAAAGAGAGCCTACTGAAGGCCAAGGGAAAATTCGAGGGATTGGTAGGCGCCGTGGACTGCGACCTGCGCGCGCAATGGGCCATCTGGGATGCCGGCGACGCGGCCGCGCGCCAGACAGCGCTACATGCCATGGTCGCGTTGGTCGATCGCAGACGTTACTTGAGCAACCTGGTCCGCGACGTGACCGCAATCTTGGGAGATTAAGCAGCAGACATGGCGGAAGCGGAGAGAGCGGTTGTCGTCGGCATCGATCTGGGAACCACCAATTCCCTCGTCGCCTACATGGAGGGCGACAGGCCCGTGGTCATTCCGGGCGTAGACGGCTCGAATCTTGTGCCCTCGGTGGTTGCCCTCGATCCCATGCCCGCCAGCGGTGGCCGGCCCACGGTCACGGTCGGCAACAGCGCGCGCAAAGCGCTGATTGAAACTCCGGAGCGCGTCATTTACTCCGTGAAAAGATTGATGGGCCGTGACCTCGAAGAGGTCCGGGCGGAGCTGAAGTTTTTCCCCTTCCGTCTTGCCGGCGACATTGAAGCCGGTGAAGTCCCGCGCATCCAGTTGGGCGAGCTTCGTTTTACGCCGCCGGAAATTTCGGCATACATTCTGCGCCAGCTCAAGCGCAATGCCGAGCGCTTTTTTGGCACGCCGGTTGCGCAAGCCGTGATCACCGTGCCCGCCTACTTCAACGACGCGCAGCGCCAGGCCACCAAAGACGCAGGCCGCATGGCGGGCCTGGACGTGCTGCGCCTGGTGAACGAACCCACCGCCGCGGCGCTGGCCTACGGGCTCGATCGCGCCAAAGAAGGCACCATCGCCGTCTACGATCTCGGCGGAGGCACCTTCGACATCTCCATCCTCAAGCTGTGCGACGGCATCTTCGAGGTGCAATCGACCAACGGGGACACGCACCTGGGTGGCGACGATATCGACAATCTCCTGCTGACCGTCGCGCTCGACGAAATTTACGCAGAGCACGGTGTCGATCTGCGCGCCCATCCCGGCGCGGTGCAGGCTCTGCGCAAGGCCGCCATCGACGCCAAGATCCGGCTCTCGACCGAACGGGCCGCGCAATTCGACATTGAATTGCCCAACGGCGACCGTTACCAGCGCGAGATTCCGCGCGCGGTTTTCGAGCTGCTTGTTGAGCCAATGCTCAAGCGCACCGCGGGCCCATGCAAGCAGGCGTTGGCCGACGCCGGCATGACTCCGGAACAAATCGATGAGGTGGTGCTGGTCGGAGGGTCGACGCGCATTCCTGCGGTCCGCGCACTGGTCGACGATCTTTTTCGTCTCAGCGCGCGCGGAAAAAAGCCGCATACTGAGCTCAATCCCGATGAAGTGGTCGCACTGGGCGCGGCGGTGCAGGCGGGCATTCTGGCCGGCGCATCAAAAACCACTGACGACATGCTGCTGCTCGACGTGACGCCGCTTTCACTCGGCATTGAGGCGCTGGGCGGAACGGTGGCGCGCATCATCCAGCGCAATTCCACAATCCCCGCCTCGGCAACCGAGCATTTCACCACCGGCGTCGACGGGCAGACCAACGTGGCTATTCACGTACTACAAGGCGAGCGCGAACTCGCCGCCGACTGCCGTTCCCTGGCGCGATTCGACCTGAAAGGCATTCCGCCCATGGCGGCGGGGCTGCCGCGCATTGAGGTGCGTTTCCTTATCGACGCCGACGGCATTCTGCAGGTATCCGCACGCGAGCAACGCAGCGGAAAGGCTTCGCAGATCGAAGTGAAGCCGACGTATGGGTTGACGGACGAGCAGGTCGAGAACATGATTCTCGATTCCTTCGACCACGCCGAGGAGGATTTTTCCCGCCGTCTTCTCATCGAAGCGCGCAACGAAGCGGATGCGATTCTTGCCGCCGTCCGGCGCGCTCCGCAAAATCCCGCGTGGAACGAGTTGAGCGCGGAAGAGCAGGCGGCCATCGCTGTAGCGCGCGACCGGCTGGTTCTGGTCATTCAGGGCAGCGATTTGAACGCCATCAGCCAGGCCATGGTTGCGCTCGACAAGGCCACGCGCCACTTTGCGGAACTGATGATGGATGCGGCGGTGTCAAGCGCTATTCGCGGCAAAACCATGAACGATGCCGGCAAAGAGGTGGATGAAACCGTCACCGCGCCGCACGCCATGGCGCCAGCGGAGTTCAAATAACAGCGGAGTTGGCGGCGCTGGCGGAGTTAGCGGAGTTAGCAAGTCATTGCCTGGGGAACGAGAGCCGTGAGTGAGACGCTAAAGAAAGAAATACCGGTAGACAAGCTCGTGCGCGTCACGTTTCTGCCCGAAGGCCGCACCATCGAGTTTGAGTTCGGCGCGATGCCTTACGATCACCACGGCAACCCCATGTCGTTCCTCGACGTCGCGGAAAACTTCGGCGTCTTTCTCGACCACGCATGCGGCGGATCGTGCGCTTGCACCACCTGCCACGTGTGGATCAAGGAGGGCGCGGAGGGGCTGAGCGAAGCGGAGGACGATGAACTCGACCGCCTCGACATGGCCGCCGATCAGCAATTGAATTCGCGGCTGGGCTGCCAGGCCGTGATCACGCGGCCCGGAGAATACGTCGTCGAAATCCCCGGTTGGAACCGCAACTACGTCTCCGAGGGCAAACGCGTGGCGCTGGCCGAGCCAAAATAAGGAGCGAACCATGCCCCGCGAAATCTACTGGAGCGACGCCGAAGAGATCGGGATTGAACTGGCGGAAAAGTTTCCCTCGCTCGATCCGCTGACGGTGCGATTCACCGATCTGCATCGTTACGTCACAGAGTTGGTTGGTTTTGCTGACGATCCGAAACTGTCCAACGAGTCGCGCCTGGAAGCGATCCAGATGGCGTGGTACGAAGAGTTCAAGGACGCCTAACAGTAGCCGGGCCGGATCGGCATCAAGGCTGAAGCAGAAAGTTCGTGCTTAGCGTCGCGTCTGAAGACCCTCCAACCCAGATCGTGTAGTTGCCCGGTTCGACCGCCCATTTCTTTTCCGTGTTCCACACCGCAAGCTGGTCGCAGGGAACATGGAACGTGACGGTCTTTGTTTCCTGCGGCTTCAGATGGATCCGCGAGAACCCCTCGAGCGAACGGCGCGGCGTTTCCACGCTGCTCACGTCTTCGCGCATGTAAAGCTGGGCCACTTCATCGCCCTCTGCGCTTCCTGTATTCGTCACGTCCGCTGCGATCTGGATGTCGCCGTGACTGCCGGGCGCCGGCGGCTGCGCGACCAGATGGTCATAGTGGAACGTGGTGTAGCTCAGGCCGAAGCCGAAGGGGAAGAGCGGCTTGCCATCGCTGTCTCTGTACTTCAGGATGCGCGATGGGTCGGAATTGTAGAAGTCCGGCAATTGGCCAACGGTTTGCGGAAAGGTGATGGTCAACCGGCCGGCGGGATTGTTGTCGCCAAACAGTGTTTCCGCAATGGCCGTGCCGCCAAACTCGCCGGGATACCACGCTTCGAGGATGGCAGGCACGTGTTCCTTGGCCCAGCCGATGGTGAGCGGCCTGCCGTTCTCGAGCACCAGCACGGTGGGCTTGCCTGCGGCCACGACGGCCTCAAGAAGCGGTTCCTGATTGCCCGGCAGATCGAGATTGGAGCGATCGCTGCCCTCGCCGGAGATGCCTCCGTGTTCTCCCAGCCCGAGAATCACCACGTCCGCGTTCTTTGCCGCGACTACTGCCGCCGCAATGTCGCTGCCGTCGTTGAATGTCACCTGCGCGTGCGGCACCATGGCGCGAATGCCGTCGACCATGCTGATGCGCTGGCCATTCTGCTCCCGTTCGTAGTCGGCGTAGCGCGCCACATTCGCGTTGGGGCCGATGACGGCGATGTGTTCGACGGATTTCGAAAGCGGCAGCAGATGGTTCTCGTTCTTGAGCAGTGTCATCGATTCCCGCGCAGACTCGTGCGACACGGCCAGATGCGGCTGCGAGCGCCACACCTTGGCCTTCACACCGGGATCGACGTAGGGATGATCGAAGAGGCCAAGCGCGAACTTGACGCGCAGCACGGAGCGTACCGCGCGATCCAGATCGGCCTGCGCGAGCGAGCCCTCGCGCACGCAATCGACGAGCGCCTTCTGAAACACGTCATGAGAAAAGTCGTAGAACTGCATGTCCACGCCGGAGCGGATGGCCATGCACACGGCGTCCTTAGGCGTGGCCGCGACAAAGTGCGCGTTGTAAAGGCGCTTGATTGCGCCCAGGTCGGAAAGCACAAAGCCCTGGAAGCCCCATTCGTCGCGCAGAATCCCCTTCAGCAGCATGGGATCGGCGGTAATCGGAATGCCATCGATTTCATGATAGGCGGCCATCACGCCCATGGCGTGCCCTTCGCGCAGCGCCGGCTCAAACGACTTGAGCATCACGGAGCGCAACTCGCGCTCGCCGATGTGCACCGGCGAGGTATTCGTTCCGCCCTCCGGCGATCCGTGTCCGGCAAAGTGCTTGGGCTCGGCGACCACGGTGTGATCGGTATCGAGGCTCTCGCCCTGCGCGCCTTCGACATACGCCAGGCCGAAGCGTCCGCTCAAATACGGATCTTCGCCAAAATCCTCCTCGACGCGGCCCCAGCGCGGATCGCGAGCAACGTCCAGCACCGGCGCCAGAATCATGTCGGCTCCGGTCGAACGCGTTTCTGAAGCGATGACAGCGCCGGTCTGGCGCGCGATTTCGGGGTTCCACGTCGCGGCCAGGTTGAGCGGCGCGGGAAACACCGTGCCCGTATTGAATCCGAGCAGGGCCTCTTCGATGAAGATCGCCGGAATGCCGAGCCGGTTGTGTTCGATCACCCATTTCTGGATGACGTTCGCCTGTTCTGGTGTGGGATAGAGATCGTGAATACTGCCCACACCGAGGGAGCCCAACAGTGCGTGCGCTTTATCAGGCAGAAGGACCGCATCAAGCGTGGCGTGTGTGCCGTCAAGTTGGGCGCTCATCAGCTCAGTCGCTCCGTGATACATGTCGAGCTGGCGCACTTTCTCTTCAAGCGTCATGCGGGCGAGCAGGTCGTTCACGCGGCTTTCGATCGATGCGTTGGCCTGCCGATACAAAGGGGCAGAGTTCTCTTTCGTGGACGATTCCTGCGCCGTCAGCGCCGTGACGCAACCGCAAAGCGCAAACACAATTCCCGCAAACACGAATGATTTCAGCATGGATGTTCTTTCTCTTCTCGTGGCATGAAGCGTGTTCATTTCAACCTCTGATTCATTTTCGAAATTGTTGAAAACGATTGTGTGAGGCGGATTTCGCACCGCTTGCAATCTGCACCCGCCGCGGCCATCGTCACAGGATTGACAGACCCTAGTGTGACATGCGATCCGCAGTGCTCTGCGGCTGCGGCGCATCCCTTGTAAACAAACCTAGATCGATCGCGTCCGCCATCGCCTCGTATCCCGTGTCGTTGGGATGCACGAAATCTCCTGAATTGTATTGTCCCAGCAACTGCGTGGGATGCTGCGGATCGCGCGTGATGAGATCGAAATCGATGAGTCCGTCGAAAATCTTCGCCGTGCGAATCCACTCGTTGAACGCAGTCCGCGCCTTCTCGCCTTCCGGCCAGATGCAGCGAAAGTCGCGGCAATCCGTCATCTGGGTTGCAACGAAAACCTTGATGCCGCGATCGTGCGCCTGCGTAGCGATCTGCGCGAGTCCCCACTCCAACTGCTTCACAAGCGCGTCGTAGGGTTGATGATTGCGGGTCTGCGCTTCAATGTCGTTGATGCCCTCAAAAAGAATCAAGTAATGCACGCCGCTGCGATCGAGCACGTCCCAGTTAAGGCGCGCCATGGCGTTGGGGCCGTCACCGTCGAACAGCAGGCGGCTGCCGCTGGTGCCCACATTCACCACGCCGAGCACGCCAGCTTTCCGCATCGCCGGGTTTTGCGCAAGACGCACCGCAAGATCGTCGGGCCAGCGCCGGTTGGCATTCAACGTGGAGTGATTGCCGTCGGTGATGGAGTCGCCGAGTGCTGCGACCGCCGAAACCCCCGGCGCGTAGACGTCGACGCCGGTTAGAAAGTACCAGGAATTCCGCGTCCAGGATTTTCCCGTCAGATCGGCTGCGCCGGTGGCGTCGCCGGTTGCGAGATAGGAACTTTGCTGTGCGCCCGGATGCACGGTCGTGGTAAGCGTCGGGTCAGGGAAGTAGAGGCTCACGGCCAGGTTGGCCAGTGCAGGCACATCGAGCTTTGTGGGATCGCTCGCGATCGTCGCCCCGGGAGGGATGGTCACTGCAGTGTCGCCGTTGAAGGTCAGCGCGCGATCGGTCCCTGGCCTGATGGCGCTCTGATCCAGATTCGGTGCGGGATTTGCGTTCGTGTCGGAATCGACACTCACGGCGATGTGCGCTGAGCCGATGCGAATCGGTGCGACGCCAAACCGGTTGGAGAGCCAGATGCGAGCTTCGGAGCCGCCCGCGCTGCTGTGCACGATGAGGCGCAGCGTTTGCCCGCTGACGTCGGGCGCGCTTCCGTTGAATGCCTCCTCCATCGCCGTGCCCCAGGTGGCAACCCATGGCGAACAATGCGCTGGATCGGTTGGCTTGGCGCATTGCGCAGCGGAAAAATGCGCAGCCCAGGCCGCGGCGAAAAGAAAAATCACAACTCGCAGATGCGGAGCCGTTCGCATTAACGGCGAACCAGGACGAAACATCGCTTCACCTCTTTGTGGAAGGCCGATGGTTTGCATCATTCCGGATAGTAAAGGGGCCACTCGCTGGCGGATGGCGGTGAACCTGGTGGAAAACTTAACACGCGACGGAACGGTTCGCCGGGCCTGGGATCCCAGTTGCGCCACGAGGCAGGATTGGTGTCGGCCACACGTGATCGCGCGCCTTCTCCGTTCCCGTTCGAAGCTGATACGTAATACTGAACGATCAATGCAGGAGAACCGGCGCGGTTTTCTCCAGGAGCGGAGTTGGAACTACGAATTTCCGGGCGCTTGTCGCGATAGCTTCGTTCCAGCCCGTGATAGAGCAGCTGGAATTCGCTGTCTCCGTCCACCTTCCCGAACAGTCGGTACTCGGTGACGCCCAATACTTCACCCCAACTCACGGTTGCGGCCCCATCGGATAAATCGACGTGCAAGCCGTCGGGCGGCGCAGGCGCCTGATCGGTTATGTAAATGGGATACCCGGGGCCGGGTTTGCTTTCGTGTTGCGCATTGATCGCGACGCCGCGGACGTGCACTTTTTGTCCGTTGGCGAGGCCGCTCAACTCGATCGCCGGTTGAGCCTGTGCCGGCAATGCTGTCCACGTCGCTCCGGAATCCTTGCTCAACTCCAGCCGGTACTGCGAGGCCGACGCAACCCCGGCCAGAACCACGCGTGCCCCTCCAGCGTGATTCTCCGTGCGAAGAACAAGCAGAGCAACCGGCATCGGCAATTGATCGGTCAACTCCCAATGATGATGTCCCGCGGCGAGATCGATGATGAAGGCGTCTTGTTCACGCCTTGCGTTCTGTGCGGCTCCGTCGACGTAGAAGGCGTTCTTATTGCCGAGATCCGGCGCGGATATTCCCACTGAGCAGGCCTTCGGCGCAAAGTATTCACCTTGCGGCGGCTGACCTGCCACGATTTTTCCGCCAATTCCCAGGTCCGTGTCGTCGGTGCTGCAAGTCAATCCTGCGACGCCGATGCGCGCGCCGTGGAACAGTGCGAATTCGACTGCGCTCTTGGTTTTGCGAATCAACCCCGCAGTCCCGTCGAAGACCGCATCGCCTTCGGCAAAATGTACGCCCTCGTGGTGATTGAAGATGAGGTCGTCGATGTCGTCCACGTGCACGCGGCAACCGAAGGACGTCGCCGTGGCTTCAATGTCCTTGCGATGACTGACGAGCGCCATGGAGTCGCCCACGCCATCAAACCAGACTCCCGTGGTGGCTGCGGTTTGAATGTCGGTGCGCTGGGTTACCTTGTCGCCGGGTACAACGCCGCGCAACAGCTTGATGGTGGGCAGCTCACTGCCGCGGCGCACGAACCACGAGAGGCGATGAATCAGCGACTCGTTCATCAACCGGTCGTAGACGATGAAGTATTCTTGACCGGCCAACAGCACACTGCGGCTCACGTACTCGGGCCAGGAGTACGCGGTCTCGCCGTCGCGCGATTGAAGCTCCGCAAACTGGCCTGTGCCCAGATCGTAAAGCGGCTGCGAGAGAACATTCATGCCGATGGAGCGGAACTCGCCGTTCTTGAAAACGCCGAAATTGGTGCAGAAGTCAGTGTCCTGATCGTCGCGGTCGCCCACGTCTTCCGAGCCGTTGAAGCTGTACGCCTTGCCCGCTGCGAAGAAATACATCACGCCGCAACCGCCTTCGCCGGCAATTCCCCAGCGATAGTTCGGTCCCTGATCGATTTGTTGCAAATGGATGGAAAGCTCATTGGGCGTGTCGATAGCGGAGCGCAGCACGATGCCGTATCCCGTGAACTTGCGCGTGCGCAGTTGCGGTTTAGTGCCCAGGTTGTCGGGCGTGCGATACATCGCGTCCCACGCGTTGGGCTCGTTGAGCTGCGTCTCCATGTCCTGATTGGTGGGACGCGCCGCCCACATCCCGTGCTCGGCAGCGAGAGGCGCGTAGCGTTCGAGGCAAGTGCCCAGGTACCACAGGGACCGCGGAGGGATGCGACGCTCAGAGTGTGCGCCCTGCGGAGGATGAACGCGTTGCGGCCCTTTGCCCGGCGCCACCGCTCCCCACTCGTGCCCGTAGGCAAGCGTCTGCAGATCCTTGTATGCCTGCGCGGTTTCGCTTTCGAATGGCGCGGAAAGCGCGTGCACCAGCCAATCGGCCATCTCCGCAAGTTGCGGTGAAAGGAAGCGCTCCACGCCGTCGAATTTGCGCAGCAAAAAATCCGTGCGCAGGGAAGGCCGCAGAAAAGCCCAGACGTATGTGCCTAGGTCTTCGGTCCAGCGGCCGCCGCCAGCGTCCCATGTTCTTACCCGCAGGCGCGTGTTGTAGCGCGTGTTCAGTTCTACAGCTTTCTGCCAAAGGTCGGCCCAGGTGCGTGCCATGGGATGGTCGGGAAACAGAAACGCCATGGCCGCCGGGTTGCCCTTTACGTCGGCGAGAAAGTTGGGGTGGCCGCTCAACATGGGAATCAGCGGCATGAAATCTTCGCCGGCGTGCACGTAGGCAATAAACAGATACATGGCAGTGAGCCGCTTGAGCTGGCGCTCAGTCATGGACGCGGCGAGGCGGTTGAACGCGTCGATCCACCACCCTTGAATCTGCCGGCTGGGAACGGGGCTGAAGTTCACGATGCTTCTGCCGGGGATCGGCCCCATGCCGCCGTTTTCGCGCGTGCCCAGAAGCGGGAGTGTGCCCACATACTCGAGTGTCATCACGCGCTGCTCCAGCTCGTCGGCGGTCTTCACCGATCCGGTTTCGAAGATCACCGGCGGTTTGCGGCCGCTCTCGGGATATTCGAGGATCCAATTCTTAACGCAGTTCAAATCGAGCGTGCCGAAGCGGTTCTGCAGAAACATGGTGTGCGAGGTATACGCGCGCCCGCCATGGTAACTGAATCCGTCTTTTTCGACCGGTTGCGCAGCCTGCTCCAACTGGTGCATGGCCTGCTTGTCTTTTTCGTGATCGTAGAAGGCTATACACATCGACCGGCTGCCGCGCGTGATGGGCCACTTCCACGTGAACTTGCCGTCCTGATAGTAGAAGCGCACCTGGATGGTTTCGGACTCCACGTGGTTGGCATATTCGTGATCCTGCCACTCCACTGCTTTGTCGATGAAGACGCCGAGCGCATCGCCCGATTTGTCGCTCCAGAAATTCGCCGAGGTGTCGCTGTGGAAGGCCGTCCACGTTTGATAGATGCCAAGATTGAAGAGAAGCTGGCCATCGGGCAGCTCGATGGGATCGAGAGGGAACGGGCCGCCGATGGTCTCCCATGGGTAGTCGTCGTAAGGGCGAATGACACTGGGCAAAGGGAATGGATGATTGGGCGCCTGGCGATGGGTCACGGGAAATCCCGACCACGTGGCAGTGAACGCGCCATGCACGCCGAGCTTCATGCCTTCCATGTTTTCCTGGAAGCGAATGAAATCGAAGCCGGCATTGCACTGCACGCGCGCCACGTAGCGCGAGCCACCTGCAGAATCGTAGGCAATTTCGTAGGCGATCAAGAGCGGCCCGTGCTCGACGCGGCTCGCGGTGATGCGCACGATTTTTTCGCCGTCAAAACTCAGGACCGATGAACCAATCCACGCGCCGCCACGCGAAACCTGCAGGATCGGACCCGGTGCATCGCCCTGGATTTCCTGGCTCGAAGGAATGCGCACGCGCATTGCGCCCGAATCGAGCACGATGGTGTTGCCTTCGTGGATTTCTTTGACTTGCGGCGGGAGGGCGACGGGAGCGTTCGCAGCCGACAGCACAAATTCGTAATGGCCGCCGCTGGGCAGATCAGAACAGAAATTGAGCGTGGCTGACTTGACGCCGGATGCGCCGCGCACTATCGCTGAAAACTGCGCGGGCACGCGCTCTCCGGTGTCCGCGCGTGTCAATGTGAGCCGGTCCAGATCGACGGGCTGCTCGAACTCGATGGGATACGTTAGCAGGGTGCGCGGCCACCAATAGAGCGGATGATCGAGCGGATCGTTGAGCACGAGACGAATATGTTTGGAACTGTCCCACACTGCGGGCGCGATGCCCGACGGGTCTCCTTCAGCCCACGACCGCGCCGCGCCGGCGGCGTTCGAGAGAGCGATAAGGCTATAACAGAATTCTCTGCGATTCAATCGAACGGCTCCGTGGTTAATGGAACTGGCTGCGTAAATCCTGCGGGTTGCTTAAAGGCATCCCTCAGGGGCTAAAGCCCGACATCATTTTGGCGTGCGTTGCGGCGCGAGTGAACTCGCGCCCTGATACAAAACAATACGCCGTAGAATTTTTCGGCAGCCTCTGAAGCTTGCATGCGCAATCGAGAAGCCAAGTGGCAAGCTTACTGCTTTTGGTGCGGGTAATCGACGCGTACAGCCAGAATTTCGAAGGGATGGATGGCCACATGGATGCGATCGTTATCGATGGCGAGCGCCTTGCCCCCGGGCTGCTCCATCAGGTTCGTCTCCGCCGCGCCCGTAGCTCCGTGCGGAACCTTCAGCTCCACTGTTTCGTCTTTGCCCGCCCACTCGTACAGGTGGAAGACGAGCGCGTCGCTGTCTTCAGCTTTCTTCATGGCCGAAAGCACCACATTGTCCGCGGAAACGGTCACGAAGGAAAACACGGGCGGCATCGCTCCCGCATGCGCGTCGACTTGGATTGCATAAGGAGCTTCGTTGAACTCGTATCCATGACGGACGGTCATGGCCTGCTTCCAGTCTCCGGCATGGGGATAAAGCGCATAGCAGAAGTGCTGATGGCCGCGATCGGCATCGGGATCGGGCGAGGTGGGTGAGCGCAGCAGAGTCAGGCGCAGCAGGTTGCCCACGGCGTCATAACCGAACTTGGAATCGTTGATGAGGCTCAGGCCGTGCTGTTCGTTGCCGAGATCGGCCCAGCGCAGCGCTGGCACCTCGAAGCGAGCTTTTTCCCAACTATTGTCGCGCGTAGTCGGCCGCTCGATGCTTCCGTAGGGAATTTCGTACGTCGCGAAGGGCGCTGAAGCCGACAGCGGAAACGCAGCTTTGAGCAAAACATGCGTCTCGTGCCAGTCAATGTCGTTCACGACCTCAGCCTGGTCGCTGCCCGCGTTGAGAACGATCTGCTGCACGAATCTGGATACCTGCCAGTGACGGGTTACGCGAATCACACCGCGCATCGGGCCCTTTTCGATCACTTCGACCGCGTCAGTTTGGGTTAGAAGCGCCGGCGGCTGATCGAGAGTTCCGGGATCGATGTTCCAGGCATCGTAATTCTTCGGCAAATCTTTGAAGGCCTGAAGTTGATTGCCGCAGGCTCCCGGAGCCAGCGCTTCGAAACCCGCCTTCTTGTCGAAGAGGCTCGTGATGCAACCGGTTTTGGGGTCGACGACCACGCGCAGGTTCGCATTCTCGAGCGTGGTTCCGTTCACTTTGAGATCGCTGGCAAAGGTGCGCGTGCCGGGAACTACGCGCAGAACCTCATAGCCCATCGGTGGCAGATCGCGAACCGCGACGAGCAGATGGAAGGTGTGCGTCTCGGCGTCGGCGGAAAGAATCTGCGAAGGCAGAACCGCGCCGCGTGCATTGAGAACAGCGACGCTCGCAGCCGGCGCCGGCAATTGCACGTCCACTTCAACCTGGCCAGAGCGCTGCCACGCCAGGGGATTGAAGACCAGCACCGGAACTCCTCCGGGCGCGCTGGTGGCGTTGGTGTTGATTCGCTCGGCGAGCGTGTGCAGCGCCTTGGCGGAGATTTCATTCGTCTCCCAGCGCACCTGGCCGAAGTCCTTTTGCGCGTCGCGGTAGATGACGGCGATGCCTGAGCCCGCGGCCAGATCGTGGAAGCCGTTAAACGTGATCTTCTTCCAGGCATCGGTCAGCTCATCGGCAGGATACGGATCGCCATCCAGCCACGCCAGCGAGGCGTAATTCTCCGCATGCAGCGCTGACTCCGGCGCTTCGCGCAGGTTGCGCTTCAGGTTAGCCTGCGTGGTGTAGACGCCGCGGTGAAACTCCAGATAGAGCTCGTCATTCCATGTGGGAATGGAAACTTCGCCGGCGGGAGGCGCGGGCGGATATTGATAACCATCTGCGATGCTGCGGTAGTTCCAGATTTTCGAATCCGGAGCAATCTGCTTTTTGACGGTCTCGAGGTACGGCGCCGCTGTGCCGAATTCCATCTTCGGCGCCACTTTGTCCGGCTGCATCCAACGCACGCCTTCGTCCAGAACGTCGCGCGTCGGCCCTCCGCCGTGATCGCCCACGCCGTAGAGGTCCATCAGTTCCGTCAATCCCGGCGCCATGGTGCGCGCCTGCACCAGGTCCGCGGAAAGCCGCACAGGGTTCAGGTTGTTGTTGCCGTAGCCGTGAGGAAAATAGGTGAGCACCCTGCTGCCATCGGGCGATACCCACCAGAAGAGCTTGAAGGGCAGTTGATTGGTGTCGTTCCACGACATCTTCTGTGTGACGAAGAAATCGATGCCCGACTTCTTGTAAATCTGCGGCAGTTGCCAGTTGTAACCGAATGAATCCGGATTCCAGCCCACACGCACATCCACGCCGTAGTGCTGCAGGTACCAACGTTTGCCGATGAGAATAGAGCGCGCCGTGGATTCGCCGTCGGGCAGATTCAGGTCGGGCTCAACCCACATGCCGCCCACAACCTCCCAGCGGCCTTCCTGGATGCGCTTGTTCATGTTGGCATTGATCTCGGGATACTTGTCGGCGAGCCAGTGGTTGTACACCGCGGCCGATTGCGTGTAGGTGTAGCCGGGGTACTCGTCCATTAGTTGCAGCGCGGAAGAGAAAGTGCGCTTGACGACATCGATCGTCTCGCTCCGGGGCCACAGCCACGCGGCATCGATATGCGAGTTGCCCGTGAGGTGCATCGTGACCTGCTGCAGCAGTGGCCGCAAGGCCTGCAAGGTGGCCTGCGAGGCGCGCAGCGAATCGTCGAATTTCTGCTGGCTGTTCGCGCCGATGTTCGCATCGAGGGCCGCGACATCGACCTCTCCGATGGCCTTTTCAAGCATGGCCTGGTCGGCTGCGGTTTGATTGGAGATACTGGGAATGAGAATGGCCGCGGAAAGAAACTCGTCGTCGAGTTCCTGCGGATTGGGCCGATCGGACGCAAACTCAACTGCCAGAAGTGTGCTCTGGTAGCGCTTGTTGAGCGAGGTGCCGAGCAGCTTTACCGCAACCAGAACGCGCTCGCCGGGCTTGGCGCCATGCACAAGCTCAAGTCGCTCCAGGCTCTCGCCCAGTGCTATGCGGGCACCATTCACATAGACAATCTCGGTCACAGCTTCGCGGCCCGTGGTCCTGGCCTGAAACTGGAACCAGATGTTCGCGCCGGTCAGATCGTAGCCATGCACATTCTTCGGGATCTCAATCCACTGGCGAAACCAGACCGCGTCTTCGGAGTACTCGCTGCCCGGCTTGGCGACGGGCCACGCGGAATCATCGAGGTTGAGGCTCTCGCCATGCGGCAAATCGCCGGGGTGCACCCGCCATTCCCCATCGGGAATGCGATTCAATTGCCCAAGACGCGCGATGACCTGCTGCGCCGGCGCCGGCAGGGACTTGATGGCGGCAATTTGCTGGGCCGATTGCGCCCACGCCATTGCTGGAAGCAAAAACCCTACTGCCGCAATTCCGCAAAGATTCTTCTTCATCAAAAAGGCGTTCCTTCCCCTATGTTTAAGCAATGCGGGGGCTGTGTTCCGTTGTCCCGCATCCAGACAAAGCCTGTGAAAGCTGGAGTTTAGATCCCTGGCTACCGGGTTTCTTGGAAACTACGCCAGTCTGTTCGGCGCCAGTGGGGGGTGACAAGTCAATTTACCGTAAGGAATACAGTAAGAGGATGTAAGATTTCCAAAATCAATGGTTTAGCTTGATTTACTCCCCGATTATCGACCCCTATTGCAGCTCCATTTCGTCTCGGTCAGAGTATACATGCGCCGCTTCACGGGCAATCCGTGAAAAGAGAACAACTTAAGCCCGCGAAGGCCACGGATTGAAGACCTAGGGACGGCTATTTTGCCGCAAGATGAGGCCGCCCCGAAGGCGCCGTCAAATGGGTCCGTACAAGCCTTTCCATTTCAATGCGTTACCGTTGAAAATCTGGACGCTTGCCGGACCATAGTGATACAAAGATACGGGGAGGCCCCCATTTATCCTCGCAGACCTTGCGATCCCAGGTTAAGGGGGCATTCTCAACCTCGCCATGACTTCAGGTCCCAAAGGCGCTGCCCATCCCATCACTCCCGAGGCGTGCTGGAAGGTGTTGGAGGCCGCTGCCGCGAGCGATCATTTGAAGCGGGCGACTCGCCTCAAAGAGTTCCTCTACTACGTTGGGAAGAAGTCCATCAAAGAGGGTCTCAGCGACATTCATGAGCAGGAAATTGGCCAGGCCGTTTTCGGGCGAAGAGACGCTTACGATACCAGCCAGGACAACATTGTCAGAGTAAGCGCAACGGAATTGCGGCGTCGCGTGGAAGCGTACTTCGCAGCGGAAGGCAAAGACGAACCACTCATCTTTGACATTCCGCGCGGCAGCTACTCGCCCGTCTTTCGTTGGCGCGCGGAAACTCAGCCCACCGAGGCGGCCCGAGCCGCCGAAGCTGCGGCCGCTGCGCTGCTGCCTGCGGTCAGTGCGCCCCGGTGGCGTACGCAGTTGCCGCTGCTTCTGGTTTCTGCGGTCGCCATCGCGCTGGCCATTGCCTGCGCCTCGCTGTGGCGCCAGAACCGGTCGTTGCACAAAATGGTGTACACGTGGGACGGGCAGCCGGCCCTGGCCGCATTTTGGCCCCGCTTTCTGGATTCGAACCAGGAGACCGACATCGTTCTTGCCGACACCTCGTTTGCGATTGTCGAGGACATGATGAAACGGTCATTTCCCCTCAGCGACTATCTGAATCGCAGCTACCTGAGCCAGGTGCGTTCCTATTCTCTTTGTACCGCCGACAACAAAGTCGTCGATTCCATCGCCTTCGAATCCATTGCGGCCAGGAACAACGGGAGCTTCGGCGATTTCCAGGTGGCGCAGCGCATCGAGGCGCTCGACCATGGTTCCACCAGCGCCCATGTTTCTTTTGCGCGCGAGTTTACCGCCGACTCGGTGAAGCGCGACAACGTCATCCTCATCGGCAGCCGGAAATCAAACCCCTGGGTCGATCTCTTCACCGACAAGATGAACTTCCTGGTGAAATACGATGCGTCTCTGGATCAATCGTTCGTGGTGAATCTGCACCCGCGGGCCGGCGAGCAGGCGCTCTATGCGCAGCCTGCGGATCCCTACGCATCGCTCGGCTATAGCGTGATTGCGTATTTGCCCAACCCCAGCCGCACCGGAAGCGCGTTGATCATCGAAGGCACCAACGCCGAGGCTACAAATGCCGCGGGCGAGTTTGTGACATCGGAAGAAACCATGAGCAATTTTTTGAAAAAGCTTCCGGGAAACAAGATTCCCTATTTTGAAATTCTGCTCAAGACCGCGCGCATGAGCGGCACGCCCTTCCAGGCGGAAGTGGTGGCTTATCGCACGTACTAGAACTGGTTGCATGAATCCGGTTTTGAAAGGGCACGGCTTTAGCCGTGCCGAAAAAGACGGAAGAAAAAGAATTGGGCTTCAGCCCCTGAGGGATGGTTTTTGAGGGCAAGAAATACATCCCGCAGCGGCTAAAGCCCCGACGATTTGGTGGATACTTGCGGCACGGCTAAAGCCGTGCCCTTTCAAAACCTCGTCGGCGCGGCCCGAAGCTCGCACCAGGCCGCAGTGCCCGCAGACAAAAATGCGCTGGCCCGGGCTGTTTGACCCGGGCCAGCGCTTTCCAGGAGGAAAGGGTTGCGGCTTTACCAGAGGACCTTTGCGGAAAGCTGGATGGTACGCGAATTGCCCTTTGAGGTGATTTCGCCAAACGAGCCGCTGCAGCAGCTGGTGTTGGGTTCACCGGGCAATGGATGGTTCAGCGCATCGAACGCGTCCGTACGCCACTGGAACTTCAGGTTCTCCCAGAGCTCAAACTCCTTGAAGGCAGCCAGATCCAGGTTTGTGTTTTGCGGTCCATTCAAGTCGTTGCGGCGCTCATTGCCGAACACGTTGGTTGTAGGCACCGAGTAGCAGGCGGTGTTGAAGTATGTTTGCAATACATTGGCTGCGTGTGGAACAAAGTTGGACTTGCCACTGTTTCCATTGCAGGTTGCCGTGGCGCGATTCTGAATGCCGCCGCCGGTGTTGGAGTTGTCGCTGGCGGTTGTGTTGTACGGCTGACCGGCCCTTATCGCGAGCAGACCGCTGAATCTCCAGCCGCCCAGCTCGTTCTCCCACCACTTGCCGCTATTCAGCAGCCACTTGCCCTTGCCAATGGGAAGTTCGTAGATGCCAGACAACTTGATGACGTACTTCTGCATGAAGTCGGAGCGGCCGTAGTCAATTTGCGGGTTGTTGCCCATTTCGCCTGTGGCCTTGTGGTCGGAGTCCTGGAAGTCCATGGACTTGCCCCAGACGTAGTTTGCGTTGAACTGCAGACCGTTGGTGTAGCTCTTCTTCATCTGGACTTCGAGCCCGTCATAGTGGGATGAACCCCACTTGTGATACTGCTCGATGTTGCCCGGGATCGACTGGTAAGGTCTGCGGGCGTTGACGTTGGCAATGGTACTGGTGCCGGTGGGGCTCAAGGCTGCCTGATTGATGTTGCTGTAGTTGAAGATGTGATGGTTCGAGCTTCCTATGTAGTCGACGGTCAGCAGATAATCCCTGCCGAAGGTTCGCTGTACGGCCAGGTTCCATTGCTCGCTGTAGCTGGTTGGCATGTTTTGTGTAAATGTTGAGCTGCCGGCTACGAAGACTCCGGTCGGCGCAGGCATCTGGGCCCAGAGTGCTTCCGCATCCGCCAGGGTTTCGATATCCAGGTGCCCCGGCGTGGCCCCCGTGTTGGGATTTGCAGTGGTGGCTGTAGTCGGCACGACCACAGGGTTGGTTGAGGACTGGATGACGTTCAATCCCGTGTTGTAGAACGGATTGTTCATCATGTTCGTCAGGTCATAGTAGCTGAACTGGTAATAGTAGATGCCGCCTCCGCCGTGGATTGCCGTCTTGTCGTTGAGCGCGTACGCGGCGCCAACCCTGGGACTGAAGTTGAACCGGTTGGGGCTGTAGCTCTCCACGGAGAACGCTCCGGTGACGGGGTTGAGGATGCCGGCGTGACCATTCGCCTCGAGGGGAGGCGAGTAGTAGTCGTAGCGCATGCCCAGGTTGAGGGTGAGCTTGGGCTTGATGCGCCAGTCATCCTGGATGTACGGCATGATGTTGTGCTGATGGAAGTGTCCAACCTGGGCGCCGGCGGTCGCGTTGGTGGAGCTGTAATCACCCAGCAGCCAATCCGCCAGGACGTTGGCCGACGGCATGAGACCGAACTTGGTGCCGTTAACGGTGATGCTGGGGGTTCCCGTCAGGAGAAAGGTTGAGGGGTTTTGCCAGGCAGCGGCCGTGTTCAAGCCAGTGAAGGTTGGGCAGGTACTGTTGCAACCGTTGTAGGTGTATTGGCCGCTTGAGCTCAAGCTGCCGTTGGGGCTTCCGGTATACCAGTAGGCGTTGTAGTCGACGACGTCGATTTCTGCGCCGAAGAAGATTGAATGCTTGCCGCGCAGCAGGTTGATCTCATCGATGTACTCGTACATATTCTGATGTTCGCCAAGCGGGGAGCCGCTGATGCCGGAGTACGCGCCGCCGATGCCGAGACCCGGCAAGCCCCAGACTGTGGGCGCCGGATTCAGTCCAGTAAGTCCGAAGTAAGTGAAGTAATCCGTGCCGTTGTCGATCATGTTGAATTGCTGCCCATTCACCGAACGGGCATAGCCGACACGGGCTGTATTCACAAACGTGGGGCTCACTACATGGCTCTCTTCAAAGTAGATGTCTGTTCCGAAGAGCTGGTTCTGTTCCGCGGTGTCCAGCAGGGGTGCCCCCGTGGCGCTTTCTCCCGGGGCGGTGTTGGCGCCGTTGTCCCAATCCTCCGGGCGGATGATGTTCGGGTTGTTGGTATCGTAGGCTCCGAACAGATGATCCTTCTCGCTCATGTTGTAATCGGCGCGGCCGAGCCAGTCGTCGTGCGTATATTTGGTCCGGCTGTTCTTACTGCCGTAGTTGTCGCTCGCTATGTTCGCCGCTGACTCCAGTCCGTTGGGCAAGGGGTAAGCCAGGTTCAGAAACTTGGTATACAGGGGACTGATCATGGCCGGGTTGATCACGTTGGGATGGCCGTTGTAGCTCCACTGCGTCAGAACATTTGCCCCGGAACAGCCTCCGGCTGGGCAGTTTGTGGGATAGGAGGTGGGGTCATAGATGACGGTTGGGGGCTGCGAGGATACAGCGCCGGCAGTCAAATCCGCGCTGAAGTCGCCACCGCGCTCCGCCGCCGTAGGCACGTAGGTCTGAAAAAAGGCGGCTGCAATTTGCCGGAAGCCTTCATAAGAGACAAAGAAAAATAACTTGTTCCTGGTGAAAGGGATTTTCCAGCCGGCGTCCGCGCCGAACAAATTGTAGCGGAGTTCGCCCAGAGGACCTGCAGACCAGCCTCTGGCATTCATCTGGTTGTTTTGCAGAAATTCATAGGCGCTGCCATGGATGGTCTCGGTTCCGCCCTTGGTGATGGCGTTCAGCGTATTGGCACCGTCGTAGCGGGCGTTCGCGCTGTTGCGAATGATCTCCACCTGCTCTGTTGCATCCACGGGCGTGTTCACGGTGGCTGTTTGATCGAAGTAGCTCATATCGATCACGCCGTCCAGCAGGTAGCTGCTCGACCAGTAGCCCTGGCCGGCAATGAATAACTGGTTGCTTTGCTGGTTGTACTGGCTGACGTTGGAGTTGATGTTGCTGTAGCCCAACGTCGACCCCGGCTCCACGCCCGCCTGCGTCGTCTGCGCGTAGAAAGTCGCATTACGATATCCCGACTGTTCCGGCAAGTTTTCCATGGTTTCTGCTTCCATGGTGGCGTTCACATCGTGATCTACCGTCTCCAGGCCCGTCGACTGGGTCGCGACGACCTCAACCTTTTCGTTAGCAGCTCCGACTTTCAGGCTGAAGTTGATGTTCAAAACCTGGCCTACCGAGAGCGTAAGGGTAGAGGTGTCTTCCTCAAAGCCCTTGGCCGTCGCGTCCACCGTGTAGGGGCCGGGCGGAAGTGCCGGAATGGAGAAGATTCCAGCGGCATTGGAAACGGTTTTGCGTATTTCGCCTGTGGCCGTGTTCGTGACGGTGACAGCCGCGCCTGGAACCAAGGCTCCTGCGGAATCGGCAACGGTCCCGGTCACGGTGCCGGATTCGGTTTGCGCATGGAGCGGCGTACGCGTGAAGAGAAGCGCTGCCAACGCGATTGCCAGGTACAGGCCTGCGCGGAAGATTCTTCTCCGCAGCTGTGCGAGACCGGGCAAACCTTGCGCTGATCTTGAGTAGAGTTGCATCTTGATTGCCTCCAATGTTTGGTTGCTGGTTAGGTTTCCTGCTCTGCGACAGTCTTGAGCCTAAATTTCTGTTTTCAGGGTTCGGCCGCTGCCCTGGATGGCCGATAAGCCAACTCCCGGACAGCTCTTGGTTACGATTACGCGGATGATCCATAGTGGATGCCCGCAGGGAAGTCGCAATTTCCACCTCGCGAGCCCCCCTGGGCTCAACCAAAATCTGGCCGGGCGAAGAGGAGGTGCAATGGAACATTGCGAAGAGTCGGGATAAGCCTAGGTAGCCATCAATTGCACTGACAACGTGAATTTACGGTAAGGAATACAGTAAGCCGTAAGCTGGCCGGGTCCATAGACCGCTAGAAGTTTATTAGCACATTGATAAATAGGTAGATACCTAACTATATTGACCTCAGTTCAAGGGCCCGCAGGTTGGCGTTAAGTCGTTCGCGGAGGAAGCGCTGCGGAGCCCGGTTCAGCGGCTCCATCGCATGCCATGCCTGACCTCTTCTTCCTTTCGATCTCGATTTCGAGACCTGGCAAACTCGGATGCCGGGTGTCCCGCATCTCGATTCTGAGCCAGAAACCGGCCGGCGGATGATTCCAAATAACTTACAAGAAGTTCGTTGGGAGATGTGGGAAAGCACAAACCTCAACTACCCTTAATCAAGCGAGCACCAAGCCCCTGCCCCATCCTTTCGTTCGCTGCGGCGGAAAACGGCGGCAAACCACACAAGCCAAAAGTACATATCAGCGCAGCCAGCGACCCGACAGTTGCTACTTGAACGCCGTCTCAATGCCCGCTTCCGCCAGCGGCGTCATGACGGCAAAACCGGCCGGAAGCGGGTGTACCCCGTCCCTGCTCAGTGTCGCGGGCAGTCCCCCGCGGTCGTCCTTCATCGTGGAGTAGAAGTCGACATACACGAGGCCCTTTTGGGCTGAGTACTCGCGCAGCCACGCGTTCACCTGCGCAATCTTCGGCGCGGGAGTGAGTCCCGGAGCCCAGGAGTAGTCGAACGCCGGCAGCACCGAACACAGCACTACGCGAATCCCGTTTGCCGCCGCCAGCTCAGCCATCGACGCAAGGTTCCCCTCCGTCTGCTCCAGCGTCATCGGCCCGGTGTTGCCGGCGATGTCGTTGGTCCCGGCGAGAATCACCACAACCCTGGGCTTCAGATCGATCACGTCCTGGCGGAAACGCACCAGCATCTGCGGCGTAGTCTGGCCGCTGATGCCGCGGTTCACATACGGCTTGCCGGGAAATGCCTCGTCCAGCTTCCAGCCTTGGGTAATCGAGTCGCCCATGAAGACCACGCGGTCCTCACCCGTTTTCGGGGCGCCAAGCATCGCATCGGCCTCCTTGAAGTGCGCCAGCCCGCCAAAGTCCACCAGCAATTGCCGGTCGTGTTCGGTCCAATACGCATCGTTGGGATGTCCCGAGGGCGAGGTTTGCGCGTGCGCCGCGGTTGGCGCTGGAGCTGTTTGCGCGGCCGGAGCTTTGGTTTCGGGCATGGAGGCTGGCTCCTCCTGACCCTGCAGCGATGCCACGGCGAGGAGTCCCGCCGCCGCTGCGACGATGCACATGGTCTTGCAAAAGTTCTTTCGATCCACTTCGGGTCTCCATTCTGAGTGAAGCTGGTTTTGACACGCGGCAATCTGCCGCCGTTCCATGCGCTTCGATTGTAGGCAATCGCGCCCCAACGAAGCTACCGATGCCACCGTGCGCAGCATCCGCACGCCCCGCGATAAAATTCAATTATGCCCGCCGCCGCAATCTCTCCTGACGTTTTGGCGAAATACGAGCCCGTGATTGGCCTCGAAGTGCACGTGCAACTGCTCACGGCGACCAAGGCGTTTTGCGGTTGCGCCAACCGATTTGGCGCGGATCCGAATACCAACATTTGCCCGGTTTGCCTGGGGCTGCCGGGCGCATTGCCGGTCCTGAACCAGAAGGCCGTGGAGTTTGCCACTCTCGCATCGTTGGCGCTCAACTGCCAGGTGCGCGAGCGCTCGATCTTCGCGCGCAAGAATTATTTTTATCCCGATCTGCCCAAGGGCTACCAGATTTCGCAGTACGACGAGCCGCTGGCCGAGCATGGCTGGATCGAAGTTCCCACGTCGGACGGCGCTAAGAAACGCGTCGGCATTACGCGCCTGCACATGGAAGAGGACGCCGGCAAAAGCCTGCACGAGGGTTTTGCCGACTCCGCCACGCGCACCTATCTCGATCTGAACCGTTGCGGCACGCCGCTGGCGGAGATCGTGAGCGAGCCCGACATCCGCACTCCCGATGAGGCCTTCGAGTACCTCACGCGCTTGAAGGAGATTCTGCTCTACACCGGCGTTTCCGATTGCAACATGGAGGAGGGGTCGCTGCGCTGTGACGCCAACGTAAGCGTCCGTCCAAAGGGACAGGAAAAATTCGGCACCAAGGCTGAAGTCAAGAATGTGAACAGCTTCAAGTTCATCCGTGCGGCGCTGGAATACGAAATCGAGCGCCAGATTGAAGTGGTCGAGGCCGGCGGGCGCGTGATGCAGGAGACGCGGCTGTGGAACGCCAACGAAGCACGCACGTACCCCATGCGCTCCAAGGAGCAGGCGCACGATTACCGGTATTTTCCCGAGCCCGACCTGCCGCCGCTGATCGTCTCCGCAGAATTTTTGCAGGAGACCAGGAAAAAACTCCCGGAGCTGCCCGAGGCGCGGCGCGCACGCATGATTGCCGAGTACGAATTGTCAGTGCAGGACGCGCACACACTGACGGCATCGCGGGAATTTGCCGACCGCTTCGAAGCTGCGGCCCGCACCGCCCGCAACCCGCGCCGCGTGGCCAATGTTCTGCTCAGTGAAGTGGGCGGACGGCTGAAGGCGCTGGGCCTCGAGCAGGAGCAGTCGCCGGTATCGATGGCGGGCATCGTGCTCGCCGCCGATCTGCTTGACGAAGGCAAAATCAGTTCGAAGCAGATGAAGCAGCTCTTCGGCGTGTGCTTTGAAAAGGGCGAAGACTTCGCTGCCGTCTATGAGCGCGAAAAGCCGCAGCAGATTACCGATGCTTCCGCTCTGGAAAAGCTGATCGACGAAGTGATCGCGGCCAATCCCAAACAAGTAGAGCAGTATCGAGCGGGCAAGAAAACGATGGCGGGATTCTTTGTCGGCCAGGTGATGCGCGCGTCAAAGGGCCAGGCCAATCCGGCGCTTTTGAATGAACTGGTGACGAAGAAGCTGGAAGGATAAAGCTATAGCGCTGCGCTTCGGGCGTACCGCCGGCCTCCAGAAGCTGCGGAAAAAGACCCAATTGTGCGGCCTACCGAGAGAGAACAGCCCGCAGGGGCTAAAGCCCTGCGCTCATTTTGCGCAACTTGCGGCGCGACTAAACTCGCGCCCTGATACAAAACTCCTTGTCAAGCGAGTTTTTCCGCAACCTGTACAGACCCGCTGTAGTGCGGATCTCCCGCCCCGCGCACTTTCCGATCGCCGCCTACTTGATCTTTAAGTCCAAAATAAAATCTTTGCGATCGTCCCACGAGCTCACAGTCCTGGTCGCGCTCTTTTTGCCGTCCTTCTCCGCCCACAGATCGAAGTCGACGCTCATATCGACCTGGGAGAAGCGGAAATGCCCGTCCGAGGTGGAAATGTAGCTGCGGATTGCCTTGGTCTTCTCGTTCTTGAGGAACACCGTGGCCCCCACGACGCGCTGCGAGCTCTCATCCAGAATCGTGCCCGAAACCGTGCGGTCACCCATGTTTTGGCCCCATGCGGCCGCCGCCGACAGCCCGCACTTTGACCCTGAAGGGATCGCGCCCAACGTCAAAAGACCGCACGCAATCGCTGCCAGCCAGCTTGCACGGCTCATTCTTTACTCCTCCTCGTCCTCTTGGAAGACATCTTCTTCCTCTTCGATGCCTTCTTCCACGCGTGCCAGTTCCAGCGGCTCCACGCCCACCACCTCAAACTCAGTGCCACACTCATCGCAGGCTATCACGTCGCCTTCTTCTACCTCGTCGACATCAACGTTCAGGTCGGTATCGCATTCAGGGCAACCAGGCATCGCAACCTCCTCAATTTCCATAACAATTCGCATTGCGGGATTAAGACGTATTCCGCAGCCATCGCTAGTTTTAGTGAGAACCCGGCCTCAGGTCAAGAGCCCCGCGTCACTCTCGCGAGTCCAAGTTTTTCTTTGCGGAAAACCAGCGCTGCGCTCTTCCCAAACAGACGCATTTCCCGAGACTTAGTTCCCTCTGCTGCATTCCTGGTGCAGATCGGTTGTAACGCGGGTGCCCCCGCGCTCAAACTCCGGCGTCCATCATGACACCGCCCCGCTCCAGCGTATAACCTGATGACTGCGATGCCAAGAATTGGCTCTACTCCGTTCGCCTTTCCCGATTTCCGCGGCGCCACCCGCCGGTTGATCCTCATCAACCTAGCGGCGTACTTTGTGCTGTTGGTCATCGGGTTTGCGTCGCCAATTCAAGAAGCCCTCATTGAACTCCGCCTCAAGTTCGACCCAATCTTGTTTGTCCACGGCTGGCTGTGGCAGCCATTCACCTACAGCTTTGTGCATCCCAGCCTGTGGGGGACGCTCTTTGAGCTGCTCTCTCTCTGGTTTCTGGCTGGATTCCTGGAGGGCCTCCATAACGCGAAATGGGTGACCGGCCTCTACGCCGTCTCAGTACTGGGAACCGCCGCCGCCGCGCTCGCCCTCTACGCCATGTCGAGCACGCTGTCTCCCAAGCTTCTCGGCGCTCCCAGCCCGCTTTACGGCTGCTTTGGCGGTGTCTTTGGACTGCTCGCGGCCATCGGTCTCCTCTACGGCGATGCGCAATTCATGCTTTTTCCATTGCCCATGGGCATCAAGGCGCGCTACCTGGTGATGATCTACGCGCTCATCGCCATCGCCATGCTCTTTGGCCAGGAGCAGTGGTACGCTTTCTCTCAACTCGGCGGAGCGCTGGCAGGCCTGCTGTTTGTGCGCACGGCGCCGCGCCATGGCATCTCCTTCCTGCTCAGCGAACGCTGGTACGGCATGCGCAACCGCTATTACCGCTGGAAGCGCCGCCACGCCGCCCGCAAATTCGAGGTCTACATGAAGAAGCAGGGCCGCACGGTCAAATTCGACGGCCAGGGCCACCGCATCGAAGAAGACGATCCCAACGACAAAAAGCGCTGGAACTGATAAAGGCAGGGAACGAGGGAACAAGAAAGCAGGGAACAGGGAACAGGTTGAGACCGGAGACTGCGGGAAATCTGTCACAGCAGAGCCGCATCCGCTAAAATCCTCACTGATATGTCCACAAAAATTGCTTTCCTCTTTCCGGGGCAGGGTTCGCAGGCCGTTGGCATGGGCCGCGAGCTGGCCGAGCGATTTCCTGTAGCCGCAGAAACCTTCGCCGAAGCCGACGCCGCGCTCGGCCTCCCGCTTTCCAAGCTCTGTTTCGAAGGGCCTGAAGAAGATTTGCGCCTCACCGAGAACACGCAGCCAGCCATCATGGCGGTGAGCGTGGCGGCCGCGCGCGTGCTCGCCGCGCACGGTGTCGAGCCGGCGCTGGCTGCGGGCCACTCCCTCGGCGAATGGAGCGCGCACGTCATCGCGGGAACGCTTAGCCTTGTTGACGGGTTGCGCGCGGTGAAGGCGCGCGGCGCGGCGATGCAAAAAGCGGTTCCGGCCGGCGAAGGCGCCATGGCGGCAATCCTGCAACTCAATGCCGCGCTGGTGGCCGAAGCCTGCGAGGAGGCCGCGCGCGAAACCGGCCTCGTCGTGCAGGCCGCCAATCTGAATTCACCCAATCAGACTGTGATCTCCGGCGCGGCTGCCGCCGTGGAAAAAGCCGCGGCCCTCTGCAAGGCCAAAGGCGCGCGCCGTGCCGTAATGCTTCCCGTCAGCGCTCCCTTCCATTGCGCGCTCATGCAGCCGGCGCAGGAAGAAGTGGCCCGCGTGCTCGCCGGGCTCACGATGCGCGATCCCCGCATTCCAGTCGCGGCCAACGTCACCGGCAGCTTCGTCATCACGGCCTCTGCCGCGCGCGACGCGCTTATTCGCCAGGTCACGGGCGCGGTGCGCTGGGTCGATTGCATGCAGGCGCTCGAGGGCCGGTCGCTGTCCGTCGAGGGCCAGGGCGCAGGCGCAGATGTCTTCATTGAGGTTGGCCCCGGCAAGGTTCTCTGCGGCCTCCTTAAACAGATCGATCTCACCCTGAAATACCTGAACGTGGAAGACGCGGCGAGTCTGGAGAATACGCTGGCGGAGCTGAAGGGCGCAGCGTAGGGCTTGCGGGTATTATGCAGCCCTTGAAGTTTCCACAGAGAATGCCAGCTCTGCGACGTTTGGATCTATCAGGGCCACTTATACAAGTGAAAATCGATTTCGACAGTGATTGAGACTGGAACAGGTATGCCGCTGAGTGTCGCCGGCTTAAAGCGGTAGCCTCGGACAGCTTCCATTGCCTTTTCATCCAGTCCCATGCCCAGAGCGCGCAATATGTTTACATTTTGCGGATGACCCTGAGTGTCGACGACGAGCCCAAGGACGCAAGCGCCTTGGTAGTGCTTGCGGCGCGCCTCATCGGAGAATTTTGCGATCGGTTGAGAGGTGACTACGGGCACCTTCACCGCACCTCCGACACGATAGACACTCCGCCCATCGAAGGTCGTGGTGCCTAGATTCTCCGGACAAGGCTGAACCCTTGGCAAGATCTCTTCTGCGTCATCGAGAAATGAAACGCCCAGACATACTAGGACCGGCACGGGCCTGTCATTCAGCTTTCCCGCCTCGAATCCGGATCGTTCGATTGCGTCGATGGCGGCCGACTCACAATTAGGATCGGTTGCCTGCTGAGGCTCTTGGACGCCCGCCGCACCATTTGCAGTTATCACTGCCGAAATCACCACAGTCCGCGGCGCGCAATTCTTAACAAGGCCATGCGAATCAACAACGGCTATCGGGCGTACTAACACCGGAGCCACGATCCCTGAGGTTTGCTTATAAAAGCCGTCCTTGTCCGGGCTTGGGGTATTGGGCGTCGCGTTCGCGGAGCCGGATTGTGCGAGCGGCGGTTGCTGTGGACGTACAAAATCCGACAACGCAAGAATCGCCAGGAATGCGATGAATGGAGTTAAATTTCGCAGGAAGCACCGCCATGTCTTGAAAATTGCACCGAGTCTATCACACAATCCCCAGCTCTTTCAGAACGAACGCGTAGTCCAGCGCGATCTCCTTCAGATAGTCGTATCGTCCGCTCGCCCCGCCGTGGCCGGCCTGCATATTCGTCACCAGCAGCAGCGGATAGTTATCGGTTTTGAGCGTGCGCAGTTTGGCCACGTACTTAGCTGGCTCCCAGTACATTACCTGGCTGTCGTGCAGGCTGGTCTTGACTAACATCGCCGGATAACTCGCCGCGCGCAAGTTATCGTACGGTGAATAACTCAGCATGTAGCGGAAGTACTCCTCCTGGTTCGGGTCGCCCCACTCTTCGTACTCGGGAACTGTGAGGGGCAGGGAAGCGTCGAGCATCGTATTCATTACGTCGACAAACGGCACGTGCGAAAGCACGGCGCGAAAGATCTCCGGCCGCATGTTCGCGACTGCGCCCATCAGCAATCCGCCAGCCGATCCACCTTCAATGGCCACGCGATCGGGATCGCCGTAGCCCGCTGCGGTCAAATGTTCCACGCAGGCAATGAAATCGGTAAAGGTGTTGCGCTTCACGAGCATCTTGCCCGCGTCATGCCACGGCTTGCCCAGGTCGCCGCCGCCGCGGATGTGCGCATAGGCCATCACCACGCCGCGATCGAGCAGGCTCAACCGGTTCGAGCTGAAGCCGAGCGGCAGCGAATATCCATATGATCCGTAGCCGTAGACGTAGAGCGGGTTCTTGCTTGGCTCGCGTTTGTCCTTGCGGTAGACGATAGAGATCGGAATTGCAACCCCATCCGGCGCCGTGGCATGAATGCGCTCGCTCGCGTAGAGTGTGCGATCGAAGCCGCCGGGAATCTCTTGTTGTTTAAGCAGTGTCGATGTGCCCGATGCCGTGTCGTACTCATACACCGAGCTTGGCGTCACCAGCGACTGGTAGCCGTAGCGAAACGTCGTCGTTTCAAAGATGCGATTGATGTGCGGGTGCGCGCTGTAGGCGGGCTCGGGAAAGGCGATCTCGCCAGAGAGTGCGGCATCAGATCCAAATCCGGACTTGGCGCCTGCGAACTTCCAGAGTCGCAACCGCGGCAATCCATCCTCGCGCTCGCAGGTAATGAAGAACCCCGCGAAGAGATCCACATCCTCGAGCATGATGGCGTCGCGATGCGCAATCAGCTCCGTCCAGTGTTCGCGTCCCGGCGTCTCCACCGGCGCGGTCACCAGCCGGAAGTTGCGCCCGCGATCGTTGGTGCGGATGAACCACAGCCCGTTGCGATGGTCGAGCGAGTATTCGTGTTCATCCTCGCGCGGGCTGATGATGCGAAATTCGCCGGTAGGATCGTCCGCCTTGAGAACCCGCGCCTCGCTGGTGGTGTGGCTGGCCGCCTCGATCACGATAAATTTGCCGTCGCGTGTGCGTCCGGCGGCAATGTTGAAGCGCTCGTCGTCTTCCTGATAGACCAGCACAGCCTCAGAGAGCTTCCCGGCCGAGCCACGCCACAGTTGGTACTGCCGCTTCTGCTGCTCGTCCTCCACGGTGTAGAACAAAGTCCGATGATCCGCGGCCCAAACCACGGAGCCCACGCGCTCCACCTCGTCCGCAAGCGTCTCGCCGGTTTCCAGATCTTTAATGCGCAGCGTGTACTGGCGAAATCCCGTGGTATCGGTCGAGTAGGCCAGCCAGCGCCCGTCATCGGTAATGCTGGTGTCGCCGATCGCGAAAAACGCGTGACCCTTCGCCAACTCATTTCCGTCGAGCACAATTTCTTCGGCCGCATTGGCATCCGGCCCATCCGGCCCGCCTCGCTTGCGGCAGAAGATGCCGTACTGCAGCCCCTCCTCGGTGCGCGAGTAGTACCACCAATCGCCATCGCGGTAGGAGACGGAGATGTCGGTTTGCTTGATGTGGCTCAGCATCTCCTGGTAAAGCTCGTCACGAAGCCCGGCGAGAGGCGCCATCACCGCATCGGCATAGGCATTTTCCGCCTCGAGGTAAGCCGTCACTTCGGGATTCTCTTTGTCGCGCAGCCAGGCGTAGTCGTCGGCCAGCAGCACTCCGTGCTTCTGGGTTTCGGTGTGGTGTTTGCGGGCGGTTGGCGGCGCGGGAATCGGGGATTCATTCATTGTCTCGGTCATTTCTTCTCCAGTGTAGAGCCTGCCCGCCGGGAACCTCCGCAGCCCCGCCAACGTACAATGGAGATGAAATGAAAGGCCCTAGCCGCGCGCGATTCGCCCTGTTCCTGCCATTGCTGGCGGCCCTTTTCGCATTTCTCGCAGTTCCCGCGCACGCCGAAAAAGTGGCTGACCTGCCGCAGCCCACCGACTACGTGAGCGATTTTGCCCACGTGCTCTCGCCTGAGGCTGTCGCGCGGCTTGACGCCATCTGCTCGCAACTCGACAACTCCGCGGCCAGCGCGAAGATTGCCGTGGTTACGGTGCACGATCTTGACGGCGACGACGCGGCCGACTACGCCACGCAGCTTGAAGACCACTGGAAGATGGGGGACAAGGATAAGGCGAAGGGCCAGAACCGTTACGCCATGGTACTTTTGGCCGTTGCCGATCACAAGTACCGCATTGAAGTGGGCTACGGCCTTGAGGGCATTCTGCCCGACGGCAAGACGGGCGATATCGGCCGCGACATGGTTCCCGACTTGAAAGCCGGCGACTATGACGGCGCAGTGACGACGGCTGTGGGCGAGGTGGCGCAGGTCATCGCCGATGACGCCCATGTCACGCTGGATAACGCGCCCGCACCGCCGAGCGAACCCGTGCAGCAACATCAATCGTCGGGATCGGACGTCTTCGGGGGCATCATCCTTACGATCTTTGTGCTCGTTTTTATATTCCGCGTTCTGGGTAGTCTGGGACTGTTTGGCCTGTGGGGTCTGAGCCTCTTTTCAGGCGGGGGCCGTGGCCGCGGCGGTTTTGGCGGCGGCTTTGGCGGCGGTGGCTTCGGCGGAGGCGGCGGAGGCGGTTTCGGCGGCTTCGGCGGCGGTGGCGGAGGATTTGGCGGCGGCGGGGCCGGAGGAAGTTGGTAGTTCAGCTTCTGGCTGCTAACTTTTAGTGTGGTGGTCCAGAAATTCGCGTAATAAGTCGAAGCTCGAACTGCAGGTCCTTCGACTCGTCCCCGCGCGCCGGGACTCGCTCAGGATGACAGAGTGATTTTCGAAGGTAGAAAACTGTAACCCAGAGGCTGGAAGCTAGCAACTAGAAGCTGTTTTCAAGGAGAGTCGATCGTATGAGCAAAGGACTTGGAATTACCCTGGCCGTTGTGGCCGTTCTGCTGTTGGTGGTTTTCATGATTTTTGGCAGCTACGTAAGCGCCAAAAACCAGATGGTGGCCCTGGATCAGGTGGTCAAAACCAATTGGTCCGATGTGGATGTACAACTGGAGCGCCGCGCCGACCTGATTCCCAACCTGGTAGCGACCGTGAAAGGCTTCACCAAAGAGGAAAGCAGCGTGTTCACTGAGATCGCGCAGGCTCGGGACGGACTGATGAATGCCCAAACGCCGGCGGACAAGATCGCCGCCAACGGCCAGCTCGATAATGCTCTTGCCAAGGTTCTCGTCCTGACCGAGAATTACCCGCAACTGCGCTCCAGCGATCAGTTCATGCGCTTGCAGGATGAGCTGTCAGGCACCGAGAACCGGATTGCGGTGGCGCGCAATCGGTACAACCAGGCTCTGCAGGATTACAACACGTACATCCAGCAATTCCCGAACAGCATTTGGGCACGCTACGCCGGCTTCCAGGTGAATAACGCCCGCTTCGTGGCCAGCCCAACCGCCCAAACTACGCCAACGGTGCAGTTCTAAGGTTGACGCCGCTTGCACCAGGCGCAAAAAGGCCATTCCGTCTGCACGGAATGGCCTCTCGGGCTTAAAGCGTTGCCGGGCCGGCTTACTTGAAGGATGCGATGGCGCTGGCCTCGTCGTCGTAGATGTCGAAGACGGTGTAGAGCTTGGTCAGCTGCAGCAGGTCGTGGACCTTCTTGGTCAGTTTGAGCAGTTTAAGGGTCGCACCCTGGTTCCTGGCCGTGGTGTAGGCGCTCACCAGTTCACCCAGGCCTGAGCTATCGATATAGTTCACATCGCCCAGATCCAGCAGGATGCTCTTCTGCCCTTTGCCGATCAGGTCGCGAATGGCGTCGCGCAGCTGCACGCTGCCCTCGCCCAGAGTGATCCGCCCGCTGAGACCCAAAACGGTGACGCCATCCACTTCACGGGAAGCTATTGCAAGTGCCACGGAAAATTCCTCCTTGTCAGTAATTCGGTTATAGCATCTTTCGGCAAGACCAGAGAAGGTGTATCCATTTTATCTCTATTCCGGATCGCCGCTCCTTGGGGTCGCGGCGACTTGAGCTTCGAGGCTTCGGGATACGGCCTCTCTGGCCTTGCGGTAGCGGCCGCCAGCCCCGAGGAAAATTCCTCGGCCGGTGCGGTCGCGTGTGAGAAAGGTTGATCCCGCACGTCGACCCTCATGGTACGTCTTTTGGGGCGGCGGGCGCCAAATGTTTCACCAGCGTCAGCTCAGTGCCGGGGTGCAGTTGTCGAAAGTGTACCTCATCCATAAGCGACCGGATAAGGAAGATGCCGCGGCCAGTGCCGCGGAGAAGGTTCTCTTTAGCCAGCGGATCGGGTATTTTGCCGGGATCGAAGCCCCGGCCCTCGTCGGCGATGGAAATCTTCAGGTCCTTGCCGGTATTTTCGAGCGTTACCTCGATCTGACGGGTGGGATCGTACTCGTTGCCGTGCAGCACGGCGTTGATGGCGGCTTCGCGCACCGCCATCGCGATATGAAAGCGCTGGTCCTCGTCGAGACCTGCCTCGACGGCCAGCTGATCGGCGGCTGTCTCCACCTCTTCCACGCTTTCCATGGTGGAGCTCAGTTTGAAACTCCGCCGTCCTCTACTGGGTGCGCTCACCGGGCTGTCTTACGCCTCCGTCGGAGCGCGTAGGGCCATGCCGCCCCTGCTCCGTGACTTCTCGCAGTTTCAAGTCTGGATGCGATTGTGTCAAGGCTAGAGGCTGCTATTCAGTTTTCGCACGCGCCAAAGTGAAGAACAGGCTCTACGTACCTCCATCGTGCTTTGCGGCTTGGGCAAAAACCTCGTCGAGAGGTTTACACTCATCCCATGGGCACGCACACCCCTGACATGCGAGCCATTGACGCGCACACCGGGCCGCGCTCCGCCACCCGTGTCAGCCTCACGGCAATCCTCGGCACGCCGGTGACCGATCCGCAAGGGCATCTGTGCGGCAAGCTCAAGGATGTTGCCATTACCACCGGGCCCGACGGCGGCAAAGTGGCCGGACTGGTGCTCAAGACCCGCACCGGTCTTGCGCTTGTTCCCTCCCAGGAAGTGATCGAGACCCCCGCCGGCACCCTTGAAGTGCGTTCCACCGAGGCCATCGGCCCGCTCAGGGAAGAGGGCAACTATCTTTTCCTGCAGCAGGACCTGGTCGACCGTCAGATCATCGACATCAATGGCCGCAAAGTGGTGCGCGTGAACGACGTGGACCTGGAGTGGATGGACCAGGGCCCGGCGCACCTGCTGCGCGTGGCCGAAGTCGAAGTCGGCTTGCGGGGCGCATTCCGCCGCGTCTTCAAAGGGGTGTTGCCGCGCGCCCGCCTGGAGGCGGTCTCGCGCAAGTTTACAGCGCGTGCCATTCCCTGGCAGTTTGTGGATGTGATCGAGCCCGATCCCGCGCGACGCGTCAGGCTGCGCATCGAGCACGAGCGCCTGGCCGAAATTCACCCCTCCGAACTGGCCGACATTTTGGAAGATCTAGCCCCCGCCGAACGCGAGGCAGTCTTTACCTCCCTTGACGAGGAGGTTGCAGCCGAAACCCTCGAAGAGGTCGAGCCCAAGCTGCAAAAGGCGCTGCTCGAAAAGCTCGGCGACGAACGCATCGCCGACATCGTGGAAGAGATGGACCCCGGCGCTGCGGCCGACTTGCTCTCTGAGCTGTCCGAAGAACAGTCCGACGCCATCCTTGAGGAAATGGAGCCCGAGGAGCGGCAGGAGGTCCAGGAGCTCCTTGAGTTCGACGAGAACTCAGCGGCTGGGTTAATGACCACGGAGTTCGTTTACCTGGGCACCGATGCCACCGTGGCGCAGGCCGTGGAAGCGCTGCGCAGCTTCGACGGTGATCCGGAAACCGTTACTGAAGTCTATCTGCTCGATGAGAAGCGCGTGCTGCGCGGCGCCGTATCGCTGGCGCGCCTGGTCATGGCGCTTCCCGAATCCCGCTTAAGCGTCCTGGCGGAGCCCCGCGTCCTTTCATGTCCGGCTGACCTGCACCAGAATGAGCTGGCCGAAATGTTCGACAAATACAACCTCCATGCCCTTCCTGTCGTCGATGCGCAGAACCGCATGGTCGGCGTGGTGCACTCCGAGCAGGTGATTAGTTTCCTCCGCGAAAAACTGTAAAACTTTGGTCACGGACTGGGGCACCTGCCTCAATCTGACGTTTGTGAGCAGAATTGCTCACATTCTGACCCTGCACTTCGGGTATTCTCGGAGAAAATTCCCGGATTTATCCGGACATGTGAAAGAATCCAATCATGGTCCAATTTCCAAAGATTATTCAGGGCGGAATGGGCGTCGGTGTGTCCAATTGGCGCCTTGCCCAGGCCGTTTCAAAACTCGGCCAGTTGGGCGTAGTTTCGGGCACAGCCCTGGATTCGGTCTTTGTGCGTCGGCTAGGGGACGGTGACTATGGCGGGCACATGCGCCGGGCACTGGACGCATTTCCGTTTCAGGAGATGGCGAAGCGCATCTGGCAGGAGTATTTCGTGCCTGGCGGCAAGTCTGCCGGCGCCCCGTATAAGGCGCTACCCATGCACCAGAAGCGCGATTCGCGCAAGCTCATCGAGCTCTGCATGGTCTCGAACTTCGTTGAGGTTCTTTTGGCGCGAGAAGGCCATGACGATCCGGTGGGGATCAATTTTCTTGAAAAGGTGCAGATGCCGCATCTGGCTTCAATTTACGGAGCCATGCTGGCCGGGGTGGGATACGTGCTGATGGGCGCGGGGATACCTCTGCACATTCCTGGCGTTCTTGACGCTCTTGCGGCGCACCAGCAGGCTGAATACCGCCTCGCCGTGACCGGCTCCTCGCAAGCGCAGTTTGCGAATATGGACACGCTGATGCGGCTCGATCCGGCCGAATATGCCGAGGGCCCGCTGCCGATGCTCGATCGGCCCAGGTTTCTGGCCATCGTTTCGTCGAACACGCTGGCTGCGACGATGCTGCGGCGAGCCAACGGGCGCGTCGACGGGTTTGTGGTCGAAAGCCCAACCGCGGGCGGGCACAATGCCCCGCCGCGCGGCAAGCTGCAACTCAACGCCGCCGGGGAGCCGATTTATGGCGAACGCGACCGGGTCAACGTCGAGGAGTTGCGAGCGCTGGGCGTGCCCTTCTGGCTGGCTGGCGGGTATGGCAGCCCGGCCAAGCTGCGCGAGGCATTGGGCCAGGGTGCGGCGGGAGTGCAGGTAGGAACCGCGTTTGCGTTCAGCCGGGAATCGGGCATGAGACCCGACCTGAAAACGCGGCTGATCCAGCAGGCGATCGCGGGCATAGGCGAGGTATTTACCGATCCGCTGGCTTCGCCCACGGGATTTCCGTTCAAAGTTGCGCAGCTCGAGGGCACCACCTCAGCGGCCAATGTTTACGAGGCACGAATTCGGACCTGCGATCTGGGTTACTTGCGCGAGCCGTACGCGATGGGCGAAGGCGAGATCGGCTACCGTTGTTCAGCGGAGCCGGTTGAAACTTACCTGGCCAAGGGCGGCAAGATCGAGGAGACCGTGGGGCGCAAATGCCTGTGCAACACGCTCATGGCAAATATCGGGCTTGCCCAGACGCGCCGGGACGGCTCGGATGAGCCGGCTTTGATCACGGTGGGCGACGATCTGAATACCATTGCGCAGTTCATCGCCCCCGGCCGCGAGAGCTATGGCGCTGCGGACGTCGTGGAGCGCTTGTTGAGCCTGAGCGCGGTCGTTCCGCAAGACGCAGAGTCCATGATTGCCGCCACTGCGTAGAGCGCAATCGCCGGAGAAGTGCCGCCGGCCTTAGGTTGTACCGCCGGTCTCCAGGCCCGCACAGTTACGCGGTCCGGCTAACCCTCGCCGTCGCCGCCGTTTCCCGCCGAACACCTTCGTAACGCCCCGGATCAACCCAGTTATCACCCGCACTTTGCCCCCGTGCTACACTGGCCGCGGAATCCCGGCTCAGCCAGCATTCTTCAGACTCCGCAAGCATTTCGCAAAGTAGGAAAGTGGTTCGCTTGCGCAATTTTTTACGTGTTGAGGCCGGGCTCCGCAGACTCTGGTTTTGACGCAAGACGACGAACACAGCCGCGCAGCGTGGCGTCGAAAAGGAGGGGAGAATCGTGGAGCCGGTCTACAAGTGGGAACCTATTACCGATGAGTACAAAACGCAGGCGCCTCAACCCGCCGATATCGAGGCCGAGAGCCAACAGAAGCTGCTCGAAATCCATGAGGCAGCGAAGAATGTCTGGGTCGAAAAGAAGGCCCCCATCGGCATCAGAGTGTTTACCTGGTACCTTTTTTGCCGCGCCGGCATCTACGCGCTTCTGTTGGCCTTTCTGGCCTCCTTCCCGCAGTCGGGCCCTTCCACCTGGCTGGTGGGGAGTATGGGCCATTTCCTGCCGGGAACGGCGGCTCGTGAAAAGATCGCCAAACAACGGGAGCTGATGAAGAAGCAAGCTGAGGCGTACGGGTACACATTGCCCGATGATGCTACGGGCGATCAGGAAACTCCGGAACAGATGGCTCAGGATGAGCGCCAGGAGGTCATGGTCTATCTCCTGATCGCGACGATCATCACCGCAGTCGTGGGATTCATGTGGTGGAACCGCTCCTGGAAGATACGGTGGATCACCATGTTTTACGCCGGCGCCATGGTCGCCAGAGCGGTGGTGTATTTCTTTGCCGCCTGGGCCTCGGGGGTGGGCTCACAGCTTCCTCCGGACGTGATGCCGACCATCCTGTTCGCGATCGCGTTGAACGGCTTCATCTTCTGCTACCTCGCGTTCTGGCCCGATGTGAAGGAATGGTTCGAGGAACAGCACTGACGAGTTCCATGTGCGCTTAACTTGTCGGCGTCGCCACACCCTTCGCGCCGTCCACGCTGAACACCTTCGGAACCCGATCGGCCACCGCCGGCAGCGCCGGGAACGGCGCGTGCGGCTCCGTCTGGTACCAGTACGCCGTCGAAAAGAAGTTATCGGAGCGGTCATTTGCCGTGCCGTGCTCGATCGTTACTTTGATGGACTTTTCAAACGCAATCGGACTCTCGATGTGCCAGCGGTACAGGCAATAGCGGCCGCCGATGCGCTCCGGATCCACGATATAAGGCGCGCCCTGGCGCTGGTTGGCGAAGGCTTGGAGGCCAAAGTCCCACGCGCCGTTGTAGTAATCCTCCGTGCCCGTGCCGTTGATCGTAGGCAAGGCGTCGCCATCGACAAAGATCATGTCGTCACCTTCGCCGAACCATCCGTTTTGGTTTTGCAGCACGGCCTGCGTCACGCCGACGAAATGGCCCTTTCCGGCGGCTTCAAGAAACACATAGTTATCCTTGCCGCTCAGGTTTTTTCCGTCGCTCACCACGCCCTTGCAGGGCGTAGCCTGACGAAATTGCGCGTGAAAGCGGCCCAGGCCCTCCGGCAACGCCGGAAGAGCCACGTAGTCGATGGCAAAGTAAAGACTTCTCACGGGCGCAGGGCCCTGGTTCTCGAGCGTGATGCGGGCCGCTGTCGCAAACGGCATCTGGAAATATGAGTTCAGCGCCTTGACAGGCGCGACGGCAAGCAGTTGCGATTGGTAAACGAAATATTCGCCCAGTCCGAGGCCGAAGAAATCGCCGATGGGAACCTCGACCGACGGCGCGTCCTCGTCATCCCACCACGCGCGCAGCACCAAATTCTTCAGGTGCATGGGGTCCTGTGAGTTGATGGTGAACCAGATGTGCGTCACCACGCCGGCGCCCTTCGTGTCGAGCAGCGTGGCCGTTTGGCCAGGTCCCACGACCACCCAATCAGCATTGCCGCCGGTGCGATCCCAACTCCCGGAGCGCATATTCTTGTAGCTCCGCAGCCGTGCCAGCGCGAAGAGATCCTCGGCCGCCTGGCCCACAGGCTCTGCGATCGGCGCGCCCCCCGCCGTTGCGTGGCCCGCCGCGCTGCCGAGCCCCAACAACGCCCCGGCCGAAGCCATGGTTCCCAGCATCCTGCGCCGGCTCGTGCCGATCCCTCTTCTGTCATTCACAGACATATTCCATCCCTTCAAAACATAAAGTCGTGACCGCATCCAGTATAGGAGTCCGCGTTGCATCTCACTCGCGCGGCACCGCCGGGAACACCGTCAGCCGCAAGTGTGTTGACCCATACGGAACCAGCGCGACGCGCTCCACTTCCCCGGCAGGCTTGTTAAGGCTCAAGTCCGGCAGCGGCGGAGTGAACTTCTGCTCCGGAGGGTCTGGATTCGCCTGCAACTCCCACCCCTCAATCTTTCTCGCCGGCACACTCAGCGTTACGGGAGGATTCTCCCACGGGTCGATTATCGGTCCGGGCGCAGGCCCGGGATTGTATTTCACGTGCACCTCGGTCTGCAGCCGATCGGGATCGAGAGCGAGCCCGTAGTTCCACTCATTGGCCGGCGTAGCTTCCCAACTGGGAAACTCTTCGGTGCTGAATGTTGGCTCCACGCGCGGCGTCCACTGCTCTTTAATCGGCAGCGAGTAGACGATCGGACCGCGCTCGATTCCCATGCCATTCTGCGGCCAGTGCGTGACGGTCAGCTTCATCGGCAGGGTCAGCGCGATGCGTTCGCCGGGCGTGAACGTGCGGCGCAGAACGATGAAGCCCTTATCGTCGTGCACGGCCGGGACCGGCTTTCCGTCGATCTCAAGGCGTGGCGCGGAACACCAGCCGGGCACGCGCAGCGCCAGCGGAAACGCGACCGGACCATCCGCGTCGATGCGGAATTCGATGCGCTCGCGGAATGGATAATCGGTAGTCTGCGTAATGCGCACCGTGCTGCCGCCGTCGCCCACGCGAGCGCTCAGCGTTGACGGGCCGTACAACACCGCTGCCAGTCCACCGTCTGCAGTCTTCATCCACATGCGGATGGCGTAATTGGGAAAAATGCGATGCACATTGCCGCCGCAACAGGCGGTCTTTTGCCCGGGATTGGGCTGGTAAGCCATCTTGCGCCCGCCGTGCTCCATCACGTTGTGATCGGAGTTGAGCGTGGCCAGAAACTGGTTGGGGCAGGAAAAATACTGCACTGCTTTCCAATCCTTTTTGATGGCTCCGGGCGCGGCATTGAAACAGGCGCGCTCCACGCGGTCGGCCCACACGGCATGCCCTCTGGCCATCAACATGTATCCCCACGACCAGGTGTGATCGGAAATGTCGCAGGTCTCGTGGGAATCGAGCGACGTCACGGTGCGATAAAACTCCGTGGTGGAAGGAATGCCGTCGATAAGCATGTGATGATCGAAGATACGCCGCTCGGCCGCTGCGGCAAAGCGCAGATACTCCGGGTTTCCCGTGTAGAGATAGAGAATGGCGGGCAGCTTCATGATCTCGGCGTAGGTCACGCCGTGACAGTTAATCGGAGTGGCGGCGAAGACCCGCAACTCCGACATATCGGCGTAACCCGGATTTTCATTTTCCATGAACTCGCTCCAGGCATTCTCGGCCAATGCCAGCAGGGCCGGGTCGCCGGTGCGCGCATAGGTCCACAACATTCCCTCCACATTGGTAATGTTTCTCACCGGCTTTCCATAGTCCGTGTGGTCTCCGAGGTAGTGCTTGCGCAATGCCGCGGGGATATCGATGCTTTCAGGATCGCCCGGTACCGCCGTGGCATCGGAGAGGGCAGCGAGGCTGCGAAACAGCACGTTCTGCGGCCAACGATGAAAATCGCCCACGGGATCTTCAAAGAATTTCGGGCCCAGGTACCCATCGTCACCGGCGTGCGTCAGCGTGTAGTCGAGCGTGGCGCGCACCTGCGCCATTAATTCTTTGTCCTCGAGCACAAGGGCCAGACGCGTTGCGCCGTCGAGCCAATAGGCCTTCTGCTCCCACGGCCACCAGGACTCGGCCGTCTCCTCGCCTGCCCAATAGGCATCGCTGAACGGCCAGGAGACCTGCGGCAGTTGCGAGCCTAGCTCCGCGGCCTGTTTTTCGAGCCAGTAGCGCAGCCAACCCTCAGGCCGCACGGATCCGGGAGCCAACGGCTGCAGTGCGCCGTAGTACCTGGCGTCAGGGTGAGCCTCCTCGGCGGCAAACGAGATTCTTCCCTTCGCCAGGGCAGCCGAAGCCAGCAACCCAAGGCGAAGAAATTCGCGGCGGTTCCATTCTTGATTGCCAGGGTCATGATTGCCAAGGCTCGGAGGATTCTTCATTCTACTTTCTCTCGGACGACTTTTCGGAGACACTCGCGTGCTCCGCAAATGCGACAGCGAATTCTAGCATAGGCGTTGGCGCAAAATTCCGAGCGTCCCCGCGCCGCACGCGCTGAAGAATTTCAAGCCGGCTCGTGTCCCCGCCGTCCGGCCTGTTATGGTCAGGGAGGAAAAGTTTTCCGCAAATCAAAAAGAGTGCAATGAACCCACCCTAGGAACTCGCATCGACATGTGGAAGCGCTGGCGAATCCGGATCCTTCTCTTTCTGGCCGTCCTCGGTCCCGGATTTATTACCGCCAATGTCGATAACGATTCCGGCGGCATCTTCACCTACTCTCAAGCCGGCGCACAGTACGGTTACACCCTGCTGTGGACCATGATCCCCATCACCATCGCGCTCATCGTGGTGCAGGAGATGTGCAGCCGCATGGGCGTGGTCACGGGCAAGGGCCTCAGCGACCTCATCCGCGAGGAGTTCGGCCTGCGTATCACCTTCGTCCTCATGGTGCTGCTGGTGGTGGTCAATTACACCAACGTGGTCACGGAGTTCATCGGCATCGCAGGCTCACTGCACCTGTTCCATGTCTCCAAATTCATCTCCGTTCCCATCTGCGCTTTTCTCGTATGGGCGCTGGTGCTGCGCGGCGACTACAAGAGCACCGAGAAAATCTTCCTTGTCGCCTCGCTCGTCTATATTGCATATATCTTCGCCGGCATTTTTGCCCAGCCCGACTGGCACGAGTCCCTGCGCGCCACCGTCACTCTGCCTAAACGCTCCGTGTGGAACGAGAGCTACATCTACATGGCGATCGGCGTTGTGGGCACGACCATCGCGCCGTGGATGCAGTTCTATCTGCAGTCGTCGATTGTGGAGAAGGGAATTCGCGTCAAGGACTACGCGGCTTCGCGCCTCGATGTCATCGTGGGCTGCATCTTCACCGATGTGATCGCGTGGTTCATCATCGTGGCCTGCGCAGCCACGCTCTTCGTGCACGGCATGGGGGCAATTCAGGTTGCCGCCGACGCTGCCGAGGCCATGCGCCCGTTTGCCGGCGACTTCGCATTCATCCTTTTCGCCTTCGGGCTCTTCAACGCATCGCTGTTTGCGGCGTCCATCCTTCCACTTTCCACGGCCTACACCGTGTGCGAAGGCCTGGGCGTGGAGTCCGGCGTCGACAAGAGCTTCCGCGAGGCGCCCTTCTTCTACTGGCTGTATTCGCTGCTGATTATCGGCGGCGCGCTCACCGTTCTGCTGCTGCCAGACTCGCAACTGGTCAGCGTCGCTATCCTCTCGCAGGTGCTCAACGGCGTGCTGCTGCCGGTGGTCATTATTCTCATGCTCATGCTCATCAACCGCACCGACCTCATGGGCGCATACAAAAACTCGCGCCTCTGGAACTGGGTTGCCTGGGCCACCAGCATCATCGTTATCGGCATGACGTTCGCCATGCTGTGGGGCCTGATGACCGGACACTAAAAAGCAGGGACCAAGGGACCGAGGGAACAGGGGACTGAACTCGATGCCGTAAGTTGAGTCGGAACGGCAGAATTCAAACCAGGACTTTCAGCGTTTCAGTTGCCGTTGGCGTGGGGCTGGGTTACTTTTGGACTCGGGCCGTATTGATTGGCGCCCGGCTGGCTGTCGAACGCGAAAAAGACGATTAAGAGCAGACCAAGCACAGGCACAAATGCGAGCAGCATCCACCAACCGCTTTTGCCGACATCGTGGAGTCGGCGCACGCTCACAGCAAGGCCGGGAGAAATCGCGGCCAAGCCATAAATGAAGCCCAGGAGGGCCAGCAAGCCCGAGAACGCCGAAGCGTGCGACATCGTGGACACTGAGGTTGTGACCTCGACGGTCAGGAAGAGGGCCATGAAGACTACTGTGTGAATAAGCATAAACATCCAATACTCATAGCGCTGTGATCGACCAGAGAAATCGGAATAGCGTCTCCAGGCCATCAAATACCAATTCATGGCTTTTTCTCCCTTTCCCACACGAAGCGCACACCAGATGCCGAGTGCCCAGGTCCCTGATTATCGGAAGTTTGACTGCGGCGTCCATCATAGCGCCGTTTTGGGGCCAAGATTCCCATAAAGGAGAGCGGTTCGGTTGGTGCACGAACTTTGCGCGCCGGCGAGAGCATTCTGTTCCGGCGCGCAACCTGCATGGTATGATCCCTGCAATCCCAAAGGAAATCTCAGTAGGCTGCGATGAAAAAGTCGCTTCTCACTTCAGGCGCTGCGGACAGATTTCCCCGCATATGCAAGCTCATACTTCCAGCCGTTCTGGTGCTGGGACCAACATTGGCTGCGGCGCAGGTGAACGGCATCACTGGCCAGCCTCAGAACAGTGGCCAGTCCCAGAACAGCCTCGTCGGCCAATGGCGCGGCGTCTACCAGCGCATCACGATCACCATCGTGATCCAGCCCAACGGGCAATACACGCAGACCGCGCAATCGGGCACGGTCATGACGCTGCAGTCCGGTCCATACAAGCTGGTTGCTCCCAATACCATCATCTTTTCAGTGACGAATTGGCAGCCGAAGACCATGCCGGTCTATCACGCGACCGGAATTACGGGCGGCTACTATACGCAACAGCCCACGACGAAGCCACCCGGCGCGATGGACACCTACGTCTTCAATGGCGCAAACACCCTCATCCTGACCGACCAGGTGATGCACGGGTCGATCACGCTGAATCGCGTACCGTAGGAAACAGCCAAGCTTACAGCGCAGGGCTCGGGCGGAGGCCGGCGGGCAAGCTGTTCGCTGTAAGCTGTCTGCTTTTGGCTGTAAGCTGTCTGCTGCTTCTACAGCAGCTTCCCGGCCGCCAAATCCTTGATCAGCCCGCGGTCCGCCGCCAGGAACTGGTAGCCGGTCAGGTCTTCGAGCTTCACCCAGCGGATCTGCTGGTAGATCTGGTTGCTGATCTCGCCAACAAATTCACGCACGGCAAAAAACTGCAGATCCACGGCGCCCCCGCGGCGGTAGTGGTGGCGTATGCGCGTTACAGCCGGCCCCACCTCAGCGCGGATGCCAAGCTCTTCCGACAGCTCGCGCGCCAGCGCTTCCTTTGCGCTCTCGCCGGGCTCGATTTTTCCCCCGGGAAACTCCCACAGCGAAGCCATGGGCTGATCTGCCCTCCGCTGGCCGATCAACACCTCTCGATCGCGCACAATGAGCGCGGCCGCTACAAAGCGCAAAGCGGGGATCGCGGGCCGGGGGCCGGAACCTGTCTCGACATCATCCACGCGTCTAGTGTAAACCCGTAAATCGAACGCGATTGGTAGAGTGGATGACTCGGTTTCCGGGTTCACACGTGCAACTAGCTCTTGCTGGCCACCTCGCCCATCACGGCTGCATCGATCCCTTCGGCAGCCTTCGGTCTCAAGTAGCCCCAGCCCTTCTTCGCGACCGCCTCAAGCAGCGCCGGAGATGGATTCACGGGGAACGCACACCGCGCCATTTCCAACATCGCCAGGTCGTGGATGGAGTTCCCGAAGACCGCATCGGGGCGGGGAAGGCCCACGCGCTTGAGGGCCGCGGCCTTGGCCTCGTCCGTGGGCACGTCCACAATCTCGCTGGTGATGATGCCGTCCTTGACGCGCACCTCAGCCGCCAGAATGCGCTCCGCCGGAATCCCGAAATCGCGCAGGCCCTCTGCGACCACCCAGCGATTCGTGGAGCTGACGGCCCACAGTTCGATGCCGGCCTGGCGCATCCGGGCTATTAACGCGAGCATCTCTTCAAAAATATTCTGGCGCACGAACTCGTCGACATACTCGGCTGCGGCTGCGCGCAACTCCGCCTCGCGCAGGCCGGCGTACATCTGCACCATCTCGCCGCACATCGCCGGTTCGCTCACGTTGCCCGCCCGGTAATCGCGGTAGCGCGTATCGATCCAGTCGTGAGTCGAGCGCGACACCAGTCCCTTTTCCAGCGTCCAGGCCATGAATCCGTAACCTGCGTCGCCGCCCCAGAGCGTGCCGTCGCAATCGAACACCGCGACCTTTGGTTTGCACTCAAAAACCAGGCGTTCAAACTCTTCATTCGTCCATTTCTGAATTTCAATATGTGTAGCTGTCAATCGATCCTCAATCCCGTCTTGGAAAATTCTCTCCAATTCTATTTTCGTCGAAATCGCCCGTATTTGCACGTGTGGGAGCAACCGCGCATGTGAATGCGGCATCAATTGAGCAATACGCGCTTGCAGGGAAGTTATGCCGGGTGGTTCTGCGACTCCCAGCGTCGCCGTGCCTCGGCAAAGCATTCCTGCGCCATGCGCACCAGCACCAGCGACTGTTCCCAGCGATCCGTTTCTTCGCGCCCGCCAAACACTCGCGCGTAGTAGAACTCCGGCCCCAGCAGCTCCGGCGTAAAGCAGAACCGGTCGCAGAGCGGTCTTCTGCGCAGATAGCCGAGAAACGACTCGGTCCACAGCGCACGAAAGTGCGCCACGTACGGGCGCCCGTCCGCCGAACCGTCGCCGACGTCTACTTGCATGGAACCGGGATTGCCGATGCGCCCGTGCAGGAAGCCGATCCTGCCCAGGACGGGCCGGAAGAACTCCATCTTGTTCTCGAATCCGCCGTAGACCATCTCGGTTCCCGTGTACCAATGCGAAAAATCGCCATTGAATTCCAATTCCGGAAACCGCTCAAGGAACTGCACCGTGCGCCATGGGTCCTGAAAAATCGTGGCGCGGTGCGTCTCCGGATACAGCGGAATGGAAAACTGCGCGGAGGCCTCAAGAACCGCAGCGATCAGCGCGGCCGCTTCATCATCATTCTCCGTGCCCCAGCCCACGTGAAGCGTAAGGCATTCGAGACCCACTTCGTGCGCCTCTTTGGCCAGGGGCGCGGCTTCAGCCGGCGTATTCACGCGCCCGCTTCCGCAAACTCCGAGGCCGAGCTGGCGCGCCTCGTCCAATTGCTCGCGGTCGATCTGCCAGCCGAACTGCACTCCGTCGTAGCCGGCGTCGCGAATCGCTTTGAGCCCGCTCGCCCGTTGCGGCATGTCGCCGAAAGCCTGCAGGTTCATAAAAACCCGCAGGCGCGAATCGCGTGGCTCATCGCTAACGATTGTGCTGGTTGAGGCCATAGTTAGAACTCATCGTACGCGATCTGCCGCGCCGAAACCCCAATCGACTCCAGCATCCGCGTGCAGGCCTTGATCATTTGCGGCGGCCCGCACAGGTAATACTCGGCCGCTCCCGGATGCGGATGCTCGCGCAGGTACTTTTCCAGTACCACCTCGTGGATGAACCCCTCGTGCCCGGTCCAGTTATCGCCGGGCAGCGGCGACGAGAGCGCCAGATGGAAGGAAAAATTCGCATGGCTCGCCTCAAGCTCCCGGAAATATTCTTCGTAGAAAATCTCCTGGCGCGAGCGCGCCCCATACCAGTAGCTGATCTTGCGGGCGCTGCGCTCCGATTCCAGCAGGTGCGAAAGATGTGCCCGCAGCGGAGCCATGCCCGCGCCGCCTCCGATGTACACCATTTCGTGTTGCGTGGGCTTGATGTGAAAGTCGCCGAAGGGGCCGATGGCTGTAACCGTATCGCCCGGCTTCAGGCTGAATACATAACTCGAACCCACGCCAGGCGCGCACTCCTGGCCCGGCGGCGGCGTGGCGATGCGGACATTAAAGCGCAACTGCCGCTCCGTTTTTGGATTGCCGGCCAGCGAGTAGTTGTTGCGGCGGCCGGCCTCGGGGTTGCGCACCGCCAGGTCAAAAACGTGCTGCTGCTTCCACACCGTGGCGAACGGCTCGGGAATGTCGAATTCACTAAAACGGATCGAATCGTAGGCGGGGATGTCGAGCTGCAGATAGTCGCCCGGAGCAAATCCGATGGCGCAGGCGCCGTCTTCCGGTTCCAGCACCAGCTCCTTGATAAACGTCGCCACGCTGCGATTGCTCACCACGCGGAATTTGAACGCCGTATGCGCACGCGCTCCCACGCCGCCGGCGTGCAGCACGTCGACAAGGATGCGGCCATCGCGCTCCGCTACCGGATAAGTCGCGAGACCGCGGCAGATCGGCGCTCGCGCCGGCGAGCCATCGGCGAGATGGAAGCGCCCATTATGCTTCGGGCACTCGATGATGCCGCCAATCACCAGGCCGTCGGAAAGATGCGTATTGCCGTGCGTGCACAGGCCATCGGTCGCGTAGAGCCGGCCGTCTTGGTCGCGGTAGACGGCGTAGGTTTTTCTGGCGTGGTCGAAGCGCACCGCATCGGCGCGCCGCAAATCGGCAGCCGCGCACGCTGCGACCCATCCCGCGGCATCGGGTTGTGCTTCCGACGCAAAGCAGGCCTCGCGCGCGCGCGCCCTGGGCTCGGGCAGGCGGCGCTTTACGTGGTACGCCGGGTCCTTCACCTGGCGCAGGACGGTAGGAAGAATCTCGCGCCATGCAGAAAGGATGGAAGGATAGGGCGGCGGGCAATCGCTTTTGATTTCCTTGTGCAGCCGGGAGAGCGCGTGATACGGCACGAGTGGGAACATGTGGTGCTCTACGTGGTAATTCATGTTCCAGTAGATGTAGCGGCTGATTGGATTCATGTAGACGGTGCGGCAATTGAGCCGATGGTCCAGAACATTTTCCGCCAGCCCGGCATGCTGCGGAGTGTTATGGATGATCATGAGCCAGGTGCCAAACAATTGCGGCAGCACGAACAGGAAGATCGGAATCCAACTACGCCAATAGATCGCTGCGGCGATGGCCACTGCGTAAATTGCCAGATAGAGCCGCGCGTTACGATAGACCTTGTGGAATTCGGTTTCGGGAATGAATTTTCGCTCACTATCGGGGATGCGTCCCAGCGCGTGCCGAAACAGGCTCGTGAAATGTTTGCGATAGACGCCCAAAGCAAAAAGGCTCAGAAACAGTGCGCGGATATCCGGCGGCCTGGGAATTTGAATCTCGGGGTCGCGCCCCACAATGATGGTGTCGCTGTGGTGGCGATTGTGGCTCCAACGCCAGAGCACCGATTCGCGCATCACCATAAACGAGGCTAATTCGTAAATCGCAATATTCATCCAGTCCGTGCGGAACGCGGTTCCGTGGCCGCATTCATGCCAACGTGAATCGGAACTGGTGCCGTAGAGCACGGCATAGATCATGTAAGGAAGAATCGCCCACCACGTTCCCCAAAGCCGCCACGTTGCGTAACCTGAAGCAAAGAGCAGCGCGAACCACAGAATGGTGTCGCGGATCGCGGGCCCATTGCGCCGCGCCAGCAGCGCGCGCATGGTTTCTCGCGGCACCGCACACTGATACCAATCGGCTTCCGCGAGCCCTTTCTCGATAGCCAGCGTGGCATTCACGCCGGTCAAACTGTAATCGGGCAGGGGCACGGGTTTCTCGAGAACCGCTGCGTTGTGACTCATCGCTTACTCGTCCCTTCCTTACGATTCTTAGACGCGCTGCACACGGACCTGTCTTTCCCCGTCGCGTTTGCGTTCCGAACCCAAAATGCGTACGCCGTGGCATGGCGTTGGATCTGCCCGGGGTGCAGAAGAATATCGTCGCGGCGAGCGGCGTTGGCGGCATCGGGATAACCTTCGCACTCCAGGCAGATCCCCGCGTGTCGCGAATAAGCCGTGCCCGATTTGCCCTTAGTCGAACAGTTCAGTTGGCTGCCCGTATAAAGCTGCAGATAATGCTGCGTCGTCAAAACCGTCATCACCCGCCCGCTCGCGGGATCTTCAAGCCGTGCGACCGGCCGCATTTCGCTCACCTTTCGTTTGGGCAGCGCGTACAAATCGCCGTGACCCTGATACAAGTGGCCAATCGCATCGCCAACCCAGCGCGGCGTCTTGAAGATGCCGCCGTTGCGCGCTGTCGATTCCACCCGTCCCGTCGCGGTCAGATTCTCATCCACTGGAACAAACTTGCTCGCAAAAATCTGCAGCCGGTGATCCGCAATCGAGCCTGAGGATTCGCCGGCCAGGTTGAAATAGGAGTGATGCGTCAGGCTCAGAGGCGTGGTGCGATCGCTCACCGCTTCGGTTTCGATCAAGAATTCATTTTGATCGGTCACCGTATACGTTACCGCGACGCGCACATTTCCGGGGTAACCCTCCTCGCCGTCAGGGCTATGATATCTGAACCGCAACGATGGTGCGCCGTCCTCGTGATCGACCGGCGCCGCGCTCCAAAGGCGCTTGTCGAATCCTTCAACCCCGCCATGCAGATGGTTGGGCGGATCGTTCCGCGCCAGCCGGTAGGTGTTGCCATCGAGCGTAAAGGCGGCGTCGGAAATGCGGCCCGCCACGCGGCCCGTGATGGCGCCGAAATAGGGATGGCCGGCGAGGTAGGAGTCGAGGTCGTTGAAACCCAGCACCACGTCGCCGGCGTTGCCGTTTCGGTCTGGCGCGAGCAACCGAGTCACAATGCCGCCGTAGGTGATCGCTTCGAGCTCGAGGCCACCGCGGCCAGTGAGCGTCCATGCCTCCACCGTCTGACCAGCGGGAAGCACTCCGAAAATCCGAGACCTTATTGGGGAAGCCATCGTGCAGGACCTGTGCAATTTTCAAGTTATCGCTCGCTGGCCGCGTTGTCCACAATTCCGCGGACCGGAATCACAGGACGCCCCTATTCGGCCTCCGCAGGCGTGCTCTCCACCTTTTCTACGCGGATTTTGGCGATGCGCCGCGCATCCATCTCCACCACCGTCAGCCGCCGGTCCTCATACACCACCGATTCGCCGGGTTCGGGAATGTGACCGAGCTGGGCCAGCATGAAACCGGCCAGAGTTTCCACGCCGCCATCGCGCGGCAGGCTCCAATTCATCTGCGTTTCCAGGTCGCGCAGATTCACGCTTCCATCCATTACCACCCTCCCGCCGGCGCTGCCCAGCACCGGCTCGGACGGCGTGTCGAATTCATCCTCAAGTTCGCCCGCCAGCTGCTCGATCGCATCTTCCGCCGTCACCAGTCCCGCCGTGGAGCCGTATTCGTCCACCACGATGGCGAGATGGCGCCGGTTTTGCTTGAAATCGCGCAGCAGTTCCAGCGCGGATTTGCTTTCCGGCACCACCAGTACCTCGTGCATCATTTGCGCGAGACGAATCTCGGCCTGCGGCGTCGCGGGCGCAGGCGCTATCGCGCGCTGATAAAACCGCCGCGATAGTTCGCGCGCATACACGGCGCCCACAATGTGCTCGGAGCCGCGGGCCTCATCGTAGACAGGAATGCGCGAGTGATTGCGGGCAAAAACCCGCGCGATGGCCTCCTCCAGCAGCATGTTCGAGGGCAGCGAGAAGATCTTCTGTCGCGGCGTCATGATCTCGCGCACCAGCACGTCGCTGAGCTCGAGAGCGCGGTGCACCAGGACCTCCTGGAACTCGGGAATCACGTCCAGCCGGCGCGCCGCGGTGGCAATCAGCTTCAGCTCCTCGGCGGAGTGGATGGAGGCGGCGCGTTCCGTCTTGGGCATATCGAATGCACGCAGCACCGCCGCCGCCGATCGGCTCAACAGCCGCACCGCCGGACGGGCCACGGCCATAAACACCAGCATGGGCGGCGCCACCGCTACGGCCAGCGCCTCAGCGCGGCGCAGGGCCAGGGCCTTGGGAACCAGCTCGCCAGCGACCACGTGTAAGTAGGTGATGAGGCAAAAGCCGAGCACCAGCGCGGCCACGTTGCCATAAATCTGCGCGTGCGGCAGCGCCCCGATCCATCCGCCAAAAAACTGCGCGGCCAGAGGCTCGCCCAGCCAGCCCAGGGCGAGCGAACAAAGCGTCACGCCCAGTTGCACGGCGGGCAGAAGATCGTCGAGATTGCGCTGCAGCCGCCGCACCGCGCGCGCTCCCGGAACCCGCGCCTCAAGCAGTTGCTCGACGCGCGTCTCGCGGATTGAAACCAGCGCGAACTCGGCCGCCACAAAATAAGCGTTGGCCAGAATCAGCAGGGCCACCGTCACGGGTTTGAAAAGGAGCAGACCGTGCATCTGGCTGTGAGGATAGCATTACAGGGAACAGGGAACAGGGAACAGGGAACAGAGGACAGGGAGTAGGGAGTAGGCAGTAGGGGGAGACAGGGTCGACCGATACGCGCAGGGATTTCCCCGGAACTGCGCGGCGCCAAGCTGCGTATCTTGAAGTCAATGAGGATCCCAATGAAGAACTTTGTTTTATGTACAGCGTTTCTGCTCACCTTGGCCGCGGCCGCTCCAGCACGAGCCGAGGAGGCGACCTTTACGCGTGACCTCACGGTCGCCGGCAGAGTGGACCTGACCGTGCAAACCGGCTCCGGCTCCATTCGTCTCACCAGCGGGCCCGCCGGCCGCGTGCAAATCTTCGGCCGCGTCAAGTCGAACTGGGGCGGCAGCGATGCGCAAGTACACGAAATCGCCGACCATCCGCCCATCGAGCAGACGGGCAACATTGTGCGCATCGGAACCAGGCACGAGAATTACCGCAACATCAGCATCGACTACGAAATTGAGATCCCAGCCGACGCCTTTCTGAGTGCTGCGACGGGCTCAGGCAACGTTACCGACGACGGCGTGGGCGCCAATGCAAAACTCAACACCGGCTCAGGCTCCATTCGCGCCATAGGATTGCAGGGCGGATTCACAGTCGAGACGGGGTCTGGCAGCATTTATGCCGAGCAGGTGGGAACGGGCGATGTGAAAGCGGAAACAGGCTCGGGCTCCATCGAGCTCAAGAATCTGCATGGCGGGCTGCGTGCGGAGACCGGCTCGGGCAGTATCAAAGCCAGCGGAACACCGTCCGCGCAGTGGCGGCTCCAAACCGGCTCAGGCAGCGTCGAACTCTGGACGGGCAGCGCGGCGTTCACGCTCGATGCCGGGACCGGCGGAGGCAGCATTCACTGCGATCGCGAAATTGTGACCCAGGGAACGACGGAGCGCCACCACCTGGCAGGCAAGATTGCTGGCGGCGGCCCCACGGTACGCATCGAGACCGGCTCAGGCAGCATTCACATCCATTAGAGTCGCGCTACGGAATCAAGTAGTACGGATCGGGATACTTCACCGAGAATTCCGCTTCCGGCTTGCCCTTCAAGTCGCTCCATTGGTCGCCCACATTCAGCGCCAGCGTGTAGCCCTTGGCCACCATCTGGCTGCGGGCCACCTGCTTGAACTCGCCGATGGTCTGCGCTCCGTGATCGGCCGGCCGCATCACCAGCTCCTGCCAATTGTCGAAGCCTTGTGCGCGCAGGTTGCGCTCCGTGGCCCCGCGCTGCGTCTCGTCGCGTCCGGTGATAAAGATGACGCTCACGCCCAGCCGTTGCGCTTCCTTGTAAAGCCGCAGCGTGCCGGGAATCGCCGTCGCTTGCGCCGTCTCGACCCATGCATCGAAAACTGGCTTGTTGTAAGCGAAATCGGCGCCCGCTTCTTCTTGATAATTCGACAGCGTGGTCTCGTCGATATCGAGAACCATGGCCAGCTTTTCCTGCCCGTGGCGATGCGCGGCGCGTTGCCGCAAAAACGCAATGGCGCGATCCGCCTGCACATCCTGGTCGTGCGTCCAGCAGCCGCAGGTACAGGTGCAGTCGTGGTACTGCCTCAGCTCTTTTTTGAGCGTATCCAGGTTGGGAATGCGCTCCGCTTGCGTGTCGCTGCTGAATGCAGGCTGCGGCGATCGCTGCGCCGTAAGCCAGCCCGTCCCAAACAAAAGCACCAACTGCGCCGCGAGAATGGTGAGTCGCTTGTTCAAAATCCGAATCTCCTTTTCGACGCCTCCGCAGCCCAAGTCTAAATGAATCTGTCGGCCCCATTACACTGGAGATATGATCCGCGTTTTTCGTCCCATTCCCGCGGCGCAATTAAAGTTGCTCGTCTTCGATCTCGACGGCACGCTCATCGACTCGGCGCAGGACCTGTGCAACAGTGTGAATGCCGCGCTCGAGGAATCTGAACTCGCGCCTCTGCCTGATCCCGCGATTGCCGGCTTTGTCGGCAATGGCGCACCCATGCTCATGCGCCGCTCGCTGGCCATGGCCTCCAACTCCGCCATCGACCGGGTGGGCGAAGATCTCTTCAACAGGGCCTACGCATTCTTCCTGCAGTACTATCGCGAGCACAAATTGGATTTCACTTACGCCTACGATGGCGTTCTCGATGCGCTGAAGGCGCTGCATGAGCTGCACGATGCGCCGAGCAGTCCCTCCAGAATCATGGCCGTACTTACCAACAAGCCGGTGCGTCCGGCCCGCGGGATCTGCGAGGGCCTCGGCCTGGCCGATTACTTCCTCCACATATACGGGGGTGACAGCTTTCCCGTGAAGAAGCCCGATCCTCTGGGTCTGCGCACGTTGATGGAAGAAACCGGCGCGCGTCCCGATGAAACCGTCATGATCGGCGACAGCCAGGTGGACGTCGAGACCGCGCGCAACGCCGGTACCTGGTCCCTGGGATGCACCTTCGGCTTCGGCCCCCATACTCTCGTCGATCATCCACCGGACGTTCTCGTCGACTCGCCTTCGGAATGGACGCAGGCACTCACTCCCGCGTAAAATCGGCGCAGGGAAAACCGAAAAACCACTTTTTGCAAACGCCGGTCTTGAATCGGCGCAAAATCCAGTCGCGCCCGGCCAGCGCGGCGAGCGGTTCGATCACCAGGATCGTCATTACGGTTTGCTTCACTTTTCATTGCCTGAAGGTTCTCATCATGCGCTCTTTTTTCCTGGCCGTTTTCCTGCTCGCTCCGGCTGCCGTACTGGCGTGCCATGCTCCCAGCCAGGCCCCTCCAGCCAGGCCCGTCCTGCACGGCGTGGTCTCAGACTCCACGGGCGCCATCATTCCCGGCGCGCAAATCGACTTGGTCGACGCTAACGGCGGGGCGAACAGCGACGCCAGTAGCGCCATTGCCGCTACCACCCATTCCGGCGTTGACGGCAGCTTTCTGCTCACCGCGCCTCATCCCGGCGCGTATACGCTGATGGTCTCGCTGCCCGGATTCAAGACCGTCACCACCGCGGTGAATATGGCCGCCCCAGCCAACATGCCGGCGTCCTCCACGGCAGCGCAGGTCCTCGCGCCGCCGGTACACATCGTGCTCTCGGTCGCGGCAACTTCAACCAACGTCGTCGTCAACGCGGAATCGAATCAGGACCCGACCTCCACCGACGAGAATCGCGATACCTCCGTGATGACCGCGGACGACCTGAAGGCTTTGCCCATCTTCGACAACGATTTTGTCAGCGCCATGGGAGCCTTCCTCGATTCCGACGTCTCTTCCACCGGCGGCACCGGTCTCCTGGTTGATGGCGTTGAGGCCAACCGCGTCACCGTCTCCGCCTCGGCCGTGCAGGAGGTGCGCATCAACCAGGATCCCTACTCCGCGCGCTACTATTACCCCGGCCGCGGCCAGATGGAAATCATCACCAAGTCCACCGCCGACAAATACCACGGCGAACTGAATTTCTACTTTCGCGATTCGGCTCTGAACGCACAGAACGCTCTCGCGCCTTCCAAGCCCTTCGAGCAGCGGCGCATCTACGAGGGCAGCTCCACCGGTCCCATTCCGCACGCGCATAATAGCAGCTTTCTTGTCTCGTTCAATCGCGCCGAGCAGGATCAGGATGCGGTAGTTAGCGCCACGCTTGCGCCCACCGCCGCTAATCCGACAGGCGCCTTCGACGCCAATGTGGCCGCGCCCACGCGCGATACCGAATTCAGTGTCCGCGCCGCGCACCAATTCGGCGAGAAGCATTCGGCCTACATGCAGTACAGCTACGAGCAGTGGACAGGCCAGAACCAGGGCGTGGGCGGGCAATCGCTGGCCGCAGCCGGCTACAACACCATCTACCACGAAGACGATTTCGTCGCGCACGCTGACTCCACGCTCTCGGCGGTCACGCTCAATCAGCTTTCTCTGGTCGGCGAACACTGGTCCAACCGCAACCAGAACGTGGCTGAAGGTCCACGCATCAGCCTGCCCGGTGATTTCCTTTCCGGCTCAGCGCAGGCCGACTCCTTCGGCACGGAGTACAACTTCCGCTTCTCCGACGTGGTCACCTGGACGCACGGCCGCAACCTGGTAAAGTGGGGCGCCGGTGTACCGCACCTCAGCCGCCGCGTCTTCGACGACTTGACCAACGAGCTCGGCACCTACACCTTCGCGCCCACGCTGGCCGCCGACGGCGTCACCGTGCTCTCCACGGCGTTCCAGAACTATGCCGCCAACCTGCCTTCAGGATTCTCTGAGAACACCGGCGACACGCACTTCATCTATCACCAGCAGGAGATGGGCGCCTTCATTCAGGATCAGGTGAAGGTTGGTAATCGCTTCGCCATCACGCCCGGCATCCGCTACGACTGGCAGAACTTTCTGGCCACGCGCAGGCTGGGCTTTTCGCCGCGCGTTTCGTTTGCGTGGGTGCTCAACAACGACTCGAAAGCCATCGTGCGCGGCGGGGGCGGCATTTATTACGACCGCTTCGGCGGAGGACCGCTGCTCGATCTTGAGCGCTACGGCAACGCGCGGCGGCGCGAAGTCATTCTTTCGCTCGATCCCGCCACGCTGCCGGCCACGGGTTGCGTGCCCATCACCAACTGCGTCACGCTTGCTGCGCAACCGCCCATGCTGGTGCAGTTGGAGCCTGACGCAAAAACTCCCTACCAGATTCACTACGGCCTTTCGATCGAGCGCCAGCTCGGAGAGCGCGCCACGGGAACGGTCAGCGTCTACTCCATGCGCGGCATCGATATGTTCCGCTCCATCGACATCAACGCACCTACGGCGCTGTCCGGCTACGCCCTGCGTCCCGATCCCGACTACGGCCGCATCCGTCAGATGCAGTCCGAAGGTTTCTACGAAGGCAACGGTCTCGACATCTCTTACCGCGGCATGTGGAACAAACACTTCACCGGCTTTGGCCGCTACACCTGGGCGCACTACGCTTCGAACACCGGCGGCATCGGGTGGTTCCCCGAAAACCAGCTTGATCCCGAGCAGGAGTGGTCGAACTCCAGTTACGACCAGCGCCGGCGCTCCGGCATGTATGCCATCTTCAACCAAAAGAGCCTGCTCAACATGGCTGGCGGAATCTTTGCTAACACCGGCTTGCCGTGGACCATCGTCACCGGAACCGATCCCTACGGCGATGACCTCTTCAATGCGCGCCCCGAGGGCGTGGGCCGCAACTCCGAGACCGGGCCCGGCTACGTGGACGTCGATCTGCGCTGGGGCCATGACTTCGCCATCACCGCCAACAAGGACGACGAAGCGCCGCACCTGGGCTTTTCGGTCAGCTCCTTCAATGTGATCAATCATCCCAACGGGAATGGCATCGACACCGTCGAATCCTCCAGCTCTTTCGGCGAGATCATCTCCGTCGCGCCGCCTCGCCGCATGCAATTGGCCATGCGCTTCCAGTTCTGAACGGCGCCGACGGCCGGCCTCATGCGAAAGGTTGTTCACATGGCGAAACTCGCACAACTTGCTCTGCTGCTCTTGGTCGCGGCGAGCGCCGGGGCACAACAGCCCGTTCAAACCGTGCCCGACGGCTCCGAACCTTTCGCGGAAATCAGGCAGGAATATCTGAGGGCTTTTAACGCGAAGGATGTCGACGCGATCCTGGCGCTCTATGCGGAAGATGCCACCCTGGTTAGCGATGGAGGCACTTTCAGAGGCCGGGCCGAGATCCGCGTGTGGCTCCTCTCCGGCATCGATCAGGGAAGCCGTCTCCTGGCCATCGAACCCGGCGTTGTGAAAAGCTCTGCAGCGCTGGCCTACGAAACGGGGCGAACCAGGAGGCAAGTCGGAGCCCAGATCCATCTGGGGCAGTATCTGATGGTGATGGAGAAGATCAACGGAGAGTGGAAGATCACCCAGCACTTTTCCGTCAGCGCTGGAGTGATTCCTGCTGTATAGCTGTTCCTGACTGTGTGATCATTCAGGATGTTCCCCTGCGAACTCGCCCCTCGCCTTCGATCTCGAAGCGCAGCCGCCCGGCGCGGTAGGCTGATTTCATGAGCGATTCAGCAGCAGCGCTCGCACGCCCCCTGCGCATAGTGCTTCCCGGTGGCAGCGGCCAGGTGGGCCGCATGCTGGCGCGGTTCTTTCAGGAGCGCGGCCATCACGTCACCGTACTCACGCGCGGCCCCTACACCGCTCCCTGGCAAACCGTGCACTGGGACGGCCAATCGCTGGGTCCGTGGGTGGAAACGCTCGAGGGCGCCGATGTGTGCATCCATCTCTCAGGCCGCAACATCAATTGCCGCTTCACGGCGCGCAACCGCCGCGAGCTTTACGATTCGCGCATCGGCCCCACACGGCTGCTCCATCAGGCCTTCGCCTGCCTCGTCAACCCGCCGCGCCTGTGGATGAACGCGTCCACGGCGACCATTTACCGGCACTCGCTCGACACACCGATGGATGAGGCAAGCGGCGAGATCGGCGGCAATGAGCTCATCTCGCGTCGCCGCCGCGCGCCGGAAAAATGGAACTGGACCGTTCAATTGGCCAAGGACTGGGAGTCAGCACTCTTTTCGACGGCAACTCCGCGCACACGCAAGATTGCCCTGCGCACTTCGCTCGTCTTCAGCCCCGCGCCTGGCAGTGTCTTCGCGACCTTATCCCATCTCGTCCGCGCCGGCCTGGGCGGCACGCAGGGCAACGGACGGCAAATGGTTTCCTGGATGCACGAGTCCGACTACGCGCGAGCCCTCGAATTTCTTATCGTGCGCGAAGAAATCGACGGTCCCGTGAATCTCTCCGCGCCCCACCCGCTCGCCAATCGCGAGTTCATGGCCGCGTTGCGCGAGGCGTGGGACGTGCCAAACGGATTGCCCGCGCCTGCCGCGCTCCTGGCCGTCGGCATGTTCTTTCTGCGCACGGAGCCGGAACTGGTCCTCAAGAGCCGCTACGTCATTCCCGGCCGTCTGCTCCGCGCCGGCTTCCAATTTGAATTCCCCACCTGGCCCGAAGCCGCCGCCGACCTCGTGCGCCAGTGGCGGCAGCGCGCCGATCTCTGATCTCTGTTATCCGATCTCTACTACTGCGGCGTCACGTCCGTCACCGGCAGATCCCAGTGTCCCAAGAGAATCTCAAACCGCCGCTGCTCTTCTCTTTTGTATGTTTCCTTGTCAGGCCAGAGCTGATCGATAAGCGCCGCTTCGTCCGGATTGGTGCTCGTGGCCACGGTCGAGTTCTTGTAGACGATGGTCACGCGGTAATCCCAGCGGCCGTCCTCGGTGGTGTGGTAGGCGGGCGACTCAATTTTGAGCGACAGAATCCGCCCTGTTGCCTGGATCTTCTTGAGCAGCGGCCAATGGTTCTTCAAAAATAGGTCGAGAAACTCCTGTTGATGGCCCCACTGGCACTTGTAGTAGTACTCGATGGTGTACGGCTGGCCGGCGGCGGTTTGCGTAGGCGCGCCCTGCGCCATGAGCGGGCGCGACAAGCCAGCCAAAAAGGCGAAAGCAACCAGGGCGAGGACGATTCTGCGGAACGAAATCTGCATAAGGGTCTCCATGCATGCGATGCAAGCATTGTACGGCGTGGGGCAAACGAAAGAGTGGAGAGGTTCACTCCGCCTTGCATGGCTGGATGTAGGTGCGCAGCCAAATCGCGAGTTCCGGTTCCGACATCGTTCCATCGGCCACGGCCAGTCTTGTTCTCTGCCTTTTAAAAAAAACGGCCCCCGTCGAAACGGGGGCCAAGTTGCCTTGGTTCTCTCGCGTTGCGAGAGCTTGGTTGGCGGCCTAACGGCGGGGTAGCCGTTGGCTGGAACAACGCCTCGGGGGGAGGATAAGCCGGATTTACGGCTGCTCCGAGCCAGCTGCAGCAGGAGCGCTTTGGGGGGACGCTTCTGCCCGGGCCGCCAAACTGTTTTCCATCAACATCACATGTACACAGCTGGTCCTTACCCGCACCGGTTTCTGGGTTGCGTCGCCGGTGGCAGGGGTCTGGGCATTGCCCAGAGCTACGTAATGCATGCGGTAGACGGGAATCTGGTGTTCTGTCACAAGGTAGCGCTCAACCGATTCGGCCAGGCGCTGCGAGGATTGGATGCCGGTTCCGCCCGCTGCGGGCGAGTGCGCTTCCATTTCCAGAATGTAGCCTTCGCGGCCGGTCAGGTTAGCAGCCAGTTGATCCAGCTGGGCGCGCGCATCAGCCGAGAGCACTGGGCTGCCGCCGCGGAATTTGATCTCCAGGTCCGAAGCCTGCTGGTACTGATCGAGGCCGTTGACCGTTTGGTTCACATGGTCCACATGACCAGAGGCCTGCTGCGCGGTGTTGTTGGCATTCAGTGCCTCCTGGTTGGCTGAGTTTGCGGTCTGGTTCGCCGCATCGGCCGAGGACTGCGCCTTCTGGATTCCCGCCTGGGCCCGCGCATCCACATCCTTGATGTCGCGCGCGTTCCGGGCATTCACCTCATCCAGTTCCGTCAGCCGGTCGTTGATCGGATCGGTTTGCCGTCTCACCCACTTCTTGCTGGCGAACGGGTTGATGCGACCCCAGAACCCCTCCTTCGGCTGGCTTAAGGGATGATCTTGGACAGGGGAGGGCTGCCGCGCTGCCGACGGAGGCATGCTCTGGGAATCCGCAGCGCTCGGCTGGGCCGGCTGCGAAGTTGCATTGGATGGCTGAGTTTGCTGCGCCCAGACCGGAATTGCCACGGCCGACGCCAGCACAACAACTGCGAAGTGACGCGCGGATAAAAATCGATTAGGAGTTTGCATTTGGTCTGCCCCTTTTGATTCCCGGCGCCTGGAAGCTGCCGCGGATTGAGCGCGCTCGCGTGCTCTCCCCGGTAGAGTGCAAGGCGGCTGCCAAAGGGGGTGGAGTGGGGACAAAAATCGTATCTTGTTGAAGACAAATGACAAATATGAATGGAATGGCGGGCCAAACACGCCCGTGCTGCGCAGGAAAACGTCTCGCCGGCGCGTAAATTTTGCACGCTTCTGTAGTTTCTACCGTGTAAAAATCGACGAAGACTTACCTGGTATCGACGTGCCTACTTGCTTTCTACGTGTACGATGCGGATGTCAGGGAAGGCGCCGTCCCATTGGTCCGCGACGGTATCGAACACAAGGCGGAAGTCGGCGGTATCGCCGGGCTTGAGCGGAGCCGCGGAGAGCGGCTCGACGTCCACATACGGATCGCGCGTGCGGATGATGCGGAGTGCCTGAGTCTCGTTCTGCGCCACTTCGTGCGCGGCATCGCGGAAGAGAACCTGGACGGTGATTCCAGTCACAGTGCGGCTGCCTTTGTTGGCGATGTGGCCGTCGAGGTAGGTCACCTTGCCTCCCGACAAGTTCGACGATTCACTCATTGCCAACTGGCCGATGGTCAGGTTGGCTGCGTAGGGATCGATATTCGCGGAGATCGGCGTTACCGTTGGTCCGCCCTTGCCGTGCTCGTAGTAGAGGAACACCGCGCCCACAACAGCAATCACGATTGCCGAAGCCACGGCCACAGGAAGCCAATTGTGCTCAGTTGTGGTCGGCGGGCGAACGAGTTGAGGACCTGAGCTCACGAGCGAGATTGTACACCTGTTCGCGAGCCATTTTGCGAGTTATGACGCGACGCTCTCCCGATGAAGCCGGCACCCGCAGCTTTCCAGTTCGCGGGTGCGCGGCAAGCGCTTTTCATCAGATTGCCATCTTCTTCAGGCATTCTGAGAGTAGCCGCAGCGTCTAAATACGCAAGAGATCGACAGATGTGGAACGGGACCATCGAGAGTCCAGCATCTGGCAAGTGGAACCGGGAGATTGCCGGTTCCGTAACTTTAACCGCAAGGTGTTGAAAGGCAGGCCAACCATGCCCACCTCCCCTGGGTTGGCGTCTAGCACGCCGCCCGCAGCGATGCCTCCTATCCCGCAGCCGAGCTTGTGGGCCGAACGGACCTATCAGGTTCTAACCATTGCCGCGATGCTTTGGATTTTGGGAAGCCTGTGGCTGTTCCGGTAAGCAGTCGATCGGCCGCACGATAGATTGTCTGGAGCCGTGATGCCGGCTTATTCGCCGGGTAGGTATCCAGTCAACTCACTGGATCTGGCAGCGTTTTCCTCGTGCTGCGGGCGTTTCAACCGAAGCGTGCGCGCTTTACCGTTTGCCGGAAGTCGTCGCCCTTTATTTCCACGCGCACGCACATCTCCGCGAGTCGCGATCGCATGCGGTCGCCAATACGGTCGCCGAGAGTATCTTCATATTTCGCCGGCTTGATTCCGTCCTTGTCGATTGCAAGCCCTGCTCCGGCGATGCGATCGGGGTAATTTGTGGTGATGATCGTAGACTGATTGTCGTTGTAGCGCGTGTTCAGAATGAGCGCGACCGTGTCCCACACCCACTCGTTGGGTTTTTGCGCGCCCAGATCGTCGATCACCAGCACTTCGGCCGCGAAGATAGGCCGCAACAGCTCAAGCTCGGTGGTTTTAACTTCTGGGTTGTAGCTGTTCTGGATACTTTTGAGCAACTCGCGGTAGTCGCAGAAATAGCCTCGTACTCCACGCTCTCGAATCAGTCGCCGCAAAATCCCCACCGCCAGATGGGTCTTACCTAGTCCCGCGGCGCCCACAAAAAGCAGGCCGCGCCCAGCCGTGTCTACGGGATAGGCTTCCGCGAATTGACGTGCCTTCTGCAACGCTCGGCCCAGCGTGGCGTCGGCCCCTGGATACGAGGGGTCGAAGGTATCGAGCGTGCAGTCGCGGTAGCGCGCGGGAATCTGCGCCGCGGCCAGCCGCAGACGCTCGCGCTCCGTCACCTGGCACTCGCACGCGCGGCTCACCCAGTTTCCCGCCGTGTCTCGCACGCGCACCAGCCCTGCGCCATCGCAAATCGCGCACACACTCATTCCGATTTCCAGCCTACCGCACCGCCCCTCTCGCCGCTCCGGTGCACACGACGTGACGGAATGTGGAAAAGCAGCCTCGACAACGCGCCGCGGCAGCCGCGGAATACCGCCCTGCGATGACATAGGATGACTCTATAGAATCGCGAAACGTCTCGGGGCCGGTGGACGAAGCCGAATGTCTGAGCGGGACCGCGGGCCTGGAGTGAAGATGCAGAGCAGGGCGCACGAATTTCATGGTTCGCCATCCTCAACGGCCGGGATTCATGCGGGCTACGTCTGCGGCATGGCGCTGGTTGCCGCCATGGGCGGACTGCTCTTCGGCTACGACTGGGTCGTCATCGGCGGCGCCAAGCCGTTTTACGAAGTTTACTTTCATCTCGACTCCGAATATCTCATCGGCTGGGCTAACAGTTGCGCGCTCATCGGCTGTCTCGTCGGCGCGCTTATCGCGGGTGAGGCAGGCAGCCGCCTGGGCCGCAAAAAAGTGTTGCTGTTTTCCGCTCTGCTGTTCGCGCTTTCCTCTATCCTCACCGGCTGGGCTCCAGTCTTCTCCATGTTCATCGTGTGGCGTATCGCCGGCGGAATGGCCATCGGCCTTGCCTCTAACATTTCCCCGCTCTACATCGCGGAGATCAGTCCCGCGGCGTGGCGCGGCCGCCTTGTCAGCCTCAATCAACTGGCCATCGTTTGCGGCATTCTCGCGGCGCAAATCGTCAACTGGCGCATCGCGGAAAAAGTTCCCGATGGAGCGGCCGTCCTCGTGCAATCCTGGAACGCGCAATTCGGTTGGCGATGGATGTTTACTGCGGTTGCGGTTCCTGCAATCCTGTTTTTTCTGTTTGCGCTGTTCATTCCCGAGAGTCCGCGTTGGCTTGCCGGTGTGCATCGCGCCGATGAAGCCCGGCGCGTGCTGGCACGCATTGGCGGCGAAGAGTACGCGGCCCGGGAACTCGCGGCTATCGAGGAGACGCTGCGCGCATCGGCCGCAACGCGGGTCCGCTGGAAGGATCTCTTCGGCAAAGGTACGCGCAACCTGGTCTGGATCGGCATGGCGCTGGCCGCGCTGCAACAGTGGAGCGGGATCAACATCCTGTTCAACTACGCCGAGGAGATTTATCGCAGCGCAGGCTTCGGCGTCAGCGGCATCATGTTTAACATCGTCATCACCGGCACCATCAATCTGATCTTTACCTTGGTTGCCATGACATTTGTAGATCGCCTGGGCCGCAGAAAGCTGATGCTGCTGGGCTGCGCCGGAGTAGGCCTCTGCCACCTTGGCGCCAGTCTCGCGTATCGGATGGGGATGCATGGCAGCGCCGTGCTGGTGCTCACGCTCGCCGCTATCGCCTGCTATTCCATGTCGCTGGCGCCGGTCACGTGGGTGCTCATCTCGGAGATCTACCCCAATCGTCTGCGCAGCCTTGGCGTCTCCGCGGCCGTCGCCGCATTGTGGACCGCCTCGTTTGTGCTCACCTATACATTCCCCTTCATCAATCGCGCCTTCACGACTTCGGGCGCGTTTCTCGTCTACGCAGGCGTATGTTTTCTAGGCTTCGTCTTCGTCTCCACATGGGTTCCGGAGACGCGCGGCAAGACGCTCGAGGAAATTGAAATGTCTTCAGGAGCCGATGCAGTTTGAAGACTGCTAGACCGCGCGTCCCGCCGCTGCGCCCGACGCCCAGGCCCACTGGAAGTTGAATCCGCCCAGCTGACCGGTCACGTCCACCACTTCTCCAATAAAGTAGAGCGCGCGCACGCTGCGGCACTCCATGGTTTGCGCTGAAAGCGCGCTGGTGCTCACTCCACCCGCGGTCACTTCCGCCTTTTCATAACCTTCTGTGCCGCTGGGTGCGATCGTCCAGGAATGCAGCCGGTTCTCCAACTCATCGAGCGCGTGATTGGTCCAGCTTTGTGGCGACGCGGCCTCAAGCAGCCGATCCACCAGCCGCGCTGGCAGCTGCGCGCGCAGTGCCACCTTCGCCGCTGCCAGATCGCGCCGCGCATGGGCCGCCCGCAAGGGCGCAAGCAGGCGTCGCTCCGGCGACCAGTCAATGCGGATCGCCTCAGGCTGTTTCCAGTACGACGAGATTTGCAGGATAGCTGGCCCACTCAGTCCGCGATGCGTGAAGAGCATCTTCTCCCGAAAGCTGCGCTTGCCGCAGCTCGCAATCACCGCTGCGGAGACTCCGGTCAAATCGGCGAAATGCGCATGCTCCGCGCCTGAGAGTGTCAGCGGGACAAGCGCCGGACGGCAGTCTTCGAGGTCAACGCCAAACTGGCGGGCAATGTCGTAGCCAAACCCCGTGGCGCCGATCTTCGGTATCGACAACCCGCCGGTGGCTACGATGAGCGCAGGCGCCGTGTAGGCGTCCTTGCCGGCATCGACCGTAAACGCTCCGGAAGAATCATTGCGGCGCACCTCCCGGACCGCCGTCGACAGAAGCACGCGCACACCGGCATCCGCGCATTCGCTCATCAGCAGGTCGACAATCTGCTGCGCGGACTGATCGCAGAAAAGTTGTCCCAGCGTCTTTTCGTGATACGCGATTCCATGCCGCTCCACGAGCCGGATAAAACCCGCAGGCGTGTAACGCGCCAGCGCCGATTTCGCAAAGTGAGGATTGGCCGATAGAAAGTTTTCGGGCCGCGTGTGCAAGTTGGTAAAGTTCGCGCGGCCTCCTCCCGAGATCAGGATCTTTTTGCCCGGCCGCTCCGCACGCTCCAGCACCGCGACGCGGCGTCCGCGGCGGCCGGCTTCGATCGCGGCCATTAGGCCTGCCGCACCGGCTCCGAGGATGAGGACATCGAAACTGTGCTGATTCACGGTGCCAACTGCAATGATTAAAGCATCCGTGCCCGTAGAGTTCCCCGCTAACAATGAAAAAGTTGGCGCACCGGTGTGCAGAGAGAGTAGCTCGCAACCGCTCATTCCAAAAGTAGGGCCTGTAGCTCAACGGTTAGAGCAAGGACTCATAAGGACTTTTCAGCTTTTTCTGCAACTGCTGAATCTACAGTTGGATAGACGATAAGTTATTTCTATTCATGTATTTGCCAAACGAGTCCGCGCTGCACCAAACTGCACGAAAAGGCACCGAAAACGGTACACGCGAGCCAAAAAATGGCGACCAAGGCTTCGCCTGCGCGGTCGAGTGGACCCGGCTTTGTCGCCAAGTCCAAAAAAGTGGTCCCCACGAGCCTGCTGTTCGTTGCGCTTCGCTGGCAACTCTAACCCTGCTGATGCGCGACGAAGGCAGCACGGCCCAGGATGCGTCTTCCGGAGCCGCATCTCCCTTCCACACGCGCACGCGAAGCACATCCTTGCGCAGAGCAGTTACTTCTAGCGTCAATCCGTTTGATGCGACTGTCAGCCCGTCGCGAGCGGGCGTGAACTGTTGTGCATCTGCGCTGAAAGTGATTAGAGAGACAATCACTAGCAACGCAGTGCACGCGAAACGCAGTGCGGATCGTAACATGATTCTTCTGGGCTCAGGCAATCTTGGTCGAGCTCTCCGTGGCGCCATCGACATAAGTCGCAGCCTGTTGACCCGCATCCAGTGAGTTTCCCGCGAGCGCTATGTCGGATGAGCCAGTGCCACTGACTTGTGCGAAGACTTTGGCGCCGACAGGGGAGCGCATACTGGTCAGGAAAGCGCGGCGTGTGTTTCTAAGATCGAACAGCGGCGCACCTCCAGCCGGTGCGGACAGGTCCAAACCATCGAGAATCACGTCGTTCACATCGTCGCAGACGATCGCCGGCCGCTCATCCGGCTGGTCAGTCACGCATTCGATATTGCGCAGGCGCACGCGATCCGCATGACGGACGTAGAAACCGTACGAAGCAAGGCGACCAAACATGCGCGCCTCCGGGTATTTGTCGGCCACTTCGGGGATATCCCGATGCACCCACGCGGCTTGTCCCTGCTCCACAGTGCGTATGCGGCAATTACTTACCGTAATGTCCGTCGGACGAAGCCCGGGGACACCGGTAATGGAACTGGAGACAATCGCGCCCGACGCATCGACGCCCTCGATCAGAACATTACGCAGAAACGTGCCTTCCTTCTTGTTCCGGTTGCCAAGCCTGACAAAAATCGGTGCCCGCACATTTTGCATGCGAATGTTGGATACAACCACGCCGTCGATGCTGCCTCCATCCACCATTTCTATGCAGATGCCGCCGCTCGAGCGGGTATACAAAGGGCTGTCGGCGTCGGCGTACAGCACCGAATTGCTGAACACGATATTCTCAAAGGCGCCATGGGACGCGGTGCCGAGTTTGAAGGAATTGCACGACGTGGTAATGACGCAATTCGTAATGGTGATGTTCTTCGTCGACAGAAGATCGCCATAGGGATTCTCGCTCTTCAGGCAGATGGCGTCGTCGCCGGTTTGGATGTCGCAGTTGCATACAAAGACATTGCGCGACGCAGTGATGTCCATGCCGTCGGTGTTGACCCCGTAATTTGGGTTGCGAACGCGAATGCCGTCGATGACGACGTTTTCACAGGCAATCGGGCGCAGGGTCCAGCCCGCGGAATTCTTCAGCGTCACGCCGCTGATGCGCACGTTGCGGCACTGCGCAAACTCGACCATCGGAGACGGCCGGTTATTGTGGTCCTTGAGCTGATAGTGGCCAGTCGCCCCTTCCTTCCATGCATCTTCGGGCGGCGTCGGTGGGCGATTGGTCCGCAGCTCCCAATATGCTTCGCCCTGGCCGTCGATGGTGCCGGGGCCGCATAGAGTCACGTCCTCGGCATTCTGCGCGAAGATCAGGTGATGGCCGTTGGCGTCGGAATCCCTCGACGGGCCCGGATGGTAGTCGTAATCATCGATCGATTTGCTTCCCAGCAGCACGCAGCCAGCCTCCAGGTAGAGCGTCACTCTGCTCTTGAGCTCAATTCCTCCGATGAGATAGATCCCCGGCGGCGCATACACAAGTCCTCCGCCCGCCTGGAAGACTTCGTCGATCGCGCGCTGCATGGCCTTGGTGTTCATCGTCGTGCCATCCGGTTTCGCGCCATAATCCAGGATGCTCTTCGCCGCTAAGATGGGTGCGGCCGATCCCACGCCTGTGGCGGATACCGCCATTGCCAGCGATGAAGCAGATAAAAAGTCTCTTCTCAACATGAAGTTTCCTGCTCTTTCTGAATGTTCCTGATTTCGGAGCTTTAACGTGCTTGCGGAGCGTTGAACGCCGCGATGGGCTATAAAAAACTCCGGAAGCGCGCCGCAATGAAATCCTGGGACACGTTTCCGGAGTTGTGGAGAATCTAATAGCTCAGCCGTAACGTAAGCTGTATCACGCGCGGGCCTTGGCCGCCGCCATTGACGGTCAACGCGTTGTACGCGGATGTCAACTGCTCTACGCCGTCGGTGGTGCTGGCGGGATTTAAATAGCCCTGATCGTTGAGCACATTGAACACGTCCCAGTTGAATCGCAGATTCACCCTCTCTGTGATCGGAAAGACCTTGAAAAGAGAAGCGGCAGCGATGTAGTTGAAGGGGCCATTGATAATGGTCTTCGCGAACGGGTTTGTACTGGGTCCGGGACTGTACGCGACCGAAGCCGTCTTTCCGCCGTTCAGGTTGACAGTCATGTTGTTGCCGTTCGTGCCGTAGTTAGGTGTGCCGGGCGTATTGTCAATCGGCGTCTGGTAGGGTACGTAGTCGCTCGGGAGCCCGCTGACGCACTTTGAAGTGCAGTTAGGGCCGGCGATGGACGTTGGGGCAATGTAACCGTTGAACCAGAGGAACGCCGGAAGGCACGTGCCGCTGCGGCAATCGGTGATCGGCGCGTTATGCTTGTAGATGTGAATCGGGTTGGTCGGTCCCCAGTTGCTGCTTCCGACGGCAAAGTCCTGCGAGATAACTTGCCCGCTGCCGGCAAGCTGGAAGCCGCCGATGATCTCGTTCTCCCAACGATTGGCGTTACCCAAGAGCCGTTTTCCGGTCCCGAAGGGCAAATCGTAAATTCCGTTGAACTGGATGTGGTGCTTGGGAATCCCGGTGTCGACCTTGTAGTTTTCGAAGCGGTCCAGTGCGCGGGTCATGCCCCAGGACGGTACGTTTGCTGGTTGAGCGGGACCAAAACCCGGAGCAAAGTCGGCAAAGGGAGAAACAGTCCCATCCCTTTCCCAGTTTCCTCCGATCCGGAAAGGCTTGGACCAGACGTAGTTGATCTGGTAGGCGAACCCGCCGTGAAACAGCCGCTGGTAGGAGGCCTGCAGTGCGTTGTCGTTCGACCAGCCGCTGGTCTGATCGAGGGCCTCACCGGGGCTCCCGCAGTTGCCGCCGTAGAGGGTCTGATCGTAGGGACCTTGCGCGGTGGCGGAGTACGTACCACTGGGCGGGGTGGTGCCGGTGACCGTATCCCAAACGTAGGTAGAAGGATGGTTGTTGTAGCAGTAGTACTGGTCAAGGTTGCTCGCGTGCGTCCACACCCAGCTCACCCTGAGCGCAGAGTTGCCCTTGAACGCCTGCTCGAGCGTGGCGTTTACTTCGGTTACGAAGTTCGGAGCATAGTCCGGGTTCATCGTCGTCTCTAGGACGCCCGGGGTAATGGAATTAACCGCGCCCGTGCTCACGGCGTTGCTGCTGTTTACGCCGGCAATCACCGGGTTGTTGGTGCGGATCAAGTAGTTATTTAGACCATCGGGCGATTGCGCGGCATTGTAGTTCGTCGTGTAGCTGGTTTGAAACGGCGCATTTTCAGACGGAAGCTTGAGAGAATTGCGAACGGGAACCGGGGTAATGTACCGTCCGTACGCTCCCCGCAGCACGGTTCCGGTCTTGCCGCCAAACAAATTGTAGGCGGCGCCGATGCGAGGACCGAATGTAAAGTCGTTGTTCCGGAGCATGGTATTGGGAATCCCGGCTTGCTGCGGGGTCTCAAAGACCATGCCAAGGTTCGTGAGGTTGGTTACGATGGTCTGTGTCGTGTATCCCTGAGAGATATACCAGGAGAGCGGTTGCGCAAGGACCATGGCCTTGTTTTTCAGGTCGAAGCTCTCCATCAGATAGTTGCTGGTGTAAGGCGCAGGATGCGCCTCGTAGCGCAGGCCGATATTCAAGGTAAGGTTTCGGCTCACATGGTAGTTGTCCTGGACGTACGCATCGAACTCCATGTCACGGTAGTGCTGGTAGGCCGGATTGAGCTGGACTTGGTACTCGTTCGCCGCGCCCAGGAAAAAGTCGCCTTCTCCGTAACCTGTATTCGTGACCCCAGTCCAGTTCGTTCCGGATTTCGGGTCATAGAGGCTCGTTGCCATGTTGGGGGTGGTGGTCGAGTTGTTGAAATCGATTGCGTCCTGGTTTCTGTCGGGAAGGTAACCGAAGCGTTCATGCCGGTACCTTCCGCCGAAGTGAAGCTCGTGCCGGCCCATGGTCTTGGTCAGGTTTTCGTCAATATCCGAGATGATCTGCACGCCTTTGTAATTCCACTGCGTGCCGGTCAAACCCAGAATGTTGCCGGAGATATTCGGAAATCCTGTCTCCCCGAAGTTATTCGGCGTTCCAAAGATCGACTCGTAGTCGATGTTCGGATTCCCGGTGGCTACGTCGTATTGCCCGAACCACTCCTGGCTGAGGACCGTCTCGGAGTAAAAGTTCGGAGAGAAGATGTGCGTGTAACCGAGCGCCCCGCTGAAGGTGTCGACCAGCCATTGCGTGCCGCCGCTTGCGCCCGCGGGAATCCCGGCTGCCGAATCTGCTACGGTCAACGGCGCATTCGGGATATTGCGCAGCGCTACCCAATCCATGAGGTCGTCGCCATAGCGCAGATACACATGGTTCTTCTCGTTGAAGTTGTGATCCAGGCGGAAGGCCACGGTAGGCACGGTGAAGTTGTTGATGTTGTGCAACTGGAAGTTGGATTGCACGAGCGGGTCCGGGTTGCCGGGCACGTTCTCCTGGGGAAGGATCTGGTAGATGATCTTGGAGAAAGGAGACAGGCGGGCGGGATTAATGGTATTGGGAACGCCGTTGTAAGCGAACTGGGTTCGGCAGTATTGATTGGGGACCCCATTGGGGTTTGCAGTACTGACATCGGTTCCCGGGCAGTTCGCGGTGCCTGAGTTGTACGTCGTCAGAGGATCGTAGAGTTGCTGCAACTGGCCATTGCTGTTGACCAGCTGGCTGAAATCGCCTTGCTTCATGTTCTGCGTGGGAACAGACACCAGCAACGGAGTCCAGCTTCTAAGGGAATACCGCTCGTACGATCCGAACCAGAAGGACTTGTCTTTGCCGTGATAAATGTGGGGCAGAACGATGGGTCCGCCAGCGGAAAAACCAAATTCGTTGCGCACCAGCGGAGGATCGGCGTCCGCCGTTGGCGTGGTCACAAATCCTCTTGTCCTCGCCAGACCGAGACCGGCGTTGCGCGCCGTTTCGAACAGCGTGCCGTGGATGCTATTCGTCCCGGACTTGGTGGTGATGATGCCGGTGGCAGGCCCGGAAAACTCCGCGGAGCTGTTCGACATGTCCATCTTCATTTCCTGCACCGAGTCGGGATCGGGCAACTGGCCCTGCGGTGAATTACGCTCGCCGCCGAAATTGCGGTTGGTCAGGGTTGCGCCGTCCTGAACATAATCCATACCCTGATCCATGAGGCCGTTGGCGCGCGCACCGGGGTTGCTTGAGTCGGCTTCCAGGCCCGGTGTCGTCTCTTGCGCCAGCGTCAACAACAACCGTTGATCGAGTGGAAGCTGGTTGATGCGGGCGTTTTCAAGGGTCGCAGCGACAGTGCCGTTGTCGGTCGTCGTTAACTGAATGGTGTTCGCATTTACCTCGACCTGTTGCGTGACGGCGCCCGCGGTCAGGGTAGTGTTGATTACCGCATTCTGGTCCACCAGCAATTCGACCGTTTGTATGTTGGTCTTCATGCCCGCCGCGGTGAACGATACCGTATAGTTCCCCGTAAACAGGCCCGGCACCTGGTAGAAGCCGACGCCATTGGATTTTGTGTCGGCCGCTACGCCAGTGGCTTTGTTGACAACGTGGACGGCAGCGCCTGGGATGACGGCGCCGGTAGAATCGGTGATCGTACCTTGAATTGAGCCTGCACCGCTCTGAGCAAAAGTGCCTGAGCAGCTCATCGCAATTCCGAGCGGGATAGCGACGATGAAGATGGGCACGTGCCAATGGCGGAGAGTGCGCGTCAGAAAACTGGCTAAGTTGTTCATTCGAATGCTTCCTCCTGAAAGTGATGGTTGAACTGCATGATGCTCGTCAATCGGGGGTCGTGCCGGCCGATCCTGGTCATTCGCCGTTCGAGACTGAGAATGCGGAAAAGGTGCACCGCTAGGTTGGTACCGGTTCAAAACTCCTGCCCTCCCTGCCTTCTATTCACTGAGCAGTGCACCTACTCCAACCGGTCCCCTTGTATACCGCACAAACGGATTGCTCTCTCTTCTGAATTGCTCGCCAATTGTCATGCTGGCTCGAATATGCGAGAATTTGGGCGTCTTGAGGCAACGCAGCGAGGCTAGTTGTGGATTCAGAGAAGTTGGAAGTCTCCAAAACGTCTCATACAGTCTCCGCGTGGGGAACCTCATTTAAGAGGCTTATTTCTTATAGACATAAGGCTATTGTCACCGAAACGTCACATGCCCGTTCCAGGGAACCGGAAGACCCTGATCGTGCGGAATGCCTTGGCCAGCTTGATCGATTGCTTAGGAGCCCGTTGCTGCAAGGCTCTGAAGCGCTCTGCAAGCTGCTTCAATATCTGGCCCACCATACTCTGAATTCCCCAGCGGACCATCTCAAGGAATATCAGATCGGCACTGAGGTGCTGGGTCGTCCGGCCGACTTCGACCCGCAGTCCGATTCCAGCGTCCGCATGCAGGTCGGGCGCCTGCGCACCAAGTTAACCGAGTATTACAATTCAGCCGGCATCCACGATGCCATTCTGGTCGACATTCCCAAGGGCAGGTATACGCTCTCATTCGAGCGAAGAGTTGATGCGCCCCAGCAGGAAGCCGTACACGAAGCGGTGGTTTACCCTTCTCGAAGCGCTTCCGCGCAACGTCGTTGGATGCTTGCCGGGCTGATCGTGCTCGCCATTGCCTGCGCAGCCCTGTGGATCCAGAACCGCGCCGCGCAACAGTCGATGGACGCGATGCAACGTTCGTTTTACCCGTGGCGCTACGAACCCGCGGTGTCGGCATTCTGGTCCGGAATCCTCGATGCTCGTCCAGACACCGATGTCGTGATGGCCGATTCATCCTTTTCGCTGGTCCAGCTCATTAGCAAGAAGTCATTCACGATCGAGGACTATCGCAGCCGCAGCTGGGTCAGCGAAATTCAGGCTCAGAAAGATCTGAGCCCGGACATGCGCGACGCGCTGAATCTAATCGCCGTCAAGAACCTGGAAAGTGCGAGCGACTTCAGGTTGGCCCGGCGCATCCTGGGACTTGACCCGCTCGCCCAGCATGTCCATTTGTATTACGCGCGCGAATACATGGCATCCCTTCTCAAGCAGGACAACGTGATTCTGATTGGCAGCCCCATCGCCAATCCCTGGGATGAACTATTCGAAAGCCGTTTGACATTCACTGCAACCCTCAACAACGGCGCCCCTACCTTCATCACAGATCGCGCACCCGCCGCCGGCGAACAGAGCACTTACATTCCCACGGGCTCTGTGGGATATTGCACCGTGGCTTATCTCCCGAATCCGGATCACAACGGCAGCGTTCTGCTGCTTGAGGGCACAGGTTCTGAGGCCACAGAAGCGGCCGGAGATTTTTTACTATCAGAAGACCAGTTATCCAGCTTCCAGAAGATGCTCCACGTAACCAGGCTCCCATACTTTGAAGTGCTGCTGAAGGCAACGCAGGTGAAAGGCACTCCGCTCAGCACCACGCTCGTGGCGTACCGGATCTATCCTAACCTGCACTGAGACTTTGTGGGCAGCCAGATCGGGGCGCTCTTCGACCTGATGACATAGTCCTGAGTATCTCAACCCACAACTTTTGAAACACTCGCGCGGCCTCTGTTCCGAATCGCGTTTTCAACGGCATACGACGCGGTTGTGCAAAGCCCTGAACAGATTCAACGGGTTTGTTCTTGTGACAAACGGTTTGTCACTTGACAATCCTGCCTAGCTACTCAGTAGCATCGACACGCTCTGTCAAGAAGCGTTTCAGGTACATCCCCGAAAACGATAACGTAAAGGCTCTCGACGCTAAATCGGAAGCTTTAACTTCGTTTTGCTTACCTGGCCGGCTCGGAGCGACTTTGGCAACGATGGGCCGCGCATCTCTCAAGCGACAGAAAAGAGGTGTGTTGAATGATGCAAACAATTACAAGCCGACCGGGGTTTTGCCCGGCGGCAAGGGAGCACCCCACGTTACGATCCGCGTATGATGCGCGGAAAAAACGGCAACGTTCATGGAGGTCCAGATGCTTTTCAAGAAACAATCAATCGTATTGCTGGTCGCGGTATTGCTCTTCGCCAGTTCGCATTTACTTGGACAAACAACAGCGGCCGAAGTCAACGGCGTGGTGCTCGACACCACGGGTAAAACCATCCAGGGCGCTGCGGTGAAGGTCGCCAACCAGGAGACCAACATCGTCAGCGCCATCCAAACCAACCAGGACGGTACGTTTACGATCGTCAATCTGCTGCCCGGTACATACGTTTTGACCGTGGAGAAATCCGGGTTCAAGACCATCACCCCGCCTGTGTTCACTTTGGATGTGAACCAGATCGTGACGCAAAAGTTGACGATGCAGGTCGGTGCTATGCGGGAGACTGTGATGGTTACCGGCCAGGCGATGCAGCTTCAGACCTCGTCGGCGGAATTGGGCACCACGGTCGACCCGCAGACGTTGGCGGCGCCGCCCATGAATGGACGCCTTTTAGCCTGAGATCTATCGAACACCTGGCATAACGACCTGCAACCCTCTCTTCTCCGGACCGAAGAACGTATCGGTCCTGAGGGGAGCACCCTTGAGCCTCTCGTCGCCCCGTGGACGCCGGGAGGCAATTCTGCTATGGAGAGGAAGAGCACATGCAAGAGGCATTGGATCGTGTACGGCGCAGAGATTTTTTGCGGCTGAGTGGCGTGGGCGTTGCGGCGGCAAGCCTTCATGCGGTGTGGCCCGGATCGCATGCCGAAGCGCAACCGGAAGAGTCTGCGGGAACGCGCAATGCTCCAGCGCAACCCAGGGTGTTGCGCTCGCATCAGCTCCAAGTCACGCTCGACGCCGGCGACGCCCTGCCCTACGAGTATCGCTGGATCGCAACCGGAGCCAAGCTGCGCGGCGAAGACTTTGGCCAGAAGATGAAGGCAACGGTTTGCGAAAAGGCCGCGTGGCGATTTTTCGCAGCGACGATCGACGCGCTCGCGTTTCCCGCAGGGCATTTTTCCAAAGACGCCGGGGCAAGCCGCGCGATCTTCGCTTGCAAGGCAAAGGATGGAGACAAAGAATGCGCGTCGTTTCAGATTCAATACGAGGTGCGCGATGCATCGCTGCTGATCAGCATGTTGGAGGTCACGGAAGTCGATGGCTACGATCTGATCGAAGTAGCGATGCCGCGGCTGGTCACGGTGCGCGAAGAGGACGGCGGCGCATGGCTGGTGCATGGCGATTCCGGCGGCAGCCTGGTGATGCTGGCCGACGCCAAAGCTGGCACGCTCCCACCGAACCGGTTCTGGGGTTACATCAACGGATCCCTGCCTGTAAATATGGTTGGCACCGGCCAACTGATGTGCGTGCAGGAGACGACCGCGTTCATGGACACAACGGCGGTTGCGGTAACCGGCACGGCCGGCAGCCGGCGCGCGTCGATCGGCTCGGGACGTGTGCATCGTGTGAATGGCAGCGGCTGTTACGACCTCAATCTGGGAATGGGTGCGCCGCTGAACTGCGGCGTTCCGGCCACGCCGAATCTGCTCGTCGAAGACACACCCTCGTGCCGCCTGGATTTTCTTGCCCTTACCGGCGATCCGAAGTCCGCGTGGATCAAGGCCGGCAAGATGGTTCGCGATCGCATGCCCGAGATCCCCAACGGCTATTACCACGACAAGTTCATGTACGGCATTCGCTGCGACGAACCGCGCTTCCCGCAGCCCATGTCGACCTTTGCGCAATGCGAGCAGACCATCGCGGAGATCGCCGACCTGACCGGCCACGCGCCGCAGATTGTGCATCTGTGGGGATGGCAGTTCAAAGGCAAGGACACCGGCTATCCGGCAGTGAACGTCGTGAATGAGCGCATCGGCGGCTACGAAGGCATGATGAAGTTGATGGAGCGCGGGCGGGCGTTGAACGCCACCGTGACGCTCTCAGACAACTACGACGACGCGTACAAGAGCAGCCCGGAGTGGAACGAGGACTATATTGCGCGCCGGCCAGATGGCCAGCTTTGGCAGAGCCGCGAATGGACCGGCGAGGTCTCATTCATTCAAGGCCTTGCGAAGTACATGGAGGGTCCCGGCGTGGAGCGAGTACGCTACACCTGCGAGCGCTACAAGCTGCTGCAAACCACGCACGTCGACGTGCTCTCCTACTACGCCATTCGCAACGATTGGGACCCGAAACGCCCGGCGAGCGGAATTCGCAATCTGCGCCAGGGCCGCTATCGCGTGCTCGAAGAGTTTGCGAAGCATGGCGTGGACGTAACGTCGGAGGCGTTGCGCTATCCCATGATCGGCAAAATCAGTTGTGTATGGTATGCGCAAACGGCGGAGACGAGCCCGTTCGGCGGCAAGCCCATTCCTCTGCTGCCGCTCATCTACGGCAAAAGCGTCATTTGGGGTCTGAGCGGCAACACAGGCAACGACGCGTTTACCAAACGGTCGCGTTATCTCTTCTGGAATGCGATCATGCACGACCTTGGCTCGGCGACGGACCGGCGCCAGAGCACAGATGTGTTTTATCTCAATCTCGTTCCCTGGATGCATCTGCACCAGCGGGAGATCGAAAGTTTCGAACGCGACGGTGACAAGGTCACCATTGGACTCGAAGGCAACTGCCGCATTGAGATCGACGACAGCGCGAAAACCTATCGTGTGAATCTTGACGGAGCGGACGTGGCGAGCGAAGATGCAGTGTTCTGCCCTTTGGACGCGAACCGCATTTGCTTCTATGCGCTCACGTCGCGGGAGCTGAGCTCCGCGTGGCCTGCGGGATGGAATCCTGCCGATGCCACAGCAGTCGCGCTCTCCATCGGAAAGCGCGATCCGGTTGCCTTCAAGATGCTGGATCGGAGTGTATCCGTGAAGGTGGCGGCGCAGCAGCCGGTCATTCTCTATCGCAACCGTAAGATTGCGCGCAGCGGAGCAAAAGCAGACCACCCGGTAGGCAGTAGGTTCACGGACAGGCAGGCCCTCTCTGGGATTTGGAAGAAGTTTAGGACCTCATAGGGATCGTATTTTCTACAATTAGTTCCGCGCCACCGAGAGGAGCAGCAGTTTTGAGCAATTCAACTGAGCAGCAAAGCGAAGCCATGCTGTTGTCGCGCCGTCAATGGCTGGGCAAGTTTGCCCTGCCGGCTACAGGCGCGGTTATCGCAGCCGGACTCCTGGATGGGAAGCCAGCAGATGGCGCGCGTCCAAAACCATCCGTAAACAACGACGACCTGGGCGCGCGCGTCTACAACATTCGCAGCTACGGCGCCAAGGGCGACAAGACCGCAGTCGATACCGCTGCGCTCCAGGCGGCGATCGACGCATGCTCGAACGACGGCGGCGGAACGGTTCTGGTTCCGGCGGGAACGTTCACTATTGGCACAGTGGAGTTGAAGAGCAACGTTACGCTGCATATCACCACGGGCGGCACGCTGCTGGGCAGCGGCGACGGCAAGCAATACCATGCGGTCGATGCGATACCGCTGCACGGCGACACCACGCTCAACGACGGTAACTGGGCGCTGCTCTTTGCGGTACACGCCAAGAATGTGACGATTGAAGGGCCGGGCACGATCGATGGCCAGGGCGCACAGTTTCATTCCGCGGTGCGCGGCACAACGCCGCCCAGCGGGCTGGGAGGGAACAAGCGTCCGTACCACGTGCTGGTGTATCAGTCTGAGAACTTCTCCGTGAGGAACATCTCGCTTCTCGATTGCGCCTATCACAGCATTCGCATCATCGAGAGCCAGCGCATCTTTCTCGACAGCATCTATATTCACAACCGCGTCAATGGGAACAACGATGGCTTCCATTTCATCAGCGCCGAGCAGGTGCGCCTGAGCAACTGCACCGTTAAATGCGGCGACGACGCCTGCGCCATGTTCGGCTCATGCAAGTACATTACCGTCACTAATTGCTACTTCAGCACGCGCTGGTCGGTGTTCCGTTTTGGGGGCGGCCATGCCGGTAACATCACCATTTCCAATTGCGTGCTCAAAGAAGTGTACGGCTGCCCCATGAAGTTTCAGGGCGATCCCGGATCGGTGTTCGAGAATATCTCCTTTTCCGATCTCGTTCTCGACGATGTTACCGGCCCCATCAGTATCAGCGTGGGCAAGGGGCAACGCCGCGCGAGCGACGCGGCTTTGCCCGCCGTGACACCGCCGGTGGTGGTGCGCGACATTTCCTTCAGTAATATCCACGGGAATGTAACCGCGCATGCGCCCGCACAACTTTCTGAAGGCACAATTGGCGTAGGTTCGCGGCCGGGCGAGATTCGCTCCGCGATCGTTCTCAACGCCATCGACGATGCAGTGCTCGAAAACATCTCCTTCAGCAACGTCCATCTCACCTTCGGCGGCGGAGGCACCGCGGAAGAGGCGGCGCGACGCGATGTTCCCAAGGTCTTCGGCGAGTACTTCGAGCTCGGGCCCATTCCGGCCTACGGCTTGTACGCGCGCAACGCACGCGGCCTCACCCTGCAAAACGTACGCTTCGAGGTGAGCGAGCCCGATCTTCGGCCCGCGGTGATCTTCGATCACGTGGAGGACGCGGCAATCTACGGTTTGAATGTGCAAGGCAACCCTCAGGCTGAATCCGTGCTGCGCTTCATCGACTCCAGGCAGGCGCTGCTCACAGGTTCGCGCGTCCTCACTCCTTCAGGGCCGTTTCTGCAACTCGAAGGCGAAGGCAACGACGGGATCGTCGTCGAAGGCGGAGATCTGTCGAAGGCAGCATCGGCGGTGGCGTTCAAGAACGGCGCAACGGAGCAATCCGTCAAGCTGCGCAATGTAACATAAACTTCGCCCTGCGCGCACCAACCGGCAAGAGGGCCAAGTGCGCGCGGGCATCACCTACTGGATGGTTCAATGACTGCGACTGCTTCGCATATTTCGAGACTTGCATCGGCTCTCTGCCTTGGATTGTTGGCCTCTCGCGGACTTTCGCAGATTCACGTTGCTCCGGCTGGCAACGACAAGAACCCTGGTACAGTCAACCGACCGGTGCGCACACTTGAAAAGGCGGTTGCCATGGCCCGCGCTACAAACGAGAAGGCCGCAGGCGACACCACGATCGCGCTAGCCGGAGGCGTTTACCGTTTGCAACAGTCGCTCGTCCTTGGACCGGAAGACTCAGGCCGGAATGGGCACAATCTTGTGATTACCGCCGAAGCCGGTCAGACGCCGGTAGTGAGCGGGGGCGTACAACTTACCGGTTGGAAACTGTACGACCGGACGAAGAACATCTGGACCACAACGGTGCCGGTGCGCTTCGCCGCTTCGCGCCAGCTTTATATCGATGGTGTGCGTGCCAGCCGTACACGCGGCCGCGCACCGGTCGCGCTGCAGATGACCGACGCCGGTTACACGGCTTCCAATGCGGCGATGGCATCCTGGAAGAACGTCTCGGAGATTGAATTCGTCTACACCGGCGGCAACGCCGTTTGGTCGGAAAAGAGCGAGGGCAGCGGGTCGTGGACCGAGCCACGCTGTCCGGTAGCCACGATCGAAGGCACTGCCATTACCATGGCTCAGCCCTGCTGGGTGAATTCAACCAGGCGCATCATGCTGCCAAGCGGCGTCCGCACCGCAAATCTCGTTGGTCCCATGAGCGTGGGCAAGGAGCCTGCATACATTGAGAACGCTTTTGAGCTGCTTGGCACGCCGGGGCAGTTCTACATCGATCGCAAGCACGCCACGATTTATTACGTTCCGCGCAGGGGCGAGGATCTGGCCAGGGCAGATGTTGAGCTGGCTGGTTTGGAAACGCTGGTCGAGATGAGAGGTACAGCGGTCAATCCCGTGCACAACGTGGTTTTCGACGGCGTGCAGTTCTCTTACGCAACGTGGCTCGGACCGAACGGTCCAGGCGGGTTCTCCGAAATTCAGGCCGGATACCAGGTGACCGGCCCCGAAGGCTGGTCGAAACAGGGACTCTGCTCACTTGTGCCGGGCGGCATGTGTCCTTATGGAGCGTGGACCAAAGAACCCGGCAACGTGCGCTTGAGCTATGCGCACGACGTGCGTTTTGTCCGCGATGCGTTTGTTCATCTTGGCGCCGCGGGACTGGACCTCGGCCCCGGTGCGCAGAGCGATCTGGTGGAGGGATCGGTTTTCAACGATATTTCAGGCAACGGGCTGGAACTGGCCAGCGTCGATGCTCCTCTTGCTCCCGATGCGGAGTTTGCCATTGGCAACCGCATTGTGAACAACCTCTTTGAGGACGTCGGCGCGGAGTATCGCGGCGGCATCGCCATCGTCATCGGTTATGCGCGCCAAACGTTGGTGAGCCACAACCAGATCGACCAAATTCCTTACGCCGCTATCTCCATCGGCTGGGGCGGCTGGCCCGATAAGATTCAAATGGCCGGCGAAGCCAACAACTCCGCGCACAATGTGATTGCCGATAACCTGATCCACCACCAGATGCTGGTGCTCTCCGACGGCGGCGCCATTTACACGCAGGGCCGCACCGGCAAGACCCTCGAGGACGGCGAGTTGGTGAGCGGTAACGTGGTTCGCGATCAATACAGCACCGGCCATGCGATCTACACCGACAACGGCTCCTCGATGATCACGATTCGCGGCAACGTGATGTTCAACACCAATCACGATAATTGGGGCAGCCGCCATCGCAACTGGTACGACGGCAACGAGGGCAAGATCTACGACCCGCTGCAAATCGTGGGTAACTACTGGCAGCAGGGCGATCAGGACTCCGACAAGGAGGCTGTTGTTGTCCGGGATAATCATCTGATTAGCTTGCTCGATCAGGCCCCGAAGCAGATTCTTGACAGCGCCGGAATCGAACCGACGTTTAGAAAAATCCTTGACCAGCGTTTTGCGGCGCTCGTTGCGCCAGAGCCGCCAAGCCGCGTGGCCGCATGGGGGGGCAATGGCTATGCTGACGTAACCTGGAATCCAACCGTCAACGAGGGCGGCTCGCACGTGGAAGCGTATATCGTCGGCGCTTCGAACGGCGCGCAGATGCGTGTCTCGAACGAGGAGTTTTGGAAAAACGCGTACGTGAAGTTCACAGGCCTGCCGAATGGACAGCCGCTGACCTTCACGGTTGCCGCCGTCAATCAGCAGGGTGTGGGCGAAACCTCGCTTCCGTCGCAGCCGGTAACGCTACGCGATGCGCCGCTTGCGCCAATTGCTGCACCCGAGAATGTGACCGTGCATCCGGGCAAGGGCGCAGTGAGCATCCACTTCCAGTTGCCTCCAGGGCTCGAACGCAAGCAGGGCGACGAAGAACCCGACGCGGGCAGCAAGGGAGTGGCGAGCCCGATTCTGGCCTATGCGATCACCGTCAATCCGGGCGGACGGAAGGTGTTCTTCACGGGCCGCAACATTGTTGTCCTCGAAGGCAGGCACGTGAGCTTCAACGTTGTCGATGGGCTTGAATCGGGTGTCGAGTACACCTTCAACGTCTCAGCCGTGAATAACGCCGGCGAGGGTCCGCCGGCGGTTGTTGGTCCGGTGCGCATCCCTTAGCACATGCCCTCTCAATCAGTAGCCCACTCATGCTTTACTTGCGCTGTGGGATTGGTTCCCAGCTGTGGTAGTGGGTCAAAAGCTGACCCACTACCACAGCTTCGCGGGTGTACGAGGTGCGCCACGGAATATGCGATCATAGATTGGTTGAACGACATGTTTTGCCAGTTGGACGAGCTGCGCTTCAGGAAGTTCCAGCGCTCCCCATCACTGGGTCTGGTCTAGCCTGAGATGCATCTCTGGCCGAGTGGTGTCGTTCAGTCGCGCTGCCGTTCAATGCTGGATTCTTTGGTGGGTGCACCAGAGGGACACCGTGGTTAAAGAATGGCGGCCCTGGTGCAAACGTGAGGAACGGTTCGACCTCATCATCTTTATGAATTCGCAGGACTTAACGACACTTTGGGGCCTGTAGCTCAACGGTTAGAGCAGGGGACTCATAATCCCTTGGTTGGGGGTTCAAATCCCTCCGGGCCCACCACCAATGCATGGAGCGGCCGCTCGCTCTTCGCTCGCACATGGGAATGCCGCGGGAAATCAGAGATGGCGGTGTTCGCGAGCTCGCCGCGCGCCTACGCCAGCGCCAGGTTCAGGTTGTCGATGGCTTCGTCGATCTCCGCCGTGTTCTTGTAGCCCACGGTCACGCAGTCCACACCGGCATTGCGGAAGGCGAAGCGCATCGACTGCTGGCGGTCGCTGCGGTTGGTAAACGTGCCCTCGCCAACCAGCTTCATGCTGATGACGCCCATGCCGGCGGCACGCGCCTCGTGCACGTGCGTCACTACCTCAGCAACATTTCCGGGCACGTTCCACTGGTCGCCGTCGTTGTCCATATGCACACCCTTGTGATTCATGCGGATCATGGCCACGTCGAGCCACTTATTGCCCGGCACCTGCCGCAGCGCGGGCAGACCGTGTATCGAAGCGCCGTGCGTCACGATCGTCTGCCGCGATTGCGCCTCGAGAATCGCGTCCTGCCAGCGAGCGCTGTCGGAGGGCCAGGTTGGGCTGGTCTGCACGTGCAGGAGCATGATGTCGAAATACTCGGTGTCACTGTTTCTGCGCAGCTCGTCGAGCTTCTTCACGGGATCCACGCCATTGCTCGTCGTCACCTTGGTCAACAATTTGTAGCTGTCGCGCGGCAATCCCTTCAACGCCACGCCAAGCATCTCCTGCGATTCGCCATAGGACTCCGCCGTCTCGAAGAAGCGGATGCCGCGATCATAGGCGTAGCGCACCAGCCGTGTGAACCCATCCTGCCCCAACTCCTGCTGTTGCCTGCCGCTAAAGGTTCCGGTACCGAAGGCGAGGCGCGTGACCTTGACGCCGGACTTTCCCAGCGTCACCCAGTCGGTGGCTGAGGCGCGCTCGGCAAAAAGCGGCGCACCATGCAAGCCCGCAATCGCGCCTGCGGCTGCGCCGGCCTTCAAAAAATGTCGTCTGGAAATGAGCTGCATGTGTGAACTCTACCTCCTAGCCAAAGGGGTTGGCCGATTGCCCGAATGTTAGCACAACCCTCGGAATTCTGGCGTTAATTGGGCTTTTGTCCGCGGAGTGGCCGCCAGCACGAGCCTTATCATTCCGCGTCCTCTGCCACGGCGGGAGTCTTGGTGCGCATGCTGGTGATCGTGATGACGCTGGCCAGGACAAATATCCCGCCCAGCACCGTGCGCGCGCCCAGCGGCTCGCCGCCCAGAAAATAGCCGATGATCACCGCCACGACTGGATTGACATACGCGTATGTTCCCACTTTCGTTGGTGATTCGTGATGCAGCAGCCACACGTAGGCTGTGAATCCGGCGATGGATCCGGCGAAGACCAGGTAAGCCAGCGCGATCCACGCCGCGCCTGAGACGGCGCGCAGATCGAATCCGCGCCATTCACCACGCGCAGCGGAAATGGCCACGAGCATCGCTCCGCCGGCAAGCATCTGCGCGCCCGAGCTCATCACTTTCGACGCGGGTAGCGGCAGTTTGCGCGCCAGCGCCGATGCAATCGACCAGCTGATGGCGCCGATGATCAGTCCCACCGCTCCGGCCGTATCGATCGGCGTTCCGCCCAACTTGCCGAAAATAATTGATCGGCTCATTAACACGGCGACGCCCGCGATCCCTGCCAGCAGCGCCACGGAAAGTCGCGCGGTAAGCCGCTGTGTGCGCAGAATGATGATTTCGGAGAGCGCCATGAAGGCCGGAATGGTCGCGAGAATTACGGCCGCGATGCCCGAAGGCACGTGCTGCTCCGCCCAGAACAGGAGCCCGTAGTCGACCACGAAGATGAGAAAGGCCAGCAGAAACGCCGAGAGCCACTGTCGCGCCGTGGGCTGTTGCTCTTTCTTCGCCGTCGCCCACAAATAAACCAGCAGCCCTGCAGCCGCGAAGCGCATGGCGCAGAAAAGCAGCGGAGGAACTTCGCGCACGCCCACGCGAATGGCGAAGAACGTCGCGCCCCAGACAAAATAGATGATTCCGAATGCCAGGAGGGTCTTCCATCGCGGCACGTGATGCGTGTCTTCCATGTGAACCTCCCGTTTTCTTGTTCCCTAGTTCCCTCGGTCCTTTGGTCCCTGCCTCTACCAACTGTGCAGCCACTCGGCGTCGCGGCCAATGCGCACCGGCGTGTGAAAGAGCTCGCTCAGCCGCGCCTCGGTCAGCAGTTCCTCGCGCGGGCCGTCGGCCACAATGCGGCCGTCGCGCATAAGAATGATGCGTTCGATCTCCGGCAGAATATCGCCTAAGTGATGCGTCACCATCACCAGGCCGGTTCCCTCGCGCGCCAGTCCGCGCAGGGCCTCGCGAAGTTCACGTTGCGCGGCCAGGTCCAGCGCGTTGGAGGGCTCATCGAGAAGCAGTTGCCGCGGCCGATGCACCAGCGCCCGCGCAATCATGATCCGGCGCTTTTCACCGGCTGACATGGTGCCTACAAGTTGCCCGGCCAGCTTCGTCGCTTCCATGCGCTCAAGCGCCTCCCAGGCCCGCGCGCGCATTTCCTCGGTCACGTGCAGATTCGGCCACAGCGAAGACGCCGAAAAGAAGCCTGCAATCACCGCGTCGAGCCCGGGCGTCACCGCGGTGCGCTCGCCCGGCAGCTCGCTTCCCATGGGCCCGGCGCTCACCACGCCAAAATGCCGCCGCAGCTCGGTCAAATCCCAGCGCTCGCGCCCGAAGATGCGCACATGCATGCCGGGCTGCACGATGGGATACAGCTGGCAGGTGATGGCGAGGATGAGCGTGGATTTGCCGCAGCCGTTCGGCCCCAGTATGGCCACGTGTTCGCCGGTACGGATGCTCAAATTGATATCGTGGAGCACCACGCGCTCGCCGCGCGCCACGTTCACTTGGCGCAATTCCAGAAAGTCCGTGTTGGCTACTTCGCTCTTCGACACGCGTTCGTAAACTCCCGCTCTTCCGCCCCCACTTTTCAGGCTCTACCTGCTAGATTAAATGGGTCCACACCATGAGCGATCCATCTCAAGACGTCATCCCTCGCGGCTTTCGCTTTGCCGCCGGCAAGGCCGGCCTCAAGGCCAGTGGCCGCGCCGACTTTGCCCTGATTGTTGCCGACGCTCCAGCCAGCGCCGCCGCCGCATTCACATCGAACCGCGTGATTGCCGCGCCTCTCATCATTGATAAGCAACACCTGAGCGCAACGGGCGGCCATGTGCGCGTGGTGGCTATCAATGCGGGCAATGCCAACTGCGCAGCGGGCCCGGCCGGACTCGAAGCCGCGCGCGCCACTTGCGCCGCTGCCGCAATAGCCTTCAATTGCCGCGCCGAAGAGGTGTTTCCCTCTTCGACCGGCGTCATCGGCGTCCCGCTGCCCGCGGAAAAACTCGCCGCGGTGCTGCCCGATCTTGCGGCGTCACTCGGCGCCGGCGACTCTCACTTCCATGATGCTGCGCGCGCCATTCTTACTACTGACACCGTGGAGAAGGTCGCTTTCGCCCGCCTGGAACTCGCCGGCCCCGATGGCGCCGCGTGCGAGGTCCGCATTGCGGCCTTCGGCAAAGGCTCCGGCATGATCCATCCCCAGTTAGTGCCGCACGCGACGATGCTGGTCTATATTCTGACCGACGCGGTCATCGCGCCTGCAGATCTGAACGCCTATCTTCGCCCCGCGGTTGAGGTCAGCTTCAATCGCATCTCCGTCGACGGCGACACTTCCACCAACGACACGGTTCTGCTGCTCGCGTCGGGCGCAAGCGGAGTTGCGGTCGGCGCCAACAATCCGGCCTTCGCGTCCGCGCTCACCGAAGTCTGCACCTCGCTCGCCCATCAGGTGGTTGCCGATGGCGAGGGGCTTTCGCATGTGGTGGAACTGCGCATCAGCGGCGCGGCTAGCGATGCCGATGCGTTGCGCGTGGCAAAGGCCATTGCCCATAGCCCGCTTGTGAAGACCGCCTGGGCCGGCTGCGATCCCAACTGGGGCCGCCTGGCTGCGGCTATCGGCAACTCCGGCGCCGCGATCGATCCCGACCGCTTCGACATCGATTTCGGTGAGCTGCCCATCTGCCGCGACGGCGGCCGTGCACCCGGGTTCGATGAAACTGCGGCCCACGCCTATATCAGCCAGCGCGAGTTCTCGATTTCGATTCAACTGCACCAGGGATCCGGCTCCTGCGTCTTCTGGACCACCGACCTGACGCACGAATACATCCACATCAACGCGGACTATTCGACTTAGGGTCTGCCTGCTCTACTTCGCCCGCGGATGCGTCCGGTCGTAGACCGCGGTCAACTGGGCGGTGGTCAGCTGCGTGTAGCGCTGCGTGGTCGATAACCGCTCGTGGCCGAGCAGCTCCTGTATGGCGCGCAGATCGGCGCCCTCTTCCAGCAGATGCGTACCGAACGCGTGGCGCAAGGTGTGGGGGTGCACGTCGGATGAGAGCCCGCGCAGGATGGCGATGCGCTTCACGATGCGGCCCACGCTGCGCGTAGTCAGCCGCGCCTGGCCGCCCCTGTCAAGGCCCCGCAATTGCATATTCACAAAGAGCGCCGTAGTTCGCACCGGTTTTTCTTCATTGGCCGCGGCCAATAGCGCATCACGTTCCGATAAATACGCGCGTAGTGCAGCGGCGGCCGCATCGCCCAGCGGCACGTAGCGCTGCTTTTGCCCCTTGCCGCGCACCAGGATCGCTTCATTAGCCCAGTGAATGTCGTCCAGGTTCAGTCCCGTCAGTTCGGCGTTGCGGATGCCGCACCCATACAGCATTTCCAGAATCGCCCGGTCGCGCGCCGGCCAACTGGCCGCATCGTCGCCCACCGAATCCACCACGCGGTTCATCTGCTCGATGGAAGGCACGCGCGGCAGATGTTTCGGCAGTCGCGGCGTGGAGACGAGCGATGCCGCATTCTGCTCGATGTAATTGTTGCGCGCCAGCCATTTGAACCAGCTACGAATGGCGGCCAGCGCCCGCGCCGCCGAGGCTTTTGACAATCCGCGCTCATAAAGTGTTCCCAGGAATGCGCGAATCTGCGTGTGTTCGATCTGTGCGACTCCCGGCGCGCCCGCGTGCTCGTTGAGCCACGCCGCAAATCCGTGCAACTCGCGCTCGTAGGCGCGCAAGGTGTGAGCGGAGGCGCCACGCTCGTGGGCGAGCATCCGAAGATAGGCGTCTACCAGCGCGCCAATTGAGGAAGCGATTGCAGGCGCAGCCGTGGCCGTCATGGCTGACCCCCGTTTGAAACTTCGGGGTCCGGGATTTTGGGGCTCGAAGCTTTCCGCTGTGCCAGACGCGGGCCGGTGCGTGGGCCGGGCGGCGCGACCTGATCCGCCTCAACCTCTGCCGCCCGCTGTGTAGCCCGTGGATGATGCATGCGATGCACGGCCTTCAATCGGCCCAGCGCCAGGTGCGTGTACACCTGCGTAGTGGAAATGTCCGCATGCCCCAGCATCATTTGCACGCTGCGCAGGTCTGCGCCGTGCTCCACCATGTGCGTGGCGCAACTGTGGCGCAATCCATGCGGGCTGGTGGAGTGGTTCGCCGTCTTCACCAGCCGCCAAATCCATTGCCGCGTCAGCGGCATGCCGCGCAACGACAGAAACATGCGCGCGCGTTCGTGCCGCGGCACACTCGGCCGCGCCCGGCCCCTGCGCGCCGAGCTGATCCGCTCCAGATGCGGTCTCCCTTCGCGCAAATACTCTTCCAAAGCCTGAAGCGCCGCGCGGCCCAGCGGCACAATCCGTTCCTTGTCGCCCTTGCCGCGCACCAGTGCGTGTCCCGCTTCGAGCGCCAGATCGCTGACATTGAGCGACACAGCCTCTGAAACCCGCAGCCCGCCCGCGTACAACAGCTCCAAAATGGCGCGGTCGCGCAGCGCCGTGGCCTTGGCCTGCGGATGCGATGCCGCCAGCGCGGCCCGCTCCAGCATCTCCACCACTTCCGGCTCGGCCAGTGATTTGGGCAGCACCTTCCACGCCTTGGGTGACTCAATGTTGACGGTGGGATCGTGATGAATGCGCCGGTCGAGCAGCAGCCACTTATAAAATCCCCGCAGGCAGCTCAGTTTGCGCGCTGTCGAGCGTCCATCGATGCCGTGGTTGCGCAAATGCTCGAGCAATCCTGCCACGTCAGCCTCGCGCGCCGTCATCAGCAGGACGTTACGGCCCTCAAGAAACTCGGCAAAGATACGCAGGTCGCTCAGGTAGGCTTCGCATGTGAGAGGGCGAAGTCCTTTTTCCACGCGAAGATAGTCGCCATAATCCTTCAAAAGCGCGAGTTGGTTTCCACCGTTCACATCACCGATTATCGGCGTGCCGAACTCGTGCGCGGCTTTGTTCAGCCGGTTACCGTACCACGTTCAATACGGCATCAGCATCGTCAATATGAGTAAGGTAACGACGCTGTTGACTAATCTAGGCGGACGGCTACGCGGGATTCGCTTTGCGCGCCACCCAATACTGCTCAATCTCTTCGAGCGGTTTGTTCTTCGTTTCCGGCACGAAACGCCACGTAAACCACGCTTGCGTCAGCGCCATCAGCGCCAGAAATCCCAGCGTGACCGCCTTGCCGATGACGTGAAATGCGTAAGGGAAGAGCAGCACGACCACGGCATTCGCCACCCATTGCAACAGCACGGGAACCGTCATGGCCGCGCCGCGCACGTCGCTGGGAAAAATCTCGGGCACAAGCGTCCAGAACACCGGTCCCACGCACGATGAAAAAAACGCTAGATACAGCAGGATGAGAACCAGAACCAGCGCGCCGTGAAAGTGCCCCGCCAGCACCGCCGCCAGCAGCCCAGCGAGGGCAAGCGTCATGCCCAGCGAGCCGGTGATATACAGCGGCTTGCGCCCGTAGCGATCGATCACACAGAAGGCCACCATGGTCGACAGCACGTTGACCACGCCTACCAGAAACGTGGAAACCAGCGCCCCGTCCACTTTCCATCCCGCCGAAATAAAAATCGCAGGCGCGTAATCGATGATCGTGTTGATCCCCGAGACGTGAATCAGAATGGCCAGGCACGCGCTTGCGATCAAAGCCCTGCGCACGCCCGGCCGCATCAGATTCTCGAGCGTCGGCCGCGTTTCTTTGAGCGCTTCCGTGATGGCCGCGATCTCTTTGCGCGCCGTCTCGTCGTTTTCAATGCGCTCCAGCAGATCGAATGCCTCCTGCGTCTTGCCCATCCGTACCAGGAAGCGCGGCGTCTCCGGCGCCAGCGCAATCAGCACCAGAAATACCAGCGACGGCACGGCTCCCGTCAAAAACATCCAGCGCCAGTTGGCCTCGCCGGTGTTGCGCAGCAGATAGTTGCAGCAATAGGAGATCAGAATGCCGGTAACGATCGACATCTGGTAGAACGTGCCCATGCGCCCGCGGATGGAAGGCGGCGAGACTTCAGAAACGTACATGGGCGAGAGCAGCGAGACCCCGCCGACGGCAATGCCACCGAGAAAGCGCGCGCAGATGAAGAGGGTAAAGCTCGGCGCCACGGCCGTCGCCACCGAGGTGAG
>Ga0181521_10000101_pt1 | contig 97230 bp, 87 predicted proteins | sample PEATcosm2014_Bin_32_FD_119764 | JGI IMG/M metagenome (GOLD analysis project Ga0181521, IMG submission 119764) | Peatland microbial communities from MTU Mesocosm Facility, Houghton, MI, USA - PEATcosm2014_Bin02_60_metaG | ecosystem: Environmental > Terrestrial > Soil > Wetlands > Peat | place... | reverse complement strand
GGCCGGCGCTGGCGTGAGGATGACGACGCCCGATATGTGGTCGAGCTGGCGATCGACTTCGGCGCCGACTACAACCATGGCGGTCCGCTGCGCTGGAGCCCGGTCGTCGTGGAGGTCTTCATGACCGACTGGCTGGCGCGCAAGGTCACATGTGAGCCGGAGTTCTTCGAGCGCGTGCCGGATGTGCTGCGCGATTGGGTCAAGTTCGCCGGTCAGCGGCGAGGCGTGCCGGCGGCGGCGTTGCGCGAGGCGGTCGCCGCGGTCAAGTCGTTCCGCGAGGAGATGCCCGACCTCGTCAACGACCCCGAGACGTGGGGGCCGGCCAAGGCGTTCGCGATGGCCGCCCAGGAGGCCGGTGTGGACCTGTCAGACCCCGACGCGGTCGCCGAGTTCGTCGAGCGTCATAACGAGGATTGACGGGCGGTTGGTGGCACGTCAGCCGCACGTCGGCCGACCGCTCCCCGTAACGAGGCGCGGAGCGGGGCTACGCGCGGATCTTCTCAGCGAACCGCTCGCGGGCTGCTTGACGAGAGACGCCCAGCGCGATTCCGACATCGCCCCATGACCGGCCGTTGGCGCGTGCGCGGGCAACCAGCTCGCGCACGCGAGCCTCGCCGGCGCGCACGCTATCGACGGCCTCTGCGAGCGTTCGCAGGTCGGTTGTGTCGTCCATTGGGACGCCGGACGGGTCGAACTCCTCGGCGAGCTTCGCGGCCCGCTCGATCTCCTCGTCAGTGTGCATGATCTTCGCTCCTGCCATTGCTGACAAGATATCTTGTCAGGCTTAGTTTGTCAAGGAATCTTGTCGGCGGGCTGGGCGCCGGCGTGTCGCGCCGGACGGCGCGCGTCGCCGACGCAAGCGATCGCAACGGCCCAAGCCCCCCATCCCTCAACCCACCCATCCATATATTTAGAAGCCGGATCCTCAAGGCCCCACCAGGCAAAGGAGCAGACACGCATGGCGAGCACCCAAGCTGCGCCCCAGGCGATCAGCCCGAAGGACTTCCTGGACATCGATCGTCTGCTGTCCGACGAGGAGCGCGACATCCGCGACACGGTGCGCGCGTTCGTGCGCGACCAGGTGCTGCCGCACGTGGGCGACTGGTTCGAGGAGGCGATGTTCCCGACGAGCGAGCTCGCCCCGCAGCTCGGCAAGCTCGGCGTCCTCGGTATGCACCTCACCGGCTACGGCTGCGCGGGCGCCAGCGCGACCGCGTACGGTCTCGCGTGCCTGGAGCTCGAGGCCGGAGACAGCGGCCTGCGCTCGCTCGTGTCCGTGCAGGGGTCGCTCGCGATGTACGCGATCTGGCGCTGGGGCAGCGAGGAGCAGAAGCAGCGGTGGCTGCCGCGGATGGCCGCCGGCGAGGCGCTCGGGTGCTTCGGCCTGACCGAGCCGGACGCCGGCTCGGACCCCGGCGCGATGCGCACGCGCGCGCGCCGCGACGGCTCGGACTGGATCGTGCACGGGCAGAAGATGTGGATCACCAACGGCTCCGTCGCCGACGTCGCGGTCGTGTGGGCGGCCACCGACGAGGGCACGCGCGGCTTTCTCGTGCCCGCCGGCACGCCCGGCTTCACCACCCAGGACATCCACCGCAAGCTCTCGCTGCGCGCGTCCGTCACCTCCGAGCTGCTGCTCGACGACGTGCGCCTGCCCGCCGACGCGGTGCTGCCGGAGGCCACGTCGCTGCGCGGCCCGCTGTCGTGCCTGAACGAGGCGCGCTACGGCATCGTCTGGGGCGCCGCGGGCGCCGCGCGCGCGTGCTTCGAATCGGCGCTCGACTACAGCAAGGAGCGGATCGCCTTCGGCAGGCCGATCGCCGCCACGCAGATCCAGCAGCACAAGCTCGCGCACATGGCGCTGGAGGTCAACCGCGCGACGCTGCTCGCGCTGCACCTCGGGCGCATGAAGGACGAGCACCGGCTGGCGCCCGAGCACGTCTCCATGGGCAAGCTCGGCAACGTCGACGCCGCGCTCGACGTCGCCCGCACCGCGCGCCAGATGCTCGGCGCCAACGGCATCACGCTCGAGTACCCCGTCATCCGCCACATGAACAACCTCGAGTCGATCGTCACCTACGAGGGCACCGCCGACGTCCACGCGCTCGTCGTCGGCGGCGCGCTCACCGGCATCCAGGCGTTCCGCTGAGCGCGTCGCGAACGCTTTCTATTCAGTAGGAGGCGCGGGCGCGCCTACCGGCCGAGCGCGAACAGCGGCCAGCGCCCGGGGACTCCCTTGAGCTCGTGAAAGCCGCGGTCCTCGAACGAGAACGGGCCGCCCACCACCGTGCCGAAGACGGTGCCCGACACGAGCACCTCGCCGGGACCCGCGAGGCCGGCGACACGGGCGGCGATGTGCACCGCCATGCCGCCCACGTCCTCGCCGATCAGCTCGCACTCGCCCGTGTGCATGCCCACGCGCACCTCCACGCCGAGCTCGCGCGCGGCGCGGGTGATCGCAAGCGCGCACCGCAGCGCGCGCGAGGGCGGGCCGTCGAACGTCGCCAGGAAGCCGTCGCCCACCGTCTTCACCTCGCGCCCGCCGAAGCGCGCGAGCTGCGCGCGCACCTGCTCGTCGTGGTCGGCCAGCAGGTCGCGCCAGCGCGCGTCGCCCAGCCTCGCCGCGTGCCCGGTCGCGTCGACGATGTCCGTGAACAGCACCGTCAGCAGCGCCCGCGAGAATTCGCCGCCCGAGCGCACGCCGGTCAGGAACTCCTCGACCTCCTCCACGATCGCGTCGCTGTCGCCCAGGAACGGGAACGAGTCGATGCCCTCCAGCTCGACGTAGCGCGCGCCCTCGATGTGCTCGGCCAGGTAGCGCGAGTGGCGCACGTCCCACACCTGCTCGTTGGGCCGGTGCAAGATCAGCGTCGGCACGCGGATGCGCGGCAGCACGTGGCGCACGTCCTGGTCGATCATCGCCTGGAAGATCACCCGCGCCTCGCCCGGGCTGGCCGCGAGGCGCTGCATGCGCGCGAACCACGCCATCAGCGCCGGGTCGCTGGCCATCGACGGCGCCCACCCGGACATCGCGTCGCTGCTCGTCTCGCCCCACGTCGCGATGTTGCGCTCGGTCAGCGCTTCGCGGTCCTCCCTCCTCATCGCCCAGTCGTAGTCGGGAGCCCACGAGCTGCGCGCGATCGACGCGTACATCACGAGCGCGCCGATCCGCTCGGGGTGCTCGGCCGCCAGCAGCGCCCCCACGAGCCCTCCCTGCTGGTAGGTGAACACCGCCGCGCGTTCGCTGCCGGCCGCGTCGAGCACCGCGATCGCGTCCCGCGCCTCCTGCTCGATCGTGTAGGTCTCGAGCACGCGCTCGGACAGCCCGGTTCCGCGGCTGTCGAACAGGATCAGGCGCCCGAACGTCGCCAGGCGCTCCAGGAAGCGGCGGTTGGCGGGCGCCTCCCACAGCTGCTCCAGCTGCGTCAGCCAGCCGGTCACGAACAGCATGTCCAGCGGGCCGTCGCCGACGACCTGGTAGGCGATGCTCGCCTCGCCGCTGCGCGTGTAGCGGGTGGTGGGCACGATCACTCGTCTTCGATCAGCGCGCGAAAGGGCGCCGCCGGCTCGACGCTCGCGCCCGCCGCGTGCACGCGGTCGGACAGCCACAGGTCCGAGGTGACCACGCGGACGGCCCCCGGCTCGGCGTCGACGCGCAGCAGGCGCACGATCTCGTCGTCGGCGGAGTCGCGCCGCGGCCGCGGCGCGTACGCGACCGCGATCACCGTCGAGCGGATCGGCGGCTTTGGCGGTTGCTCGAAGACGACGGTCACGTCCGCGCCGCTGCTCGCCGCCCAGCGCTCGAGCATGTCCACCAGCCTGACCATCGCCGCGTGCCGGTCCTTCCACCACGCATCCGGGCGCGTGCCGATCACGTTCATCCCGTCCACGAGCCAGCGCACTGCGCTCAAGCCTACGCGACGGCGGCGTTCCTGCTGGAGTTCGCGCTCGCATGCGGCTCGAGGGCATCCACAGCGGCGACATCGTCGAGGTCGATCACCGCGGCCGGCGCTTCCACGCGCTGGTCACCGGCACCGCGCCCGGCGGCCTCGCGATCCAGCCGACCGACCGGCGCGTCAACTACTACACCTGCCGCAGCCGCGAGGTGATCGGCCACTGGGCCAAGCGCGGCAGGCCGCGCGCGACGAGCGAGCCGCTGCGCCCGTCCCCGCGCCAGCTGGAGCTGGACCTCGCGCCGGCGGACGGGGATGCGCCGCCGGGCGCGGATGGCGCCGCCGGGCAGCGGTGACGCTCGGCGTCGCGGGGGATGACAGCGTCGAGCGTGGCTGTTCCGGCACGGGCAGATAGGGTCTCGGGAATGAGCGGCCGCGTGCTCATCCTCTCCTGGGAGTATCCGCCCGTCATCGAGGGCGGCCTGGCCCGGCACGTGCGCAAGCTCGCCGAGGCGCTCGTGCGCCAAGGCGTGCGCGTCGACGTCCTCACCCGCGGCGTCGGCTCCGAAGCGCGGCTCGACCCCGGTTGCCCGGAGGATCGGGGCGGCGTGAGCGTCCATCGGGTGCGCGAGCCGGGCTGGCCGCGCGACCTCGACCGCTTCGTCGCGTGGGTCGAGCAGATGAACCGCGACATGCTCGCGGCGGGCGAAGCGCTCGCGCGGGAGCACTCCTACGACCTCGTGCACGGCCACGACTGGCTCGTCGGCAAGGCCGCCGCGGAGCTCGCCGACAAGCTGGGCGTGCCCTACGTGACGACCATCCACGCCACCGAGCACGGCCGCCACCAGGGCTGGGTGGACAAGCCGCCGCAGTCGCACATCCACTCGGTCGAGCGCTGGATGGCGCGCCGCGCGGACGCGGTGATCGTCTGCTCCTACTACATGCGCGGGCACGTCGCCGACATCTTCGACATCGACGAGGGCCGCGTGGCGGTGATCCCCAACGGCGTGGACCCGAGCGAACTGCGCCCGACGGGCGACCTGGCGGCGCTGCGGCGCGAGTTCGCCGAACCGCACGAGAAGCTCGTGCTGCTGGTCGGAAGGCTGGTGTACGAGAAGGGCTTCCAGCTGGCGCTCGACGCGCTGCCGGGCGTGATCGAGCGGGTCGGCGACGTGCGCTTCCTGGTCGCCGGCAGCGGCACCCACGAGGCGGAGCTGAAGGCGCAGGCGGCCAGCCTGGGCCTGTCCGGGCACGGCACGTTCCTCGGCTGGATCGGCGACGACGTGCTGCACTCGCTCTACCGCATCGCCGACCTGTGCGTGGTGCCGTCGATCTACGAGCCGTTCGGCCTGGTCGCGCTGGAGGCGATGGCCTCCGGCTGCCCGTGCATCGTCGCCGACACCGGCGGGCTGCGCGAGGTGGTGCCCGTCGGCGAGCGCGTGGGCCTGCGCTTCAACGGCGGCGACGCCGCGCACCTCGGCGTGATGATCGAACGGCTGCTCGTCGACGACGCGCTGCGCGACCGGCTCGTGACGGAAGCCTCCGAGCACGTGCTGCGCTTCGACTGGGACGACATCGCGCAGCGCACGCGCGGCATCTACGATGCGCTCGGAGAGAAGGCGTCGAAGGCGTCGAAGGCGGCGAAGGCGCCACGGACGCCACGGGCGCCAAAGACGCCGCGGGCGCCACGGGAGGAGGTGAGGAGGGGATGACGCGGATGCTCGAGGGTCTGATGCAGAACGACTTCCCGCTGACCCTCAACCACATCCGCCGCAGGCTGGCCGCGTACAACCACGGCGCGAAGGTCGTGACGCTCGCCGCGGACGAATCGTCGGTGTACCAGGCCACCCACGCGGAAGTCTCCGAGCGGGTCGACCGGCTCGCGCGGGCGCTGCGCGCGCTCGGCATCGAGCAGGGCGATCGGATCGGCACGTTCGCGTGGAACAACCAGCGCCACTTCGAGCTGTACTTCGCCGTTCCGTGCATCGGCGCGGTGCTGCACACGCTGAACATCCGCCTGTTCGAGGAGCAGATCACCTACATCGTCAACCACGCCGAGGACCGCGTGATCTTCGTCGACGAGTCGCTCGTGCCGGCGCTGGCGAAGCTCGCGTCCACGTTCAAGACGGTGACCCGCTACGTGGTCATGGGCGGGGCGGAGGTGCAGGACGCGGCGATCGCGCAGCTGCCGAACGCGGTGCGCTACGAGGACCTGCTCGACGCGGTCGACGCGGATCAGCCGTTCGAGTACCCGGAGCTGGACGAGCGCCAGGCGGCGGCGCTGTGCTACACGAGCGGCACCACCGGCAACCCGAAGGGCGTGCTGTACTCGCACCGCTCGATCAGCCTGCACTCGACGGTGACGCTCGCCAGGGACGGCACCGGCCTCTCGCGCGCCGACCGCATCCTCGCCGTCGTGCCGATGTTCCATGTCAACGCGTGGGGGCTGCCCTACGGGGCGGCGCTGGCGGGCGCCGACCTGATCCTGCCCGACCGCTTCCTGGCGCCGGAGCCGCTCGCCGGCCTGATCGCGAGCGAGCGCGCGACGATGGTCGGCTGCGTGCCGACGATCTTCCTGGCGCTGCTGCGCTACGCGGACGAGCACCCCGAGGTGGACCTCTCCTCGCTCACCAACGCCGCGTGCGGCGGCTCGGCCGTGCCGCGACAGCTGATGAAGGACTTCGAGGAGCGCCACGACGTGCGCATCTTCCAGGCGTGGGGGATGACCGAGACGAGCCCCGTGGCGACATACTCGCGCCCGCGCGAGCGCCAGCACGACGACGCCTACTGGGACGAGCGCGCGATGCGGGGGCGGCCGCTGCCGTGGGTGGAGCTGCGCCTCGCCGGCGACGACGGCGGCGAGGTTCCGTGGGATGGCGCGTCCACGGGCGAGATCGAAGTGCGCGGGCCGTGGATCGCCTCGCGCTACTTCGCCGACAGCTCCGAAGACGAGAAGTTCGCCACCGGCTGGCTGCGCACCGGCGACATCGCCTCCGTCGACGAGGGCGCCACCGTGCAGATCACCGACCGCTCCAAGGACGTGATCAAGTCCGGCGGCGAGTGGATCTCCTCGGTCGAGCTGGAGAACGAGCTGATGTCGCACCCGGACGTCGTCGAGGCGGCCGTCATCGCCAAGCCCGACGAGCGCTGGGCCGAGCGCCCGCTGTGCTGCGTGGTGCTGCGCGAGGGAGCCACCGTGGGCGCGCCGGAGCTGGTCCAGCACCTGAGCGGCAGGGTCGCCAAATGGTGGCTCCCGGACGAGTTCGCGTTCGTCGCCGAGATCCCCAAGACGAGCGTCGGCAAGTTCGACAAGAAGGTCCTGCGTGGACGTCTGGCGGACGGGGCGCTGGAGGGTCGCGTACACGTGTCGTGAGCCCGTTTTCGCGCTCGCCAGGCCGCGAAGGGCGGTCGTGGGGCCGAAAAACAGCCGATCGCAAGGCCGGAAAGAGCGGGCGCAGGCGTTGAACAGCGTCCGCCGGGCGTTGCGGCGACCGCGATAGGTGATAGACCTTGCCTGCGAAGAGGCAGGCGACTGCCTGCAAACGGCGAACCAAAGAGATGCCTTGCCACAGCGAAACGACGGGACAAGCACCTATACGGGCCCTCAAGCGGGGCCGCAGCGTTCACCACACCATCAATGGGAGGTTGGCATGACTCGGACCGATGTCATGGCCTCGAGCAGGCCACGGACAGCAGGCGCAGCGCCGATGAGGAAAGGATCGTCCCGCATCTTGCGCAGGCTGTCGATCCTGCCCCTGGTGGCGCTGCTGGCGCTGGCGCTCGTACCGGGCGCCGCGGTCGCCGCGGAACCGACGTCTGGCTACGGCACGACGTCCACCTCGACGACGCCCACCTCGGGCTACGGCACCACCACGCCGACCCCGACGACCACCACCACGACCACGACCACGACGCCGAGCAAAGGCGTGGCACCGTCGAAAGAAGCGGAAAAACCGTCCTCGACGACACCCGCCAGCGAAACGGCTCCTACGAAAACGAGCACCACCCCGACCACCAGCGAAAAAGCGAGCACGCTGCCGTTCACGGGCTTCGACCTGCGCTGGGACATCGGCTTCGGCCTGCTGCTGATGCTCGCTGGCTTCTCGATCGTCCTCGTGCAGCGCCGCCAGCGCCGCGACAGCGGACGCTGAGCCGGGCATAGCTTCGACAAGCGGCTGACCAGCGGCCGCCGGCAATGTAGAGCCGGCGGTCGCTGGTTGCTGTCGCACTAGCAGTGCGGATGAGAGGACTCGAACCTCCACCCGGTTGCCCGGACACGGACCTGAACCGTGCGCGTCTACCAATTCCGCCACATCCGCGTGCGGGATGCGAAGATATCGCAGACGCGGCCCCCGAGCCGGGCGTGTGCTCGCAGGCGGCGCTTCGGCCCGTGAACGCGGCTGGCGGGCGCCCTGGGCGACGGGTCGTGTGCGTGCTTTGCTAGCCTCGTGCCGAGCGATTTCGCGCCGCTATCGTCCAGGGGACTAGGACGCCGCCCTCTCATGGCGGAAACCCGGGTTCGAATCCCGGTAGCGGTACTGCGATAGCTCGCGTTTCAGTTCGCAATTTGAGCCGGTTTACCGCGTAACCGCCGGAAATCGAGGTTTCCAGGGGTCGCGGTGGCCGGTTCGCGCCCGGAGTGCGTGCCGGGGTCGGCGTTCGCAGGCTTGGAGACGCGGAAGCGCCCAGGGGTCGTCCTGGGCGCTCCGGTTGCTGCTCTCTGTTGTTCGCCCGCCTCGCTCAAGCGAGGATCGGCGGTGGGAGGTCCGAGGGTGGCTTGCCGATCTTGAAGCCGAGCGCGATGGCTGCTGGACCGTAGCTGCCGGTTAGCCCGAGGAAGCCGCGTTCGTCCCGTAGCTTCTCGGCCTTCTGTTTGCCGTGCCACTGGAACTTACGCTTGCCTGGGTGTCGGGTCGTGCTGCGTGTGGAGCCAAGCCAGCCGCAGCGTGCCGCAATACGCAGCCAGTCCACGAGACACGCGACGTTCGCGCGCAAGCGATGACAACCGATACTGACGCGCTTGCTGCGATTCGCGAGTACGTCTGAGCCGACGCGGTAGCGGTTGCGCCAGTACAGATGCACGCCCTCGTAGGTCTGGTGGCTCTCGGCTAGCTCGTGATACAGCGGCTCGGTCTGCGCGAGCGGTACGAGCAAGCGCCAGTCGGCCGAGCAGGAGATTGTCTGCTCCTTTTCGCACGCATCCGTGAGTTTGCGCTTGCAGCGGAACCAGAGCCGAGGCTGCCCTCTCGCGGTCGAGAATTTCGTCTGCTGCATCGGCCCGCCACAACCAGCGCAGCGCTTGATCCCGTGCCGGTCGTACTCCAGCCGATCCGCAGGCTCAGGTTCGCCGGTCTGCACACGCCAGGGAAAGATCGGGGCGGTGCCGGCGCGTGTCGCGTGCTCAAAGCACTCCGATAGCGAGACTCCGCGATCTGCGGTGATTGTCTCGGGCGCCTCCCCGATCATTTCTTGTGCGCGGTCGAATAGCTCCGGGAAAATCTTGCACTCCTGCTTGCTCGCACTATCCACGGAAGGGATTACCCCTCCGGTTAGGTGATCTACTAGCTTGCCCGAATAGTACCCATGCCAGAAGCGGCCTTTCGAAAGTTTGCCGGGCTTTGAGTATGACCTGATCCCTGCATCGAAGTCGCGGGTTAGATACCAACAACCGTTCATCCTCACGCGCTTGTAGTGCCGGCCGTTCCGCTCAACTCGCTTTGTCTCGCTCGGCACGTACTTTTCCGCGCGATCTTCCGCTTCCGCTTGTGTCTGCGCGTTCATATCCTGGCGATCTTCCCGCGCGGCTTCTGTGCTCATGCGGCGCGGGCCACGATAACCAGGATTCTTGCATTTATCACCCTCCTGGCAATCATGGATGAGCGACGCGTGTGTCTCATCCTCGGTCCAGTCAATGTGCGAGTGCGCAAACACGCGCTCGTCGTGCATCCGGCAGCGCTGGATCACCTTGGCGGCGGCGTGTAGGAACTCGTCGCAGACTTCCTCTAGCTCCGCGAGCCGCCGCCAAGTAGTCGCGTAGCTCGGGCGCACCTCGAACCCGCACTCGCCCCAAAGCTCATCACTCGTGCTGTCCCACCACGGCTGCACATCAACATGGCCGCTGGTGATGTACGCGACGGCTGCTAGCTCCCAATGTCCCGCTTGACGTTTGCGCGCGTAACCAACTTCGAGATCGCACGCTTCACGTAGCTGATCCCAAACCCACTTCTGGCTCTTGACGAGCCGGACAGTGTTCAACGATCCGCGTAGCTCCTCGACGGATGAGAAATCGGCGGCGTGTACCAGCCGATCCGGGGCTTGGAATCTGAGACGCGGCATAGATGTTGTTGCGCTGCATTACTGCCTCCAGTTGGACGATCCGCGTCCAGTGGATTACGAGTACACGAGAAGTTGTAACACGGAATCCGCGCTCCGCAAAATCAAATCTCCGAGCGCACAACGTTTGATGATGCGCGCGAAGTTCGCTTGCATCGCCCGCGATTCGATGATAGGCGTCGAAAGGAGCAGCCGATCTGCTCACCAACCAGATACTTCTCACCATCAGGTGCGCGCCGCTTGGCGCCTGCCGGTACTGAGTCGTACCCGTGTTGGCCCTTTACCTACGGATGAACTCAAAGACCAGCAAGCGAGCTAACCACTGCCAGCAGCGGCCAGTGCCGCAACGTCTCTGGATGGAGCGGCCACATTTCCTCTCGGAATACGAGTCGCCCGAGCCTGACGAGTCTTGGGACTCGGAGCGACTTGACGCGCTGCTGGAAGAAGACACCGACATAGACCTGGAGGATTTCCTTGACCACTTTGACTAGCAAGCAGCCTGTGCGAGCAGGGATTCGAGCGAGCGGGCCGTATTCCTACGGCAGACAATCGTCTACAGACGGCCGGGGGTCCGGCCGTGGCTAAACATACCCCGAATAAGGAGGAAGCACGCGCTAACGAGCTAGCACTGCTAGCGCTCGGGCGCGCCGTCCGCGAGCTACGCGAGCGGAAACAAATGAGCGTCAACGAGCTAGCTACGGCTCTCGGGACAACGCCACGACGGATCAAACGCGTCGAGGCTGGTCTTGTTGATGTGCGTTACGACCTGCTCGTGGGTCTGGTCAAGACCCTTGATGTGAAGCGCGGTGAATTGATCGGGCGCATGGAAGCCCTGGAGCGAGAACTGAAACGCGCCGACGCAGATCGTCGGCGCGGAAGTGATGACAAGAGAAAGGAACCAGAAACGAAGTGATGACCCCTGTTGACCCTCGAACCTTGAGCGCCACTGTAATAGCAATTACTTGCGCTTTGCTTCTCTCGGCGTGTGGCGGGAGCAGCGTTGTTCCCGCGAGTGCTGTTGCTAGTTGTGCGCCCGCGCAGGAGCAGACAACCAGCGCGCTCCCGAATGGCACTCCTACATTCCGCGCCGTGATCGCCAAAACAGTCAAAGGTGGTTGGCTCCGACAGAGCACCAACCTGACCAGTGCGGCAGCAGGCACGCCGACGTATGAAATCTACGTCTTCGCTAACGACCAAACCGCTGAGGCAGCGTTCAACCTGATCGCCAACGACAGTAACGCGCGTGAAGAATACGGCGACGGGGGTACGTTCAGGAGACGGAACATCGTTATCAGCACCGACCAGGGCGAACCGGGATCGCTCACGGAGAACGCCGAAACGCTGCTCAACAAGTGCGCGGGCGCTGGTGCTTCACAAGCGATCACCCGCGCTGGAGAAGAAGTGGTCGACGGGCAGACACGCAGCGAACGTAAACGCAGCGAAGAAGACGGAGCCGTGCCGGACACCAGCGAAGCCACGACGAGCACCGCGAACACGACACCCGAACCAGTGCAGGAACCGCCGGCCAGCGAGAGCGTGCCCAACCCCGGCCAGAGTCCGGCTCCGACACGGGGGAGCGAATAGAGCCGGACGAGCGCGCACCGATGCCGCGCCTGGATGCGCTCATGCTCTTGCGCGGCGTGCGCGAGGTCGCGAGCCATGCGGACCCGGAGAACCCAATCCAAGTCTCGCAACGACGCTTTGACCAGGCGCGGCAAGTTAGCCAGAGATTCGCCATGCTGCCGCGAGCGCAGCGGATCGCGGAGCGTCTACGGATGCCGTGGCGCGATGCTCTCATCCTCGCGCACGCACCCGAGCACACGCACGCCCACCGGCTTGGCCGCATCCAGACCGAAGCGGAGCAGGACTGGCTGACACGCGACCTGATCGCCTTCTCGCTCCAGCTCGTGGCGCTCCGCCTGCGCACGCGGAGCGTCAGTCCCGTCCAGTACCGAACAGAGCGCGCCAGGCTACTCCGCGAGGATCACGCCGCCTACATACATGGGCGGCAGCTACGGCTGCCGAGCGAGGATCAGATTCGTGTTGCGATGGATGGCGATTGGGACGCAGCGCTCGCGCTCGCTGATCTTGCGCCGCGCCCACCGCGCGGCGACCAGGGCCGAGGCAAGTACGCCCCGACTACCGCCGAGGTTCTCGATCGCGCCTATGAGGCGCACGGCACGGAGCTAACGAGCAAAGAGATATGGACGTTCGTGAAAGCGAACGGCATCCCCTACGGCCGCGAACGCGGACGCCTCTGGAGCGAGTGTGTTGCCGAATGGAAGCAGCAGCGCGCCGCCCGTGGATTGGACGTGCCCGCTGGCCCGCCGCTACTCAACGAGCGCCCGGACTACAGCCGCGCGGTCGGCGCAGCCCTTCCCGGTGAGACGCGCCGGCAGGATTGGAGCGACGTCGAGGATTGCCTGCCGTATGTAATCGCCTACCTGCGGCAGCTTCGCGCAGGCGAGCGCTCCACCAAGCGGGGTTATCAGGAGTGGGCGCGCGAGCACCCGGACGCGCCCTCGTCATCCTCGTTCGACGCACACAGCGGATGGGAGAAGGTGCGCGAGCTGGCGCTAGAGCGCGCGATGTCTGAGTAGGACTTCCGCAGTGCTGCCAAACGAAAGGGCTGTCCACGTTGCGAGCGTTATTCCGAGGGTCGAGATATCGCGGAGCACGACCGATATGCAGGTAGAACTACCGGCGCGTCTGCCACCGATGCCGAAGATCGAGCCAGTAGCCATACAAGCAGACAACGACAAGAGCCAATAGAACAAGGAGAGGGACGTCGTGTTTGTGAGTCAAGGACAAGATGGTTACAAGGCTCTCGTGGCTGTTAAAGATGAGCACAGTCGTTGCCAGGACTAATGCGACAACCATGAAGGTCATCGGGTAAAGATCATGTTTGCTGTTATCTTCGCCATCTTCGGCGGTGTATGCGCAGGGCTTGGCGCTGGCCTGAAACTTCTCATTCATAGTGATAAAGATAATAGAAGATTCTTGGATTTCCTGGGGCTTTTTATCCTCGTTTTCTGCGCCGTGCTGATCCTGGTGTGGATCAAGCTAGGTGAGAACTGGTATTCATTGGGCATCTTCGCTCTAGCAGTGCCTATCTATGGTCTGATCTGGCTTGATAAGGGGGCTGAGCAGGGGAAAGTCATACCCCCCAGGTTCTCCGAAATACTTGTCATGCTTGGAGGTATTCTTGCTCTTGCAGCACCGATTCTAGGTGCACTTGGGATCTAGCTGGCGGTCGTACACGCGGCAAGGCGGCCGACAAGAATGTTAAGACTCGTGCCTCGTGTTTAGCCCAGGCCAGTTCTCGTCCAGGCCAAGAACCTCGTATGGCTCTCTCGTTGCTGTTGTAAACCGAAGCTTGTCGTCAACAACGTCCATCCTTGGCAACGGAAGCTCCGCATCGAGCGTGTAGGTCGGGTCGAAGTGATGCCAGATCGTCGGGAGTTTGCTCGCGCATGTTTCAGGGATGATGCTTACTCCCATCAGCAGCGCGGAAACTCGCTTGGCGGAGACGCCGCGCTTACCAACCCAGAAGCCGTCAGGCTGGCGGGTGATCGTTGAAGCGCCAGTGGCGACGTGGACTCTTACTGCCTCGCTGCCGAAAAGAGCCCCTTCGATCTCGTGGTTGTCCATGAACCCGTTCGTGGCGAGTGCGGCTACAACCAACGGCTTATCCGGTTTGCCGCATTGCTTCTTCTTCCTCGTTAGCGCCCGGTAGAGTTGCTGGCGATCGTTGGTAAATCCTGCGCTCGCCGGCCCTATACCGATCAGTTGATTGTCGTCCCGCTCGCGAAACTCGGGTGAGCGTGGAAGTGCCCGCAACGAAAGCTCCCAACCTTCTATCGAGAACTCTTGGGTAGGTAGTTGATCTGCGGAGCACGTCAGAAGCTCGTCGGCGTCTATCGTTTTGAGCCAAGCGGCGATAGGTCCGACAATCGCTTGCGCACGCGGCGTCTTCTCGCCAACCCTGTCAAAGTTCACGCTAACGAAGAACAGCGAGGCGTCGATGGTGTTGATGAGGTCGAGGACTACTGCCTCTAGTCGCCCGCGTCGTCCCTGAGCCACAATCCCCGAGAAAACGGTTACAGCCTCGACGTAGAAAGCTATCCCTGATCGCTCAACAAGGAAGTCCGGCCGCCCACTCGTGCCCGGCACACTCGGATGCACGCTCACGCGATACTCAAGACGTGTGAACAGCCGATGCAGATAAAGCTCCCACCAGGCCGCGTAGTGCTGACGCGGATCGCGGTTCTGGAAGCGTCTGCGGAGATCGCCGTCAGCGTCGGGGAAGACGGCATACCAGTTATCAAGCTCGCGTCGTATCCGCTCCCATACGACGCCGGCTGCCCGGTTGAGGAACGCGAAACTGTCCTCCGCGTACAAGCACGGCGACGAGTCCGTGCGCTCGATGTTGTCGAATAGCGCCGGCTCGGACACTACAGCGGCCCGACAAGCTCGCCGACGTGCTGGACCATCGTCGCCGTTACGAGCAAGGCGGCATGTGCTGTCGCTGCTTGCAGCCGGCCGATGCTGTCGAGATGGTGCGCGTCGCTCGTCAGGCCGGCGAGTGCCTGCCATGTGGCATCAAGGAACTTGATCCGCGCGTCATCCGGCTCGACGCCCAAACGCTGTGCGATAGCCGTGGCAACGTGTTCTTTCTCTTGTAGCTCAAGATGTTGCTCGACGTAGTGGCGCATGTCGCGGCACTTCTGGATGCTCTCTCGCCATTCCGCCGCGTCATAAGCGCGACTCGCAGCGTCGAACAGCGGCACGAGTCCATCGCCGAGTGGCCCGCCTGGTGAGGGAAGCTGCACCGCGACGAGCCGGTAACGATTGTGCCCAAGCGCCGGCGCCAACTCACGCGCCCAAAAATCACGAGGCAATTGGATTTGCAGTTCTTCCGCCCTCGGGCTCGCGAGCGGCACAACATCCAAAGCCGTCCCGAGCGTGTCGTCTTGGACGATCTCGCGGATCATGCAGAGACGGACGGTGAAGACCAGCGTGAGTTCGGCGACCGTGCCGGGGGCACGCTGCACAAGCTGATCGAGCAGACGCAAATCCTCGCCGAGAAGCTCGATCCGAAGCTGCGCCTGTGTTGCGCCATAGCCTTGCGCTTGCGACATAAGCAACCCGTGTTGTTCGCCGATGCCACTGACCGTGCCAGCCAGACCGAGGCGCCGTTTTGGCCCGTTCGCCCCGGACGTGAGGATGACGCCCTCGAGCCGATCCAAGAACACGTCGCGCTGCCCCTTGAAAAGCTCGATCCCGAGCGAGAAGACCAGCGTTGGACGGAAGGCTTCGCGGTCGACCTGGATCTGGAGCGGGTCAAGCCGGATCACCCCAATGTTGGTCGACTGCGACCTGATGGCGGCCTCGTGGATCATCGGATCGAAGGATGCCAGGCGCAGCCGACACCCAGCCGCCCCAATGGTCCGGCTCAGTCCATCAGTGTGTGCCTCAGTCCCAGGAGCGCGGGTTGCGCCGTCCAAGCCGCCGGTTGTCCTCGATGTCCGCGGTCGCGTCGTCTGGCTCGACCCACTCGCGCAGGCAGTACGTCGCGGACGCGAGGCGCTTGCAAGCCTTCCCGACTTTCTCCCCGAAGACGACCCACGCCTCCGAGTCTGTCGCCTCGTCAGCGAGCAGCGTCGCGCCCTCGTCCAGCAACGCTCGCAGAGCGTCGCGGAAGCTGCCGATACGCTCGCCGGCAGCCTCGCGCGCCTCGCGCCAGTTGCGGTGCTGCGGAGACTCCGGCAAGGAGACTTCCCCCGCCGCCTTCAAGACCCGCTCGCCCTTGCGCGTGGCCGTGTGGACGACCGAGCCGTGCCGCTTGAAGCCACGGATCAGCCCCGCCGCCTCCATCTCGCGGAAGCGCGGGCGGAGTTTATGGCCTGTGCTCGACCCCATCTTCAAGCCGAGATGCGCGACGACGCTGGAGTAGTGCGCGCCATCCTGGTCGCGCCCGCTGTGGAGTTCGGCGCGCTTGAGCGCAGCAAGGATCAGGGCATCAGGGAACGACCCCTCGGAATCGGGCATAGGCAGACCTCCGTATTCAGGCCCACGCCGCTCGCGGGGCCGGTTAGGTTCACGCCCTCGCGGTCGCCGCCGTGATCGCGGGCCGCGTGAGCGCTTGTCAACGGCTCGTGAACAAGAGCCGCGTCGAACCTACGCCCGCGCGACCGACCAGTCGAAAAGATTTCGAAATCGAGGTGCCCGCAGCGGGGAGCAGGCGACAAGCCTTCCTTGCCTCACGCGGCGGCATGATCGCGCCGATATGAGCCGGGATGGATGCCCAAGTTCTCCTGCCCGCCGTGCGGGAAGTCTCCTTGATCGTTGATCCTGAGCGACCAACGGCGATCACGCAACGCGCTTTCGATGAAGCGCGAGCGCAGCCGGGGCTGCCGAACCTGCCACGCGCGAAGCGGATCGTAGAAAACCTCAACGCGAAGCGACGCAAAGAATCACTGACCTGGGCGGGAGTCCTCAAGCTGGCCCACGCGCCCGAAGATCACCAGGTACGCGCGGTCAGTATGCAGCAGGCCGACGCGCAAACCTGGTTGACCGAGCAGCGGATCGTTGATGCTCTTATTTTCGTCTCAATCCGTGTCAAGAGCAACGGCTTCACTCAGCAAGCCTATGAGAACGAGATACAACAGATGCGGGATGACGGCATCCCTGTCGATGAATTGCGTTTCCCTTCGCACCAGCAGATCATCCGCGCGCTAGCACGCAAACTGCACCAGCGCGAAAACGCTCTAGAGGCAGGGCTGCGCCTACCCCGACCGCCGAAAAAGAAGTCATCGACCAGAGTGAAGGCAGCCACAAAACCTGTGAAGCGCAAGCAACAACCGAACAGTAAGGAGAACGCCTGGAAAGCGGCGCTAGAAATGGCCGGGCTAGAACAGCCCGAGCGCACCTACCTGCCGTCGCCTACCGTCAGCACCATCGCGCTACTAGAACGATGCTTCGCCACACATGAAACACAGCTCACCAGGGAAGAGGCACGACAGTTCGCCCAAGCCAACAATATTCCTTACAGCCTAAAACGCCAGGAACTCAGTTGGGGAGAATCCGTCGTGCAATGGAAGAAGAATCTTGAAGCTCGCGGGAGCATCCCACCACCAGGGCCACCACCGACCGATAAGCGCCCTGACTACAGTCGCAACGTGGGTGCGGGGCATCCCGGCACCAAGGTACGCCGTATCGGCTGGACAGACATCGATGCCTGCCTCGTTGACGTGTGCGCCTACCTCAAGCAACTACCAGCCGGCGAGACTTCCACCTTCGCTGGCTTCCGGCGCTGGATGCAAGCACAAGACCGCACAGTCCCTTCGCTCGAAGCGTTCGCCAAGCACGGAGGCTGGAACCGCGTTCGCCGACTCGCATACGCGCGCATCTACCCCGGCCTCAAAGGTGGGAGCAAGACAAACGAGCAGAAGGACCAGGAGCGTGTCGGCAAGACGCGCACCATCAAGGCGAAGTCGCCCGTAACGGAGCGTGATGCGCTACGAGCTACCGAGACACGCGCGAGCACCCCGGAGCCAAGAACACTAGAGCCAGGGGAGCGACTTCGAGCCTTGAACTTCCGCTCATCCAGCCCGAAAAAACGCCGCGCCCCGCCCCAGAACCGGCGCTCGCCCAAAACCCGCATAACGAGCGTCCAATCCGAGCGGGTGCGAGCGTCCAAACGATCCGGGAAGCAGCCCGAATCCGGCTCCAGAACGTAATTGAGAAGTGCCCTACTGGATGCGCCTCGTGTTCACGGGGCGTTTCGCGCTACAGGGGCGCTTCGGCTGCGAATCCGCGCGCGGAGGCCCTCAGTATTTGCTGGCGAGCGTGATCGCTGCGCCGATGATCAGGAAGGCGACGAGCGTCGCCACGACGGGGATGAGCAGCCCCCCGATGCCGTAGACGTGGGGCACGACGGCGGCGATGACGAGCACGGCGATCATCGCGGGCACGCCGAAGAACCCGCTGCCACGCCGCTCGTCCATACGGCAGAGAGTAGCGCGAGCAGGCTGAGCCGAGCGTTCGCGCGCCGAGCATCCGCCGGAGGCCTTCCGGGCGCTGCGACGGACGGGTCCGCGACGTCCTGCGCCAGAGCTAATCTAGGCTCCTCGTTCGGGAATCTTCTGAATAATGGACTCGGTAGAGTCCTTGACGAGTAGCTGGAGATGGGCGACCGGGGTCAACCCTGGTTGAACTTACGGAAGGGTGTTCGAATCAGTGGGAAAAAGTCGGAGACGCCTCTCGACTTAAGCGTCCAGACCCGTGACTCTTCTGTATATGGACGGGTGGGGCATTGGGCCTGCTCGTCAGCGGAGTCCGGCCGGGCGCCCTGGCTCGAACGGCTCCGACTGTTCACTATTACTGGCGAAACATTTGACTAGCGGGGTAGACATGACTGTTATGTACAAGACACGCGCCGCGACACCGCGGTTGCGCCCGGGCCCCGGCGGGCTCCCGCGCGGGCAGGTCACGCAAATCCAACGCAGCCGGATGCTGGCGGCGGCGGTCGAGGCGGTGGAGGACGTCGGCTATGCGCGGATGACCGTCGCGCAGGTGATCAGCCGGGCGCGCGTCTCGCGCAAGACCTTCTACGACGTCTTCACCGACCGCGAGGACTGCTTCCTGGCCGCGTTCGAGCAGGCGCTCGGCCAGGCGCGGCTGATCGCGCAGGAAGCCTACGACGGCGAGTCCAACTGGCGCGACGGAGTCCGCGCCGCCCTGGCGCGGCTGCTGATGTTCATGGACGAGGAGCCGGGACTGGCAAAGCTGTGCATCGTCGAGGCGCTGGGCGCCGGCGAGCGGGTGCTCGACCGGCGAGCCAAGGTGCTCGACGAGCTCGCGGAGGTCATCGATCGAGGACGGGCGACGACGAGCGGCACGCGCGAACCGCCGGAGGTCACCGCCGAAGGCGTGGTCGGCGCGATCTTCGCGGTGCTGCACACGCGTGTGCTCGAGAGCGGCGGCGAGCCGCTCACCGACCTGCTCGGCTCGTTGATGAGCATGATCGTGCTGCCGTACCTGGGCGCTCGCGCCGCGGGCAGGGAGCTGAGTCGCCCGCCACTGGAGATCCCCAGCGACGGGCGCGCGCGGGCGCTGACGCGGCACAAGGATCCGCTGGAAGGCCTGAACATGCGCCTCACGTACAGGACCGTGCGGGTGCTGATGGTGATCGGCGAGCATCCGGGCGCGAGCAATCGCGAGATCGCCGAAGGCTCGGGCATCGTCGATCAGGGTCAGATCTCCAAGCTGCTGAACCGGCTCGCGCGCTTGAAGCTCGTGGAGAACCTCGGTGAGGGGCAGGAGAAGGGAGCCGCGAACGCGTGGCATCTGACGGCGCGCGGCGCGCAGGTGGAGCGGGCGACACGGCCGCGCTGAGAACCTGAGCACATAGACGCGCGGCGTCCCGATCGGCGCCGCCGGTCGGAGAAGGCGGCAGGTGCTTCGCTTCCTGCTGTGGCGGCTGCTGGGCCTGCTCGCGATCGTGGTGGGCTTTGCGCTGGCCGCGTGGTTCATCGACGGTGGACCGGGAAAGCTGCTGCGGGGGGATACGGCCGCGGGTCTCTTCCATGCGTCGGCGAGCGAGCTCGCGGGAACGCTCGCGCGCTGGGCGCAGGCGATCTGGAGTTGGGCGCCGCCACCCGGCGTGGCGCCTGCGAGGTTGCTGCTCGCGCTCACGCTCGCGCTCATCCTGCTGATCGCGATCGCACGCACGCGCGCTCGTTCTCGCCGTCGCTACGTGCGGCTGCGGGTGGAGGCCTATCGCGCCGACGACGCGAGCGTCGATGCCGTCGCGACGATGTTCGCGGCTCTGCACAAGCGCCTGCTTGCGCGCTGGTGGCGGCGGCTGCTGCTCGGCCAGCCGTCGCTGTCGCTAGAGGTGCACCACAGCGGCGGTGCGCCGCACCTGGCCTGGCTGGCGATCGCCTGTCCGCAGGGGCTCGAGCGGATGGTCGAGGCCTCGCTGCAGGCGACGTATCCCAACTGCCGCCTGCGCGCGGCGGAGGCGCACGTCGGCGTCGCGCCGACGGTCCTGCGGCTGAAGAAGCACGCCGAGCTCATCAAGCGGGTAAAGGCGCTGGAGGACTTCGAGCGACGACCCGAGCCGCCCGTCAACCGGCTGCTGACTGTGATGGCCGCCTGCGGCGAGCCCGCGTTCGTGCAGATCGCGATGACGCCCACGCCCGCCGCGTTCGAGGCGCTCGCCAAGCGCCTGTACAAGCGCCACGAGGCGCGGCTCTCACGCGAGCGCAGAGAGCACCTGCTGGTGCGCGACCGCTCGATGGTCGAGGACGCGGAGCTTCGCGGCGGCCTGGAGGTGCAGCACAAACCGCTGTTCTTCGTCGACATCCGCGTCGTCGCGCCGCACCGCGGAGCCTGCGAGCGGATCGCGGCGGAGCTCCGCGCCGAGGGGGCTGAGAACCGTCTCGTGGAGCGCGGGACCGCCGTGCGTCACGGCCTGCTCGGGCTTTACGCACGTCGCGTCCAGCGCGGCGAGGGCAACCCCCTGCCCTCGTTCCGCAAGGGCGTGTTCGCGTCTGGCGAGCTGGCCCCCATGTGGCAGCTGCCGTCGATCGACTACCTGACGGTCCCGTTCGCGCGCACCGGCCTGCCGCTGGCGCCCGCGCCGCCCACGATCTCGCGACCCGGACACGGTCGGGGCACGCTCCGCGACGCCCTCGGGCCCGTCTCGATCCACGTGGAGATGCGCAGGCAGAACACTGCCGTGCCGGGAACCGTCGAGCAGGGCAAGTCCAGCTTTCTCGTGGCCACCGTCGCCGAGGATCTTCGCCGGGAGCGTTGCGCGGTGATCGTGCTGGATCCCAAGGGCGATGCCGCGGACGCCGCCGTGAGCGTCGTGCCGGCGGAGCGCACGTGCACGCTGCTCGACCTCGCGCATCCGACGTGCGGCTTCAATCCGCTGGCCGTGGATGCACCGGCCGACGTGATCGCCGACTACGTCGTCGCGGCGCTGAAGAACCTCTTTACCGATGCAGACATCAGAGCTTCGTCCGACCGCTACCTGCGCAACGCGATCATCGCCGTGCTCGCCTACGACCGCGACTCGACGCTGTGGGATGCCGCGCGCCTGCTGTCGGTGGGCGAGGAGGGATATGCGTATCGCAGTCGTGTCGGGGCGGCCGTGCGGGCGCTGCCAGAGTTCAGAGAGATATCTGAGTTCTTCACCGCCGAGCTGAGCGCCCAGCTGGCGGACGCTCGCAGCACCACCACGGCGAAGCTGGATGCCCCGGTGAACAAGCTCGCGCGGCTGCTCAACTCGCCGTCGATCAAGCGCGTCCTGCTGAACGACTCGCTGAGAGTCGACTTCGATCGGGTGATCGCCGGCGGGGAGGTGCTCGTGGTCAAGGGCGCGCTCGGCGCGATGGGGGCGGGGAACACCTCGGTGCTGATGCAGCTGCTCGTGGGCATGCTCGACGCGGCTCTGGCCCGTCAGCAGGATCTCGTGCCGGCAGAGCGCAGGGTGGCCGTCGCGCTGAAGGTCGACGAGGCGCCGCTGGTCATCAACCGCGGGTTCGCCGAGACGATGGCGCTGAAGCGCTCGGCGGGCCTTGAGACCGTCGCCTGCTGGCAGACGGACGCGCAGTGGACCGAGCGCGAGGTGCGCGAGCAGCTGGATGCGCTGTTCGCCCACCGCGTGTACTTCGCGACGGCCTCGACGCGCGATGCGCGCGACGCGGCCGCGCTGACGATGGCCGCGTTCTCGGACACCGTACGGCCGGGCATCGAGCGGCTTTCGAGTCTCGGGCATCCCGACGTGCGCCTGCACCTGCCCAAGCACCACGCGGTGGCGAGCTGGGTCACCCCGGAGGGACGCCAGGCGCCGTTCATCGCCGAGACGCTGCCGCTGGCGGTCGACGGCGAGCGGATCGCGCTTCACGCGGCCCGCCAGCGCGAGCGCGGCGGGCGCCATCGCACGGATCTGCGCCAGTCGCACTGGGATCGCGCTCGGCGCGGAGACCGGGACGCTCACGCGTCCGTCCCGCCCAGCCCCGACGCCCGCGGCGCGGATGCAGCGCCGATCGATGCGCCCACGACGCAGACCCCGGAGCCGATCGTCGCGCCGCAGCCGTCGCTCCCGCAGGCTCCCGCCGAGAGCTACCGCGAGCTCGCGGAGCTGGACGGCGCCCACAGCGTCCGCTGGGCCAAGCGAGTCGCAACCCCGAGCGCGCTCGAGCCCGACCCGCTCGACCTCGAGATGCTCGAGCTGATCGCCGCGATGAGGCACGTGCTCACCAGTCAGCTGCATCGCCGCTTCAATCCCGGCCGGGCCGCGACGACCACGCAGCGCCGCCTCAAGCGCCTGTCCGACGCGGGCCTCGTCGAACGCTTTCAGTTCCATCGGCGCGACGGCGGCGGGATACCCATGTGCTACGTGATCGCCGCCGCCGGGCTGCGGATGCTGGCCGACCACAACCGCTCGGCCGGCGTCGGTCACGGCGCGGGCGCAGCCGACGTTCCCGCACGCGCATCGGCGGGTAGCCGCGACGACAGCCTGCGTCAGGCGCGCCACGATGTGCACGTCGCGGGCTGGTCGCTGGCGCTCGCGGCGGCTCTCGACGGCGCCCGTGTGAAGCTGCGCGGACCGGGAGAGTCGGTGCTCTCGCCACCCACCCGCTCGTCCGCCGACGGACGCGTGGCGCTCGCGCCCGGCGACCTGCGCCTGCCGGGCGGTCGCACGCCGCACGACTTCCTGCGAGGCGACGCCGGCGGCGGGCAGGTCGAGGTGGAGCGCTTCGAGACGGTGCGCCCGGATGCGATTCTCGAGCTGGGCGCGACCGCGCACGCGCAGCCGGCGACCGATGTGATCGTGGAGCTCGACGATCGGCCGCCCGTCGGACGGGGCGCGCGCAAGCTCGAGCGCTACGACCACTTCGTGGCGGGCTGGTCGACGCACACCGACCGTTACGGCCGGCGAGCGCAGGCCGTAACGGTGGTCGTGTTCGTGTGCCGGGATCGGCCGCGGGCGCGCGAGTGCGCGCGGCGCGCCGACTCGGTGCTGCGCGCGTGTCACGCCTACGCCGGGGAGTACCCGCTCGACTGGGAGTACCCGGGCAGAGAGCGGATCCTGTTCGCGGCCGAGCGCGACGTGCACGAGGGTCTCCTGCGGGCCTACGGCGTCCCCCGTCTACCGCCAGAGGTCCGTGTGAGCGCGGCCCACGGCGATCCTCGGGCGGGCGAGGCGACGGTTGAGTCGCGCGAGATCCCGGGTGCGGTCGAGTCTGGCGCGCCCGCGCCCACGCAGTCGCGTGCGCGGTAGGCGCCGTTGCGTCGGCGCTGCGTGCAGTCGCCACCCCTCGACGGCCTCGTCTCCCGCAGTCGCCTGCGCCCTCACGGGCAGCGCGACTGCACTCCCCCAGGCGCGCAGTTCCGCATCACAGAGCCAAATTTGGATTGACCGCGGATAGGTAACGGCGCCCGGCCGCGCAGCGCCTGGCGCGTGCGGCGATCGACCTCGCGACCGCGGGCTATGCTCGCGGTCCTTCACCACTCCTTTCCCTGAGCCATTCGGCATTCGCCGACGCCTTTCACAGCTCGCGGCAGCGAGCGATTCAGCAGAGAGAACCGCCTCCGCATAGGCAGGCCGCCGACGAGCGGTGCTGCCCGTGGACCACGCCGTGTGCTCCGCCGCGACGTAGCTCGCGCCACCCGCGCCGGCCAGTCGATGGCGCATCCCCGCCGCCGAGCTCGGCGATGAGCCCGTTCGCGCCAAGTTCAGCTTGTCATGGCCGCGCGAACCGAGATTCCGAGAACCCCTAAAGGGTTCTCGGCGCGCTGCCCGCGGCCGGCGGGCGCTTGCCAGGCCGCTTGACGGCTCCCGCTCTCGTGCCTACAAGCCCGCCGACACGACGCCACCGCAGAGCACCGGGGCGCAGCCAACGCAACCGCAGGAGACACCATGACGCCCACATTCCAGTCCACGTCCCCCGTAGCGCGCCGCGGCTCCGGCCGCGAGCCCGTCGCGTCTGCCCGCCGGCGCCGAGCCCGCGACCGGCGCAAGCGCAAGCGCGCCGATCAGCGGCTGCTCGGCCGGTACACCGACCGCCGCGGCCACAGTCGCGAGGTGATCGCACGTCAGGGCGCGGCGGGAAGCACGCTGGTGATCGACCGTGAGTGCCTCACCCACGAGGACTCCCGGCTGGTGGCGCATCTCGCTGCCGACGAGCCGGCCGAGAACGCCGCTGTGGTCTGGCGTCACTACCTGCACGAGGCCGTCCCGCACGGCGGCGGTTGCCGGCCGCTGACCGCCGAGGACGCGAGGGTCGCGCCATTCGCCGATCCGTGGGAAGCGGACCTCGAGCGGGAACCGGCGCCGGGTGGCGCCGATCCGGTCGATCGGCGAGGTTGCCGCTACCGACTCGAGCTCGTGCAGAGCGGCATGTCGATTCCCGAGCTGCGCTGGTGTCGACACCGCGCAGAGCCGCCGCCTCACTCCGAGCCGGTGAGCGTACGCGAGGCGGTCGCCTCGCTGGAGAGCTACGAGCCCGTGCTCGCGCTCACGCTTCGGGCGCTCTCGTTGCACGGTCGTGACGGCGAGGTCTCCACGGCGGTGCTGGGCGCCGAGCTCACGCGCGTGCAGCAGAGTCCGATCGTGCTCAACCGACGCCTGCGCCAGGTCGTGCTGGCGACGGTCGAGCGTCAGGAGCTGAGCATGAGCGAGATCGCGCTCCGCTGCGGACGCGTCAAGCGCGACCGCCGGGGCAACGAGAGCGGCGAGACCAGCTGGCTGGCGCGCCGGCTCGGCGTCCTGCCCGAGGGAGGGCACAGCACGCCCACGCCGTGGATTCACAGCGACGTGCTCGCGTTGATCGCGCGGCGCGGTCTCGGCGTCAGCCCGCGCGAGGTCGAGCTCTGATGAGCCCGCATCCCGCGGGCCCGATTCTCGTGGTCGAGTCCGACCGGCAGCTGGGCCAGGCGATCGCCGAGCAGCTCGTCGCGGATGGCTTCAACGTCGAGCTCGCCCGCACCGCCGAGCACGCGCGAGTCCTCGCGGGCGCCAGCGCCCCGAAGCTCGCCGTGCTGGGCTTGCTGGACTCCCAGCGCGGTGCGCTGGAGCTGCTTCGCGAGATACGCCATCCGCGGACTCTCGGCACGCCATGGGACCGAACGCTGCCGGCGATCGTCGTCGGCAGCCAGGCCCGCGAGCTCGACATGCTGCGGGCGTTCGAAGCCGGCGCGGACGACTTCCTGGCCAGACCGGCCACCTATCTCGAGCTGCGGGCCCGGCTGCGAGCGGTCCTGCGCCGCACCGCCGGCGCCCCCGAGCTCGCGCGAATGATCGAAGTGGGGTCGCTCACGATCGACACGGCCGCGCACACCGTCACGGTGGACGGGCAGGCGGTGGATCTCCGCCGTATGGAGTTCGAGCTGCTCGTGCACCTCGCCCGCGAGCCGGAGCGGGTATTCGCCAAGCAGGAGCTCCTGCGCGCGGTCTGGGGATATCGCTCTGGAGGCTCTACGCGAACGCTCGACAGTCACGCAAGCCGGCTTCGGCGCAAGCTCGCCGCCGACGGCTCCCAGCGATGGGTCATCAGCGTCTGGGGCGTCGGCTACCGACTGATCTGAGCCCTCGCCGGCGCGGTCGGTGAGATGAATCTTGACGGGCCGAAAAGCCCGGCAGGCACAGCACTCGTCTGGCTGATTTAGCTCGGCGAGCAAACACGCAGCACCCCGATGGCGGGCCTCCGGGCCCGCCATCGCTCGTTAACCACCACGGCCGGCTGCAGGCCGGTCCGAACGGGCTCGGCGATGGCGCCGAGTCCGAGAAGGGAGTGGCTCCGATGCCCTCGAATGAATCTCCCGAAACCACGGTCGACCCCGCGGCGGCGGTCGACGAACTCATCCACTGGCTGCTCTCGGCGGCGTTCCACCTCGCCCTCGGCGTTGTGCTGGGGATGCTCGCGGCGCGACTGATGCGCAGCAGGCACCTGCACTGGAGCTGGGCGGCCGGCGCGCTGGCGTTGGTGGCTCTCGCGCGGCCGCTGCTTGGCGGATCGGCGTCGACGCTGGCCATCGCGACGCTCGTGGCGAGCGTGCGCGGTCGGCGCTGGCACCGCGAAGACATCGAAGCCGGCGCGGACCTGGCGGAGACTGCGGCTCGCCGCAGCCGTCCGCAGGATCTTCTGCGCCCGCTCGCGTCGGCCGCGGTGCTGCGTGTCCGAGCGCGCCGCGGCGCCGAGCGCTGGATGCGTGGAGAGCAACTCGTGCTCGGACTCGACGAGAGCCGCTGCGCCGTCTCGATCCCGTTCGGCACGGAGGGCGGGGGAGGGCACACGCTCGTGGTCGGCGCCACGGGCTCGGGCAAGACGGTCACCCAGACATGGATCGCAACCCGCGCGGTCGAGCTCGGAATGGGCGCGATCGTCGTCGACCCCAAGGGCGATGGAGGAATGCGCGGAGAGTTGCGCCGCGCGGCGCTCGCGGCGGGAAGGCCCTACATCGAATGGACGCCGGACGGTCGCAGCGTCTACAACCCATACGCCCGAGGTGGTGCGAGCGAGATCGCCGACAAGCTGCTCGCCGGCGAGCGCTTCACCGAGCCCCATTACCTGCGCCAGGCGCAGCGCTATCTCGGCCACGTGGTCAGGGCGCTGCGCCAGAGCGGAGCGGACGTCAGCCTCGGCGCGATCGTCGAGCACCTCGAGCCCGCACGGCTGGAGATGCTCGCACGCGCCCTGCCGGAGCCAGAGGCTCGCGCGACTTTCGCCTATCTGGATTCGCTGTCCTCGCGTCAGCAGAGCGATCTGGCCGGCGTGCGCGATCGACTGGCGATCCTGGCCGAGTCCGACGTTGGGCGATGGCTGGATCCGCAGACCGATGGCGTCGAGGAGTTCGACCTGCTCACGGCGGTGCGCAGGCGGGCGGTCGTCTACTTCAGCCTCGAGTCAGACAGCCGGCCGCTGCTGAGCGCGATGCTCGGCGCGGCGATCGTGCAGGACCTGCAGACGACCGCGGCGTCGCTGCAGGGCGCACCTGTGCCGACGCTGGTCGTGATCGACGAGTTCTCCGCGATCGCCGCCGATCAGGTCGTGCGCCTGTTCGGTCGCGCCCGCTCGGCCGGGTTCAGCCTCCTGCTTGGCACCCAGGAGCTCTCCGACCTGAGGCCTCCGGGCGGAGAGCGGCTGCTCGAACAGGTGCTGGGCAACCTGTCGGTGCTGATCGCCCACCGCCAGGTGGTCCCCGGCTCCGCCGAGCTGATCGCGAGCGTGGCCGGCAGGAGGGGCGCGTGGAAGGTCTCTCGCCACAGCGAGGGCAGGACCACACGCGTGAGAACCAGCGTGCCGGTGCTCGATCCGGACCGGGTGATGAGCCTCGGGCGCGGCTGGGCAGCGGTGCTGGTGCTCGGCGATGGCGCCAGGGCGCGCGTGGCGCGCATGTTCTCGCCGGCGCGCGGGCGCTGACCGCGTCCCGTCCACCCCGCAGGGATCCGCGCGGGCCGGCCCGCCACCAGCAGGCCGGCCCGCGCGACCGACGTTTCACAAACAACAGAGAGGAGGACCAGATGGTCCGAGCAAGCAACACACATTCCCCCGAGCGGCTGTCGATGCTGCGCTGGACGGTGCGCCTCGGTGCCGTCACGCCCGAGGCTCTCGCGCAGCATGGAGGTTGGACGCTCGCCTCGGCGCGCGGGCGCCTGCTCGCCGCCGAGCGCGCCGGGCTGCTTCGCAGCCGACGGGTGCTCGCCGGCGCGCCGGTGCTCTACACGGCGACGCGCGCCGGGCTGCGCGCGTCCGGGCTGCGCGGACTCGAGCCGTGCCGCGTCACCGTCGCCAACGCCCCGCACGCGATCGAGTGCGCCCGCGTCGCGGCGGCCCTTGAACGGGCCTACCCCGACCACCGCGTCATGGGCGAGCGCGAGCTACGCCGCGACGAGCGCGAATCCGGCACGCCGCTGGCGAGCGCCTGGCTCGGCCACGGGCCGGGCGGCGCGCCGCTGCTGCACCGGCCCGACCTGGTGCTCTGGCCGGATGGCACCTGCGAGCGACTGCCCGTGGCGGTCGAGGTCGAGCTGACCGTCAAGGCTCCGCGGCGACTGCTGGAGATCTGCAGGGCGTGGGCGCGCTGCCGCTGCGTCGCCGGGACGCTGTACCTCGCCTCCGAGCCCGTCCGGGGTCCGCTGGCGCGAGCGATCGAGCGGGCGCAGGCGGGCGAGCGGATCGCGCTCGTCGCGCTCGATGCGCTCAGCGGCTGGGAGGAGCCCGCGGGGAGCTCGAGCGCGAATACCGTCCCAAGCGATGCGTAGCTTGGCGGTGGGGGGTCAACCATCTAGCAATGGAGACCGATCGAAATGTCCTACTTCACGATCAATCGCGTGGTGCTTGTCGGACGTCTTACCCGTGACCCCGAGCTGCGCGCGCTGCCCTCCGGCACGAGCGTCTGCAGCCTGCGCATCGCATGCAACTCGAGCCACCGGGACGCCGATGGCGAGCTGATCGAGCGGCCCAACTACTTCGACGTGAGCGTCTACGGCGCTCCCGGCGAGAGCGTCAGCCGCTACATGCACCGCGGCAGCCGCGTGGCGATCGACGGGCGGCTGGAGTGGCGCGAGTGGGAAACCGCCGAGCAGGAGCGCCGCCAGGCGGTGAGCATCGTCGCCGACACCGTCCAGTTCCTGGACAGTCCCGGCGAGCGCTCGCAGCTCGACGCCGGTGAGCAGGAGCCCGCGGGCGACGGCGAGGGCGACGCGGCGGCGGGCGAGGACCGCCGGGAGCTGGTCGGCGTGGGCGCAGGCGTCGAGGAGGACGACCTCGTCTTCTAGCGGCTCGACTCGCGCCCGACGGGGCGCGATCGGCTTGAGCCCTGACGGGACCGACGGTGGGGCGCTCGACGCGGCGCTCCCACCGTTGGCCCCGGGGGCTCTTTTCGTGTTTAAGGGCCTTTCGCGGGCTCGGCGAGCGGCGTGGAGGCGTTCGCGGGCGCGCTGTGCGTAAACTGGCGCGCCGCAGTCCACCTGAACGAGCCCGTCCGCAAGGAGACCTCCTCCGATGCCAGTCAATACGCAAGCGATCGGCAAGACCTACGAGCCCGTGGTGTACGCGGTCGGTCGCGAGAAGATCAGGGAGTACGCCCGTGCCGTGGGCGAGACCAACCCGGTGCACCTCGACGTCGAGGCCGCGCGCCGAGCCGGCTACGCCGACGTGGTGGCGCCGCCGATGTTCGCCGTCGTCTACAGCGCACCGTCGGTGGGGCCGCCGATCTTCGATCCCGAGATCGAGCTCAACTTCGCGATGATGGTCCACGGCGGGCAGGAGTTCGTGTGGGGACCGCCGGTGGTGGCCGGCGATGAGATCACGACGACCGCAAGCGTCAAGGACATCTCAGAACAGGACGGACGCGGCTACTACGTGTTCGAGTCGATCTCCACCAACCAGCGCGGCGAGCAGGTTTGCCGCGGGACGTGGACGAACATCGTTCGAGGAGTGTGATCGGAATGGCAGAGCTCCAGGCAGGCGAGCAGATCCCCGAGGTGCGCGTCACGCCCGACAAGTACCTGACGGCCCGTTACGCGGGCGCCTCGGGCGACTTCAACCCGATCCACATCGACGAGGAGCTCGCCCTTGCGGTCGGACTCCCGGGGCGCATCCTGCACGGGTTGTGGACGATGGCCCAGATCGCGCGCGCGCAGACCGAGGCGGCGGGCGGTCCGGAGCACCTCAAGCGCCTGTCCGTGCAGTTCCGCGGGATGGGCGTGCCCGAGCAGGAGGTGATCGTCACCGGCACGGTGCGCGAGGTGGCCGACGGACGCGCGGTGGTCGACACGGTCGCCGAACAGGCGGGCAAGCAGATCATCCGCAACGCGGAGGCCGAGCTGGAGCTGTAGGCGGTTGATGTCGGCGCCAGTGCGCCGCCTACAATCAAATCCATGCTGAGTCCGCGCCAGGAGCGCATCTTGTACAAGGTGGTCGACGACTACCTGCGGACGGGGCAGCCGGTCGCGTCGCGCACGATCGCGGCAGGCGGCGAGCTCGACTGCGGACCGTCGACCGTGCGCAACGAACTCGCGCTGCTCGAGGAGCACGGCCTGCTCGCCCATCCGCACGTCTCGGCGGGCCGCGTGCCCACCGACGCCGGTCATCGCTACGTCGTCGATCGCCTGCTCAGCTCTGGGCAGCAGCTGCCGGCGCAGCCACAGCGCCTGGAGTTGTCGCTGATCCGCCGCGAGGTGGAGGAGGCGATGCGCACGACGACCGAGACGCTCTCGCAGATGACCAATCTGCTCGCGGTCGTCTCAGCGCCGTCGATGAACGCGGCGACGATCCGCCACGTCGAGGTGCTGGCGCTGCAGCCGCAGCTCGTGCTGATCGTGATCATCACCTCGGCGGGCAACGTGTCGAAGATGTTCGCGACGTTCGATCGCGCCGTCGATCCAGGCCTGGTGTCATGGGCGGCGGAGTATCTGAACGAGCGGCTGGTCGGCCTCGGTCTCGGCGCCCGCATGATTCAGCAGCGCCTGGTCGAGCCGAGCCTCTCGCCGACGGAGCTCGCGTTTCTGGCGCGCTTCGCGCCGGCGTTCGGAGATCTCGCCGCCGAGGGGGAGGACTCGCTGTTCGTGGAGGGGACCGCGCGGCTCTTCCAGACCGGTCAGATCGAAGACACCACACGCGTGAACGAGCTGATCGACCTGCTCGAGCGGCGCGTGGCGCTGCTGCGCGTGCTGCGCGCGGCGCTGGCCGAGCCGGGCGTGTACGTGCGCATCGGCCACGAGAACGAGCTGCCGGCGATGCACTCGCTGGCGCTGGTGGCGACCGGCTACGGGATGGCCCAGCGCAAGCTGGGGACAGTGTCGCTGATCGGGCCCGTGCGCATGGACTACGCCGGCGCGATCGCGACGGTGCGCGAGGCGGCGCACCAGCTATCGCGCTTCGTCGAAGACGCCTACGCCGAGAACTGACCGGTCCGCATGCCCCGCGACCCCTATGAGGTGCTTGGCGTCGCACGCGACGCCTCCGCGCAGGACATCAAGAAGGCCTTTCGCCAGCTCGCCATGGAGCTGCACCCCGACGTCAACGCCCATGACCCGGACGCCGAGGAGAAGTTCAAGGAGGCGGCGGAGGCCAACGAGATCCTGTCGGACCCGGAGCGGCGGGCGACCTACGATCGCTACGGCCACGACGGTCTGCGCTCGGGAGGCTATGCGCCCAACTTCGACAGCTTCGGCTCGATCAGCGACCTGTTCAACGCGTTCTTCGGAGGCGCGCCGGGCGGGCGCGGCGGCCCCGGGCAGGGCGGCGACATCGCGGTCGCGATCGAGCTGGACCTGCTCGAAGCGGCCAACGGCGCCAAGGTGGAGGTCGTCTACGAGGCGGTCGAGCGCTGCGAGCACTGCAACGGCAACGGCGCCGAGCCGGGCACGCCGATCGAGACGTGCGAGCGCTGCGGCGGCGCGGGGCAGCTGCAGGCGGTCACGCGCACGCTGCTCGGGCAGATGGTGCGCACGATGGTCTGCGAGGAGTGCCACGGCGACGGGCGCGTGCCCCGGCAGCCGTGCGGCGAGTGTCGCGGGCGCGGGCGCGTGACGAGCAGGCGCACGGTCGAGGTGGAGGTTCCCGCCGGCATCTCCGAGGGGCAGCGCATTCGGCTCGGCGGCCGCGGTCACGCGGGCGAGGCGGGAGCGCCCGCCGGCGACCTGTACGTGGTCGTGCGCGTACGCGAAGACGACCGCTTCGTGCGCGAGGGCGACAACCTGATCACCGCGCTCGACGTGCCCGCGCCGCAGGCCGCGCTGGGCGGCACGCTCGAGGTGCCGACGCTCGAAGGCAGCGCCTCGGTCGAGCTGCCCGCCGGCACCCAGCCGGGCGAGGTGCTCACGCTTCGCGGAGCGGGGATGCCCGCGCTCGGGCGCAGCCGGCGCGGTGACCTGCGCGTGGTCGTCAACGTCGTCGTCCCGCGCCGCCTGAGCCCCGAGCAGCGCGAGCTGATGGAGCAGCTGAACGACAGCCTGAGCGAGGAGAACCTGCGCTCGCAGGAGTCGATGTTCGCCAAGCTGCGGCGTGCGCTCGGCAGCCAGGCCGCGTGATCAGGCTCGCCGTTCGCGTCAGCAGCGGGCAGGCCGAGCTGGTGCTGGCCGAGCTCCTGGAGCTCGCGCCGGCCGGCGTCGAGGAGGTGAGCCGCGAGTCGGGGACGGTCGAGTACGCCGTCTACGGCGCTCCCGGAGAGCTGCCGGCGCTGCCCGACGTGCGCGCCCTCGCGGGTGACGCGCTCGTGGAGATCTCCACGAGCGAGATCGCCGACGATTGGCACGAGCGCTGGAAGCAGTTCCATCGCCCGGTGCTGATCGAGGCGCCGCGGCAGCCGGCCGGGCCGGCCGGGCCGGTCGGGCAGCGTCCGGCGATCCCGGCGCTGCACGTTCGCCCGCCGTGGGAGGCGCCGAGCGAACGCGGCGACGTCGATGTCCGGGAGTTGGTGATCGACCCGGGGCAGGCGTTCGGCACGGGCGCGCATGCGAGCACGCGCCTGTGCCTGGAGCTGCTGCTGGCGCTGGCCGCCGGCGAGCGGCCGTCAGGCGCGCTGCTGGACGTGGGCACGGGCTCGGGCGTGCTCGCGATCGCCGCCGCCGCGCTTGGCTTTGCACCCGTGCTCGGGCTCGACCACGAGCAGGAGAGCGTCGACGCCGCGCGCGAGAACGCCGCCGTCAACGGCGCCGACATCGAGGTCCGCCGTTTCGATCTGCGCCGGCAGCCGCTGCCGTGCATCGACGGCGCCGGTGCGTCCGCCGGCCCGCCGGTGGTGCTCGCAAACCTGCTGCGCCCGCTGCTGCTGGAGCTGGCGAGCACGTTGGCGTGGGCGCCCTCGCACCTGATCGTCGGCGGGCTGCTGCGCGAGGAGGCCGACGAGGCAGCAAGCGCGTTCGTCGAGCGCCTGCGGCTGCGCGAGCGCGAGCGGCGTGCCGGCGGCGAGTGGGCGGCCGTCTGGCTGAGCGCCGTCTGAGCCAGGCCGTTCAGCTCGAACGGGAGGCGCTCAGAGCCTGTCCGGGACCTCCGTGGCCGCCCGCACGATCGCGCGGTAGACCAGGTCGATCGCCGGGCGCACGCCATCCTCGTCCGCCAGCAGCGCCGCGGCTGCGCTCAGCGCCGCGCCGATCGTCTCCAGCGCATCGCCCACCGCCCCCGGCTGCGGGTCGCGGCAGGCGGCGATCGCCATGTCGAGCATCGCCTGCGCCTGTTCGATCGCGCCGCCGAAGAGCGCCGGCCCGACGAGGCTCGCGTATCCGTACACGCGCGCCAGGCGCCCCGACAGCTCGATCGTGGGGCCGCGTCGCAGCGGGCCGACCGCCGGCAGCTCGCGACGGTCGATCAGCGCGGCCATCGTGCCGCCGAGGACGGCTCTCGTGGTCGCCTCGTCGAGGCCCGCCTTCCATGCCACCCGCAGCGCCATGTACAGCGTGGTCGCCGGCAGTCCGTATGGGGGATCGGAGGCGAACACGATCCGCTCGGCGGGTACGCGCGCGAACAGCTCGATCACGTCGAGCGGGAAGAAGCACGACATGTCGTAGAGCACGCCCGGATGGTCGGCCAGGCGCGTGGTGAGGATGCCCTGGTCGCAGATCGCCCCGTGCGCGAGGATCAGCACGGCGCCGGGATGGCGCAGGGCGAGGTCCACGAGCCCGTCTGCCAGCGGCGGCAGGCCGCGGCCGGCGTGGATCAGGATCGGCACGGCCGCCGCTTCGGCGAGCTTGAAGACATCGTCCATGTCGCCGCCGTCGAAGACGAAGTCCTGCGCGCGCGGGTGCAGCTTGATGCCGCGCGCGCCGGCTGCAAGGCAGCGTTCGGCCTCGGCCAGCGGCGCTTCGGCCGGGTCCAGCCGCGAGAACGGCACGAGCCGGCCCTCGCTCGCGCGCGCCCACGCGAGCACGCGATCGTTTGGCAGGCTGTAGGAGGGCTTGCGCTCGGGGTCGTGCAGCGGGAACACGACCGCGCGGCGCGCGTCCGCGCGGTCGAGCTGCGAGAGCAGCTGCTCGAGCGTCAGCGACCGCCCGTCCTCGTCCAGTCCGAGGTGGGTGTGGGCGTCGATCACCTCCGTCTGCGCCGGACGCAGACGCTGGGCCTCCTCGAGAAACGGCGCGAGGGCGCTGGCGTACAGGGCGTCGTTCACGGCCTGCACCCTAGCGGCACGCCGGAGCCGCTCGCCCGCCTGAGTGCCGGCGCCATCGCCAGACCGGCGTATCCTGATCTGCAGATGGCGATACTCGAGCAGATCAAGGTGGACGTGCAGGGTGCGATGCGGGCGGGCGAGAAGGAGCGCGTGAGCGCGTTGAGACTCGTGCTCTCGGAGCTGCAGAAGGCGGCCAAGGAAGGCTCGGACGACGAGCTGGCGGTGCTGCGCCGCGAGCGCAAACGTCGCCTGGAATCCGCGAGGGCTTTTCGCGAGGGCGGCAGGGAGGATCTCGCGGGCGGCGAGGAGTCCGAGGCGGAGCTGATCGGCTCCTATCTGCCCGCTGAGCTCTCCCAGGAGGAGCTGAGCGCGATCGTCGAGCAGGCTGTGCGCGAGAGCGGCGCCGAGTCGGCCAAGGACATGGGCATGGCGATGAAGCGGGCGATGGCGGCGGTCGACGGTCGTGCCGACGGCAAGCGCGTCTCCGAGCTCGTGCGAGCGGCGCTGCAGGGATGAGGACGCAGATCGAGCTATCGAACGTCGTTGCGGCCGAGCTGGCGGGCAGCCAGGACGTGGTGCTGCGCGCGCTGGAGGCGCACCTGGACTGCAAGGTCTTCCTGCGCGGCAACCTGCTGACGTTCGACGGGGAGGAGAGCGAGACGCATGCGGGCGAGCGCGTCGTGCACGAGCTCGCGGATCTGATCACGCGCGGCCACCAGATCGGACCCGGGACGATCGCGGCGGTGACGGGTGCGCTCGACGCACACGAATCGCCGGCGCGGGTGCTCGAGGATGTCGTGTGGCGCCACCGCGGGCTGCGGGTCGCGCCGAACACGGTCAACCAGAAGCGCTATGTGGACTCGGTGCGCGAGAACACCGTCACCTTCGGCGTCGGGCCCGCCGGTACCGGCAAGACGTTCCTGGCTGTGGCGATGGCTGCCGCGGCGCTTTCACGGCACGAGGTCAACCGCATCATCCTCACGCGGCCCGCGGTCGAGGCGGGCGAGCGCCTCGGGTTCCTGCCGGGCGACCTGATGGCGAAGGTCGATCCCTATCTGCGTCCGCTGTTCGACGCCCTGCACGACATGCTCGACCCGGAGAAGGTCTCACAACACATCGAGCGGGGCGTGATCGAGATCGCGCCGCTGGCGTTCATGCGCGGACGCACGCTCAACGACTCGTTCGTGATCCTCGACGAGGCGCAGAACACGACGCCCGAGCAGATGAAGATGTTCCTCACGCGCCTTGGCTTCGGCTCGAGGATGGTGGTCACGGGGGACGTGACGCAGGTCGATCTGCCGCGCGAGCAGCAGTCGGGCCTGATCGCCGTCGGGGACGTCCTGGACACGGTCGAGGGGATCGAGTTCATTCGCTTCGGCGCGCAGGACGTGGTGCGCCACAAGCTCGTGCAGCGGATCGTCGAGGCCTACGACGCCCACTCCCAGCGCGACGCCCCGGTGCGCGCGGAGATCGGGGCGCGGGCCGCGGTCCGCAGTGCCTGACCTTCGATGATCGAGGTGGAGGTGTTCGGCGCGAGTCTCGCCCCCGAGGCGCCAACGGCCGCGGAGATGCGCGGGCTGTGCACGACGGTCGCCCGCCGTATGGGGGTCGAGCAGGGGCATGTGGCGATCGAGTTCGTCGATGCGCGGCGGATCGCCGAGCTCAACGGCGAGCATCGCAACAAGCCTGTCCCCACGGATGTCCTGTCGTTCCCGATCGACGGCGTCGCGCCCGCGCTCCCACGCGAGCTCGGCGACGTGGTCATCTGCCCGGAGCACACGGCCGACGTGCGCGAGGCGATCGTCCACGGGATGCTGCATCTGCTGGGCATGGACCACGAGACCGACGACGGCGAGATGCTCGCGCTGCAGGACGAGCTGCTCGCTGGAGCGGGTGGGTGACGCGCGGGGGCTTCGTCGCGCTGGCCGGCAGGCCCAACGTCGGCAAGTCGACGTTCGTCAATGCGGTGGTCGGCGAGAAGGTTGCGATCGTCTCCGATCGTCCGCAGACCACCAGGCGCGCGATCCGTGGGGTGCACGAGACCGGCGACTGCCAGATCGTTCTGGTCGACCTGCCCGGCGTTCAGCGCCCGCGCGACCCGCTGACGGCGCGCATGGCGCGGCGTGTGCAGCAGGAGCTCGACGGCGCCGACGCGACGTTGCTGATACTGAACGCAGAGCAGGGCATCGGACCCGGCGACCGCTTCATCGCCAAGACGCTGGTGGATGCGGGGAAACCGGTGACGATCGCGGTCAACAAGATCGACCGCGTCTCGCGGGCGTCGCTGATGGGCGTACTGCAGGAGGCGGCCGAGCTGGAGCCGCGGGCCGAGGTCTTCCCGATCTCCGCCCGCACGGGGTCGGGCGTCCAGGCGCTGGTCGAGCATCTGGTGGCGCAGATGCCGCAGGGGCCGTTCATGTTCGCCGCCGGCGCGCGCTCTGACCAGCCGCGCGAGCTGCTGCTCGCGGAGCTGATTCGCGAGGCGGTGATCAGGCGCACGTTCCAGGAGCTGCCACACGCCGTCGAGGTGGTGATCGAGGAAATCGATGAGACGCGGGCGGAGCTCGTTCGCGTGCGAGCGCTGATCTGGGTCGAGAGCGACTCTCAGAAGGGCATCCTGATCGGCGCGCGCGGGCGGATGGTCAAGGCGATCGGGACGGGCGCGCGGCGCGAGTTGCAGCGGGCGCTCGGCGCCCAGGTGCATCTCGATCTCTCGGTGCGCGTGCGACGCGACTGGCGTGGCGATGAGGGGCTGCTCGATCGCCTCGGCATCACCTAGAGGATTCCGACAATCGCAAGCTGTCGGCTCCCGGAGAGTTCGAGCGGATCTGATTCATCCCACCGTTGGTATGCGTGCCGCCGCCGTTTGGGATACCTTCTGCATTCACGCAGGTTCGCGAGGAGGGTCCGAATTGTCGGCGAAGTACGCGGTGTTGGGCCTCGTGATCGAGCGCCCAGGTTACGGATACCAGCTGGCACAGCGGTTGGAGGAGCGTTTCGGCGCATCCGGCTTTGCGCCGTCCGGCGTCTACTCGGCCCTCGACCAGTTGAGCCGCGACGAGTTCGTTCGCGCCGCCGGCGAGATGGGTCCCGGTCCAGCCAGGCGCGCCGCGCCGAGGATGATCTACGAGGCGACCGACCAGGGCATCGAGCATTTCGAATCCTGGATGCTCGGCTCTTCCCCCGCGCCGCCGCTGCGCGACGAGCTCCACCTGAAGATCGCCCTGTGTCGCCCGCGCGATCTGCCGCGGCTGATCGACATGGTCTACGGCCAGGAACTGGCGTGCATCGGCCGGCTGCGCGATCTCAAACAGCTTTCCGAGAGGGAGGCAGCGGGCGAGACGCATGAGTGGTCGAGGCTGATGCGCATCCTTTCCAGGGATGCGGAGGTCGCATCCTGGAAGGCGCGCATCGAGTGGTTGCAGAGCGCGCGCGAGCTGCTCGAGCGCCTGCTCGAGGACTCCGAGCAGGCGCATCAGGTCACCGCGACCGAGCGAAGATCGGCCGATCGGCAGTCGACCCGCGGGCGGGTCGGGCGGCTGCGGGCGCTCTGATGGCCGCTGCGCTGCTCACCTTCGAGGGGGTCAGCAAGAGCTACTGGCGCGGACCGCATGAGCTGCGGGTGCTGACGGGCGTCTCGCTGGACGTCTACGCGGGCGAGTTCATGGTCGTGTGGGGCAAGCGCGGCGCGGGCAAGACGACGCTGTTGAAGATCGCCGCCGGCCTGGAGTCCACCGATCGCGGCAGCGTGCGCTTCGAAGAGGGCGATCTGGCGGGCATGTCGGAGACACAGCACGCGAAGCTGATGCGTGAGCAGATCGGGTGGGTTCGCCGCAGCGGGCCGCGTAGCGAGCTTGAGATGCTCGACTATGTCGCGCTGCCGCTGCTCCCCTCCCACGGGCACCGCAGCGCGTACACGCGGGCACGAGAGGCCCTCGCCCGCGTCGGGGTCGGCGATTGCGCCAGGCAGGCGTGGAACAGCCTATCCGACGGCGAGCGCGCGCTCGTGGGGATCGCCAGAGGGATCGCGCGGGAGCCGAGCCTGCTGCTCGTCGACGATCCGACCGCCAACCTCGGCCTGCGTGAGCGCGAGGGGCTGATCGCGCTGCTGCGCCAGCTCGCCGAGGAGGCGGATATCGGCGTGTTGATGGCTGTGCCCGACATACCGGAGGCGATGGGCGCCCATCAGATCCGGGCGCTCAGCGGCGGGCGGATCCTCGCACCGCCAGATCCCCCCGAGGGGTCGGACAACGTGATCGACTTCCCGGGCACGGAGCGCTCGGCATAGGTGCTCGAGCTACGCGACCTCGTCAAGCGCTATCCAGTGGGGGACGGAGAGCCTGTGCGCGCCGTCGACGGCGTCTCGCTCGCAGTCGGTCCTGGCGAGCTGGTGGCGCTGTATGGGCCGAGCGGCTCGGGCAAGACGACGCTGCTGATGATGATCGCCGCGCTGCTGCGCCCGGACAGCGGCACGGTGACGATGGACGGCCGGGACGTGTCCCGGCTGAGCGAGCGCGAGGCCGCGCGCTTCAGGCTCTCTGAGCTCGGCTTCGTGCGCCAATCCCTGCACCTGCTGGAGAGCGCGAGCGCGCTCGACAACGCCGCGCTGAAGCTGATGGGAACGGATCTCGGGGCGGGCGCCGCGCAGCGGCGGGTGATACCGCTGCTCGAGCGGCTGGGACTGGGTGCGCGAGTCGAACATCGCGCCGAGCGGCTGTCGATGGGCGAGCGCCAGCGCGTGATGATCGCGCGGGCGCTGTCGACCGAGCCCAGGCTCGTGCTCGCGGACGAGCCGACGAGCAATCTCGACAGCGCTCGCGGGGAGGAGGTGCTGCGTCTGCTGACCGAAGTCTGCCGGGAGCGCCGCACCGCGGTGCTGCTGGTCACGCACGATCCGATGGCGGCCGCGCACGCCGACCGCGTGCACGCGCTGCGCGATGGGAAGCTAGTCGAGTACGAGCCGGGCCGGCTGGCCGTCGCCGCCCAGTAGGCGGAGTCCCGGCGCGTGAGGCTGTCGAACGTCGTTCGGCTCTACCGCGTGCGGCTGCGCAGCCGGCTTGTTCAGGAGGCGTTTGCGCTGTCTGGAATCGCGGTCGGCGTCGCGCTGCTGTTCGCGTCCCAGGTTGCGAGCACGAGTCTCAACGGCTCGATTCAGCAGATCACCAACGGGATCGTGGGGAGGATGCGCTTTCAGCTCGTCGCGCGCGCTCCGGAGGGGTTCGACCAGCGACTGCTGAGCCAGGTCGACAGCCTGCGGGGAGTGAGCTCCGCGCTGCCGGTGCTCGAGGCGAGGGTCAACCTCGTCGGTCCGGCCGGAGCGCGCGCGGTGGATCTGCTGGGCGCCGAACCGCAGCTGGCCGAACAAGCGGGTCCCCTGGTGCGCCGCTTCAGCTACGCGCGGCTCGCCGACCTGCGGGCGCTCGCGGTCCCTGCACCGATCGCCGACGCGATCGGCCTGGCCTCGTTGGGCAAGGTCACGCTGCAGGCCGGCAGCGTCGCGGTGAAAGCGTTCGTGGGGGCGTCGTTGACCACGCAGGACATCGGCGCGCTGGCGGACAGCCCGATCGCGCTGGGCCCCCTTCGCTACGTCCAGAACGTGACCGGCATGACCGGGCGCGTCACGAGCATCTTCGTCCGCCCGCTGCCAGGTGACGATCGCGAGGTGAGGACCGGTCTTGCACGCCTCGCCGCAGCCAATGCGCTGAACCTGCGTCCGGCCGACTTCGAGGCGCAGCTGTTCAGCCAGGCCGCCGGCCCGACCAACCAGTCGACGCTGCTGTTCTCGGCCATCAGCGCCCTCGTCGGCTTCCTGTTCGCGTTCAACGCGATTCTGCTCACGGTTCCCCAGCGGCGCAACCTCGTGGAGGACCTGCGCCTCGACGGCTACTCCGCGGAAATGATCGTCAGGATCCTGCTGTTCGATGCGCTCGCGCTCGGCGTGCTGGCCTCCCTGACCGGGCTCGCGCTCGGCGAGCTGCTGTCGCTGGGGCTGTTCAGCGCCAACCCCGGCTACCTGTCGCTCGGCTTTCCCGTCGGCTCCCAGCGGATCGTCACCTGGCAGAGCGTCGCGATCGCGCTCGGCGGGGGCGTTCTGGCGGCCGTCGTGGGCGTGCTCGCGCCGCTGCGCAGGGACATCTACTCGCCGCTGTCCAGCGCGCTCGCCCGCCCCGAGCGTCCGGCCGCCAGCATCCTTGGAGCACTGGTGGTCGGGTTGGCCTGTCTGGCGGGGACGACGGCGATCCTGTTCGCGGATCCGCGGGCGGCGATCGTGGGGATCGTCTGCCTGATCGCCGCGCTGTTGCTGCTGCTGCCGGTGGCGCTCGCGGGCGTCGTGGCGATTCTCGCGAGGTTGCGGCGATTCTTCTCCGGCGTCTCTGCGTACCTCGCGGTCATCGAGCTGCGCTCGGGCGCCAATCGCGCTCGCGCGCTGGCGATCGCCGCCACCGGGGCGATCGCGGTGTTCGGCAGCGTCGCCATCCAGGGCGCTCACAGCAACCTGCAGAAGGGCCTGGATCGGCTGGTGCACGAGCTGAACATGAACGCCCAGCTTTGGGTGCTCCCGCCCGGCGAAGGCAACCTGCTCGCCACCGCTCCGTTTCCCGCGCCCGACGTTTCGGCGCTGAGGAGCACGCCGGGCGTCAGCGCGGTCGAACCGCTGCTGGGCGGGCTGCTGGACTACGAAGACCGGCGGGTGTGGGTGCTCGGTGCGCCGCAGGGCGCCAACGAGCCGATCCCCCCGAGCCAGCTCCTCGGCGGCGACCTCGCGACGGCCGTGGCGAGAGTGCGGGCGGGCGGCTGGGCCGTCGTCTCGCAAGCGCTCGCCCAGGAACACCATCTCCACATCGGGGAGCCGTTCGAGCTCCCCTCGCCGCGGCCTGTGACGCTGCGCGTGGCAGCACTGATCACCAACCTCGGCTGGCCGCCCGGCGCGATCATCCTGGGCGCCGCCGACTATGCGCGCGCGTGGGCCAGCACCGATCCGAGCGCGTACTACGTCAAGGTGGCGCCGGGCGCATCGCTGCAGCGCGTGCGCGCCCAGCTCGTGCGTGCGCTCGGGCCGGGGTCGGGGCTGGGGGTGGAAACCTCCCGCGGACGCGAGCTTCGCCAGCGCGCGGCCAGCCGCCAGGGACTGTCGCGGCTCACCCAGATCTCATGGCTCGTGCTGATCGCAGCGGTGCTGGCGATGGGCGCCGCGATGGGCTCGATGGTCTGGCAGCGACGTCGGCAGCTGGCGGATCTGAAGGTGGACGGCTTCAGGCGGGGCGAACTGTGGCGCTCGCTGTTGCTGGAGAGCGCGCTGCTGCTCGGGACCGGCTGCTCGATCGGCGCGGTCTTCGGCATCTACGGCCAGCTGCTGCTGAGCCATGCGCTTGCCACCGTCACCGGCTTCCCGGTGGTCTTCTCGGCCGAGGTGTCGATCGCGCTGTGGAGCCTGCTCGCGGTCACGGCGGTGGCGGTGGCGATCGTTGCCATACCCGGCCTCGCGGCCGCCCGTAGCCGCCCGGCGATCAGTCTGCGGGAGTGAAACGACGGACGTCGGGGCTGTCCAAAGGCGTCCAAAGTACAGCGTCGTACTAACTACTCTGCAGACGAGTTCCGATATGTGGTGGGATGTCCGATCCCCTACCGCTGTCGCGCGGGCAGCTCCGGGCGCTGACGGCTGCCGCGACGCGTGAGCTGAGCTGGGGCTTGAGGGCGGCGTCGCGCGAGATGCGCGGCTGGCGCCGTCGCGCGCACCTGATTCCCGATGGCCCGATTCGCGAAGACGCGCTGGAGACGCTGGAGCGCAAGCGTACGCACATCGTCGGCGCCGGTCTGTTCTCGATCCTGCCCGGACGCCGCGACCGCCGGCTGCTGCGCGTGCTCGTCGCCTACGAGATCATCCTCGAGTTCCTCGACAACGCGCACGAGCGCGCCGCTCACCAGGTCAACGGTCGTCAGCTTCACCGTGCGCTCGTCGAGGCGCTCGATCCGTCCGCGCCGATCTCCGACTACTACCTGCACCACCCGTGGAAAGACGATGGCGGCTACCTGCGCGCGCTCGTGGAAGCCTGTCGCGAAGGCTGCGGCTCGCTGCCCTTCTACGAGGATGTGCGCCGGCTGCTGCTGCTGGGAGCCAGCAGGTGCGGCGGCGTGCAGAGCCTCAACCACGAACCCGACTCGGCCCGCCGCGGCGTTGCGCTGCGCACGTGGTCGGAAAGCCAGTTCCCAGGCGAGCGCGATGCGAGTTGGTGGGAGCTCACGGCGGCCGCCAGCAGCTCGCTGGGAGTCCACGCGCTGCTGGCAGCCGCGGCCGGCCAGCGTGACGACTGGGCGCGCGTGAACGCGGCGTACGTTCCGTGGATCTGCGCGGTCAGCACTCTGCTCGACAGCTACGTCGACGAGGTCGCGGATGTGGCCGTCGGCGAGCACAGCTACATCGCCTACTACCCCAGCCGCGATATCGCCGTCGGGCGCCTGTCCGAGCTGATCCGTCGCTCCGCGAACGAGGCCCGCAGCCTGCCCGACGGCCACAGGCATGCGGTGATCGCCGCGTGCATGGTCGCCATGTACCTGTCCGACGAGCGCGTGCGCGAGCCGGCGATGCGCGCGAGCACCGATCGTCTCGCGGCGGCGGGTGGGTCGCTGACGAAGGTGCTGCTGCCGATCCTGCGGCTGTGGCGTGCCGCATATGCTCAGCGCTTCGCGTAGTCAGAACTGAACATTCAGCGCCGCCTTTGCGTGCGCGTGGTACGACGGCATGATTGTGCGCACGCGATGAAGGATGAGAACACGACTGGGGTTCTGCCCACAGGGACAGAGAACGGACGCCTCGCCGGGCGGCCGAAGAAGGGCGGCTCCAGTTCATCCAGAGCCGCGTCGTCTCGCCAGTGGCAGCGGGCCGGACGTCCACGAGGGCGTCCGGCCCGCTCGAAAAAGCCCAAAGCCACCAGCCTGGAGACGATCAGCATCGAGCTCTCCAAAGCGCAGGTCGATCAGATCGTGCGCAGCGCAGGCCAGGGCGGGACGATGTCGGTCCTGCTCTCAGCGCTCAAAGACCCGAACTGGACGCTGGCGCTCGACTCCGACGAGTGGGCCTATCCCGCGCAGATGGAGGACAGGCGGCTGTCGCGCTCGCTGCTGTCAGGTCTGCTGGTGCTCTCGTGCTTTCCGGCGGACGGGGGCTATCTGGGGATCGCCGAGCTGGCGCGCACGCTGGGCATGAACACGAGCACCACGCACCGGTACGTGACCACGCTCCTGGCCGTGGGCCTGCTCGAGCGGGATCCGGCCACGCGTCGCTACCGGCTCGCCGCGCCCTGAGCGGGCGTCTGGCTCAGAAGCTGCGCTCCAGCCGCCGGGCGATCCCGGCAACGCCCGCCAGATCCAGGCGGGCGCCCCACACGTACGGGACGCCGACGACGTCGAAGCTACGCCGGCGCAGACGCGCGAGCTGGTTGTGCTGCAAGCGCGAGCGGTCGTGCACCGCCCGGGCCGCCTGCACCGCCGAGTCGATCACGGCCTGGCGCTCGCCCGGCGCACGCTCGCCGTGGGCGCGGTCGCCGAGCGCGACGATGCGCTGCATCTCGGCCGCGGTGAAGCGTCGCGGCAGGAGCGCGTTGACGACCACGGCCTCGAGCTCGCGGCCGAGCCGCGTGCGCAGGCCATCCTGGAGCTCGAGCGCCTCGGTCACCGCCATCTCGGTGCCGAGCGCCACCGCCAGGTAGGCCGAGCGCGAGGGGCTCTCGAGCAGCTCCTGCAGCTGGCGCGTCTGTCCCGCGATCGGGCCCACGCGTGCGATCGCGCCGAAGGTCCGCGGCGAGCCGAGCATGCCCAGCGCGTGGCCGGTAGCCGGGGCGTCGAGCACGACCAGGTCATAGCCGCCCCCGCGCCCCCGCCGGCCCTCGCCCCGGGTCAGCTGCCAGATCTTGACCATCGTGACGAGCTCCTTCGCGCCGGGCGCCGCGGCGGCGAAGTACTGGAAGGTGCCGCTTGAGGCGAGCACGCGGCCGGGGACGCGACCGCCGAGCACCTGCAGCCACTCCAGCAGCGCGCGGTCCGGGTCGATCGAGATGCTCGACAGGCGCTCCTGCAGCCGCGTCGGGACTCCCGGTCGCGGCGCGGCGATCCCGAACAGGCTCGGCAGCCGGTTCTCCTGCCCGACCTCGACCACGATCGTGCGCTGTCCACGGCCCGCGGCCAGCATGCCGATCGCCGCGGCGATCGTCGTCTTGCCCGTGCCACCCTTGCCGGTGACCACGAGCAGCTTGCGGTCGAGCGCCGATCCCATCGCCGTGGCAGTGTCTCTGAAACCGGACGGCGCGCGACGGGACCTACAATCCTGCCGATGAGCACACCTGGCGCCGACTCCATCGACGAGCTCCTGCGATTCGACCGCGACGGCCTCGTGCCGTGCGTCGTGCAGGACTGGTCAAGCGGCGAGGTGCTGACGCTGGCGTACATGAACGAGCAGGCGCTGGCGCGCACGCGCGAGAGCGGCGAGCTGCACCTGTGGAGCCGCTCCCGCGGCGAGCAGTGGCACAAGGGCGCCACCAGCGGCAACGTGCAGACCGTGCGCGCGCTGCGCCTGGACTGCGACGGCGACGCGCTGCTCGCGCTCGTGGAGCCGGCGGGGCCGGCCTGTCATACCGGAGAGCGCACGTGCTTTCACCACGGCGAGCTCGAGCCGGGAGCGCCGTACGAGACGCTGCCGGCGCTCGAGCGCACCGTCGACGAGCGCGCGCGCGAGCGGCCCAGCGGCTCCTACACGGTCGAGCTGCTCGACGATCCCGCGCGGATCGGCGAGAAGGTGATGGAGGAGGCCGAGGAGGTGGCGCGCGCCGCGCGCGAGGAGTCCGACGAGCGCGTCGACGAAGAGGCGGCCGACGTGCTCTACCACCTGCTGGTGCTGGTGCACAGCCGCGGGCGCTCGCTCGCGGACGCTGAGCGAGTGCTCGATGGCCGTCGCTCCTAGCGCCGCCGGGCCCACCGCGGCGACGGTCTCGCCGAGCCTGGCAGAGGCGCAGGTGCTCGCGCGCAAGCACAACCTGATCCCGCTGAGCTACAGCTTCATCGAGGACTGCGAGACGCCCGTGTCGGCGTTCCTGAAGCTACGCGCGCTGGCGCCGGGAGAGCCGGCGTTCCTGCTCGAGTCCGCCGATCAGGGACAGCGCGTGGGGCGCTGGTCGTTCATCGGGTTCCGGCCGCGGTCGGTGCTGCGCTGGTCGCTGTCCGACGGGGGCGACCCGTACGCGCTGGCGGCCGAGCACGTCGCCCGCTTCGACCAGGCGCCGATCGCCGACGCCGGGGCGGCGGGCGCGTCAGCGGCGGGCGCGCGCGCGGGCGGGGGGGCGGGTGGAGGGGTGGGTGGGCCTCCATTCATAGGTGGCGCGGTCGGCTTCTTCGGCTATGACCTGGTGCGCACGGTGGAGCCGCTCGGCGATCCCCCCGGCGCGGACCCTCTGGGGCTGCCGGACATGGCGCTGATGCTCTCCGACGCGCTGGTCGTCTTCGATCACCTCAAGCACACGGTCACGATCATCGCCAACGCCGATCTGCAGGCCGCATCGTCCCCGGAGGGGGAGCCGGATGTGGAGCGCGCATACGAGCACGCGGCGCGCACGATCGGCGAGATCCGCTGCGCGCTCGCCGGCCCGGTCCCGCGCGGCGAGCCGGCGCCAGAGCCGCGCGCGATGCCCGCGTTCGAGTCGAACATGCAGCGCGAGCAATTCGAAGCGATGGTCGCGCGCATCGTGGAGTACATCTACGCCGGCGACGCCTTTCAGGTCGTGCCCTCCCAGCGCTGGTCGGCGCCGGTGCCGGTGGAGGCGTTCTCGATATACCGCGGCCTGCGGGCGGTCAACCCGAGCCCGTACATGTACTTCCTGGACTTCGGCGACTTCCAGGTCGCCGGCGCGAGCCCCGAGCCGCTGCTGACGGTGAGCGGGCGCCGGGTGAGCACCAAGCCGATCGCCGGCACGCGCCCGCGGGGAGCGAGCCCGGAGGAGGACCGGCGCATCGCGCAGGAGCTGCTTGCGGACGAGAAGGAGCGCGCCGAGCACGTGATGCTCGTCGACCTCGGCCGCAACGACCTCGGTCGCGTGTGCGAGTACGGAAGCGTGGTGGTGGACGAGCTGATGGAGATCGAGTCCTACAGCCACGTCATGCACATCGTCTCGTCGGTATCGGGGACGCTGCGCGCGGACGTCGGCGCGATGGACGCGCTGCGCTCGGTGCTGCCGGCGGGAACGCTCTCCGGCGCGCCGAAGGTCAGGGCGATGCAGATCATCGACGAGCTCGAGCCCGTCAAGCGCGGCGGCTACGGCGGCGCGATCGGCTACCTCAGCTACGCGGGCGATCTCGACACGGCGATCCACATCCGCACGGTCGTCGTCAAGGACGGCGTCGCGCATGTGCAGGCGGGCGGCGGCACCGTCGCCGACGCCAAGCCCGAGTACGAGTACGAGGAGTCCGTCGCGAAGACGCGCGCGGTGCTGCGCGCGGTGGAATTGGCATGCGAACAACCGGACTGGTCATGAAGGTCCTCGTTCTCGACAACTACGACTCGTTCACGTACAACCTCGTGCAGTACCTGGGCGAGCTGGGGTCCGACGTGCACACCGTGCGCAACGACCGTGCCACCGTGGATGAGCTGCTCGCGGAGGGCTACGAGCGCTGCGTGGTCTCGCCGGGACCGTGCACGCCCGAGCAGGCGGGCATCACGCTGGAGGTCGTGCGGCGCCTGCCCGAAGCGGGAATCCCGACGCTCGGGGTGTGCCTGGGGCACCAGGCGCTCGCGCAGGCGTTCGGCGGACGCTGGAAGCTGCACGCGCCGGTGCACGGCAAGGCCACGCGCATCGAGCACGACGGTCGCACGATCTTCCGCGGCCTCTCCTCGCCGCTGACGGTCGGGCGCTATCACTCGCTGGTGGTCGACGCCGATCTGCCCGACTGCCTGGAGGAGTCCGCGCGCGGCGATGGCGTGGTGATGGGCGTGCGCCACCGCGAGCTGCCCGCGGAGGGCGTCCAGTTCCACCCCGAGTCGGTGCTCACCGAGCAGGGCATGGAGCTGCTGCGCAACTTCCTCGAGGCCTAGTCGGCGAGAATTAGCGGCACATGCCCAACGCGATCCTGACCCATGCGATCGACGCGCTCGCGTCGCGACGGAACCTCAGCGCCGATGAGACCGCCGAGGTGCTCGCCGAGATCATGCACGGCGAGGTCTCAGAGACGCAGATCGCCGGCTTTCTGATCGCCCTGCGCACGAAGGGCGAGACGGTCGACGAGCTGGCGGGGCTGGCACGCACGATGCGCGCGCTCGCCGCGCACGTGCCGAGCGAGCGCGAGGACCTGCTCGACACCGCCGGCACGGGCGGCGGGCGCAGCAGCTTCAACGTGTCGACCACCGCCGCGCTGATCGCGGCGGGCGCGGGCTGCGCGGTCGCCAAGCACGGCAATCGCTCGGCCACCAGCCGCTCGGGGTCGGCCGATCTGCTGGAGGCGCTCGGCGCCCGCATCGACCTCGACCCGGAGGCGGTGGCGGCGTGCATCGACGAGGCCGGCTTCGGGTTCATGTTCGCGCCGGCGCACCATCAGGCCACGCGCTTCGTGATTCCGGTCCGGCGCGATCTGGCCGTGCGCACGATCTTCAACCTGCTCGGGCCGCTGACGAACCCCGCCGGGGCGCCGCGCCAGCTGATCGGCGTCTCCGACGCGTCCTTCCTGGAGACGATGGCGGGGGCGCTCGCGAAGCTGGGCGTCGATCGCGCCCTGGTGGTGGCAGGCGAGGACGGTCTCGACGAGGTCTCCGCAGAGGCGCCGACGAAAGTCGCGGAGGTCAACGGCGAGGAGATCACGCACTACGTGCTCACCCCGCACGAGGCCGGCATCGCGCCCGCCTTCGACTCGGGATCGGCGCGCGGCCCGGAGGGCGGCACGCCCGCTGAGAACGCGCAGGTAACGCTCGCGATCCTGCAGGCGGGCGCGGGTGACTCGAACAGGCCGCCGGGCGAGCAGCTCGCGCTGATCAACGCCGGCGCGGCGATCTACGCGGCGGGCGGCGCGGACTCGATCGCCGAGGGCGTGGAGGCCGCGCGCGCGTCGCTCGCCGAGGGACGCGCGGCGAGCGCGCTCGAGCGCTACGTCGAGGCCAGCAACAGACACGCGCCGGCGAAGGCGGCAACGTGAGCGAGCGCACCACCGCCACTACGGCCACCACAGTGCTCGAGCGCATCCTGTCGGAAACGCGCACGGAGCTCGAGCGCCGCAAGCGCAAGCTGCCGCTGGAGCAGTTGCGCGCAGCCGCGCTCGGGGACGCACGAACGCAGGGACGCGGGCGCAGCTTTCGCGACGCCCTCAACGAGGATGGCATCGGCGTGATCGCCGAGTTCAAGCGCCGCTCGCCCTCGGCGGGGACGCTGCGCGAGACCCCCGACCTCACCGAGATCGTGAGCGCGTATGAGCGCGGCGGGGCGGTCGCGGTCTCGATCCTCACGGAGGGCCCGAACTTCGGCGGCGCGCTCGAGGATCTGAAGAGCGCACGAGCCGTGTGCGATCTGCCGCTGCTTCGCAAGGACTTCGTCGTGGACCCCTACCAGCTGTACGAGGCGGTGCACGCGGGCGCCGACGCGGTGCTCCTGATCGTGGCGGCGCTCGGACAGGCCGAGCTCGCGTCGCTGCACGACGCGGCGCGAGCGGTCGGCCTGGATGCGCTCGTCGAGGTCCACGACCGCGAGGAGCTGCACCGCGCGCTGGAGGTCGGCGCCGAGATCGTCGGCGTCAACAACCGCGACCTGCGCGACTTCAGCGTCGAGGTCGAGCGCACGGAGGCGCTCATGGATGACGTCCCCGACGGCGTGACGGTCGTCTCGGAGTCGGGGATCGCCCGCGCGGAGCAGGTGCGGCGGTTGCGCGAGCGCGGCGTGCAGGCGGTGCTGGTGGGGGAGTCGCTGATGCGCTCGGCCGACCCCGCGGCGGCACTGCGGGAGCTGCTCGCAGAGCATCCCGACGCGCACGCGACCGCCACTTGACACTATTTAGACACAGCGACGGCGGACTTTAGATGGCGTTCATCGCGGCCGTGCATGCTCTCCACCAATGAAACGAATGTTCGTCATCCCGTTCGTGTCCGCCCTCGTCGGCGGCGGTGTCGTCGTCGCCGTGATCGCCGCAGCCGGCGGACTGGGCGAAAGCACCAAGACGGTCGTCACCACCGTCGAAGCCTCAGCGCCCGCGGCCCCGTCCAACGCCTCGCAGCGCACCACCGGGCTGACGCCGCACGAAGCGTATGTCCGCGACGCGCCCGGCGTGGCGTTCGTGACCTCGACCGTCGTGCAGAAGTCCGAATCCTCGCCGTTCAACCTGTTCGGCGAAGAAACCCAACGCCAGGGCACGGCGACCGGCTCGGGCATCGTGATCGATGCCAACGGCACGATCCTGACCAACTACCACGTGATCGAGAACGCGATCAAGGTCACCGTCAGCTTTGAAAAAGGCCAGTCAGTCGAAGCGAAAGTGGTCGGCAAGGATCCCTCGGACGACCTCGCGATCCTGCGCATCCCGACCGACGGCCTGACGCTGCACCCGCTGAAGCTCGGCGACTCCAGCGCCGTCCAGGTCGGCGATCCGGTGTATGCGATCGGCAACCCGTTCGACCTCGAACGCACGCTCACGACCGGCGTGATCTCGGCGCTGCAACGCGAGATCACGGCCCCCAACGGCTTCACGATCGACAACGTGCTGCAGACCGACGCGCCGATCAACCCCGGCAACTCCGGCGGGCCGCTGCTGAACGTCGAGGGTGAAGTGATCGGCATCAACTCGCAGATCGAGACGGGCGGCAGCGGCGACGGCAGCGTCGGGATCGGCTTCTCGATCCCGATCAACACGGCCAAGTCGGAGATCGCCACGCTCGAGAAAGGCGGGACGGTGCGCGGCGCGTACCTGGGCCTGACCTCGCTCACGGTCGACGGCTCGCTGTCCGCGCTCAACCTGCCGGTGAAATCCGGAGCGCTGGTGCAGAGCGTCGAGCCGGGCACCGCTGCGGCCAAGGCGGGCATCCGCGGCGGCTCGGTCAACACGACCACCGAAGACGGGCAGGTGGCTGTCGGCGGCGACATCATCGTCAAGATCGACGGCAAGGAAGTGGCGAGCTCCGAAGATCTCGCGAACGACATCGGGGAAAAGAAACCGGGCGACAAGGTCACGATCGAACTGTGGCGCGCGGCGGGCAACGGCAAGTACGAACAGAAAACGGTGACCGCGACGCTCGGCGAACGGCCGAACTCGGTGCCCAACCCGAACACGCCGCAAGGCTGAGTCGGGAAGCTGAGTCGACTCGTCCCGGAGCGCGACCCGTCCCCGGATCGCGCTCCCGCTACCGTTGGGTCCATGCTGGACGCACCCCGAGTCAAGATCTGCGGGATCACCAACCTCGCCGACGCAGAGCTGGCGGTGGGCCTGGGGGCGTGGGCGCTGGGGATGATCTTCTACGAGGGCTCTCCGCGCCGCTGCTCGCCGGCCGAGGCGCAGGTGATCGCCGCCGCGCTGCGCCGTCGCGTGGAGCTGTGCGGGGTGTTCGTCAACGCCCCGCTGCAGGAGATCGTGCGCCAGAGCGAGCAGCTCGATCTGAGCTTGATCCAGCTGCACGGGGACGAGGGGCCGTCGTTCTGCGCGGAGGTCGCTCGCAGGACGGGCGCGCGCGTGATCAAGGCGGCGCAGGTGTCGGGGTCGGGGGACGTGCAGGACCTCGAGCGCTTCCACGTCGACTTCCATCTGCTCGACGCGCGGGCGAAGGCGATCGCGCGGCAGGGCATGCGCGGGGGGACGGGGGAGACGTTCGACTGGGCGCTGGTGAGCGCGCGGCGATCGCACGTGCCGCTGATCCTCAGCGGCGGGCTGAGCGCCGAGAACGTGGCTGACGCGATCGCCGTCGTGCACCCGTACGCGGTGGACACCGCCAGCGGCACGGAGGCGGCGCCGGGGCACAAGGACCCGGAGAAGCTGCATGCGTTCTTCCAGGCCGTCGCACACACGTCCGCAGAGCAGGCGCCGATCGGTCAGCCGGCGTGAGTGTGAGCACGGACGAGCGCCCGCTGGAGCACCGCTTCGGGCCCTACGGCGGGCAGTTCGTGCCCGAGACGTTGATGCCGGCGCTGGCGGAGCTGGAGCAGGCGTGGCTCCAGGCGCGGGCGGACCCGGAGTACCACGCGCAGCTGAACGGCCTGCTGCGCGACTTCGCCGGGCGCCCGACGCCGCTGTACCTCGCGCGCAGGCTCTCCGAGCGGGTGGGGCGTCCCGTGTACCTGAAGCGCGAGGACCTCAACCACACGGGCTCGCACAAGCTGAACAACGCGCTCGGCCAGGTCCTGCTGGCCAAGCGCATGGGCAAGCGGCGGATCATCGCCGAGACGGGCGCGGGCCAGCACGGCGTGGCGACGGCGACCGTGTGCGCGCTGCTGGACATGGAGTGCGTCGTCTACATGGGCGTCGAGGACACCCGCCGCCAGCGGCCGAACGTGCAGCGGATGGAGCTGCTGGGCGCGCGGGTGCAGCCGGTGGACGCGGGGGCGCGCACGCTGAAGGAGGCGACGTCGGCGGCGATCCGCGACTGGGTGACCAACGTGCAGAGCACGCACTACGTAATCGGCTCGGTCGTCGGCCCGGCGCCATATCCGGCGCTCGTGCGCGATCTGCAGCGGGTCATCGGCGACGAGGCCCGCGCGCAGATGCTCGAGCGCGAGGGGAGGCTGCCGGCGCGCGTGGTGGCGTGCGTGGGCGGCGGCTCCAACGCGATGGGGATCTTCGCCGCGTTCATCCCCGACGAGCAGGTCGAGCTCGTCGGCGTCGAGGCGGGCGGCGATGGCATCGACACCAGCCGGCACGGAGCGCCGCTGACCGTCGGCGGGCGCCCGGGTATCCTGCACGGCTCGCGCTCGGCGGTGATGCAGGACGAGGAGGGGCAGATCGTGCAGGCGCACTCGATCTCGGCCGGGCTGGACTACCCGGGCGCCGGGCCCCAGCACGCGTACCTCAGGGACAGCGGCCGTGCGCGCTACGAGGCCGTCACCGATACCCAGGCGCTGGAGGCCTTCCGCGTGCTGGCGCGCCTTGAGGGCATCATCCCGGCGCTCGAGACGGCGCACGCGCTGGCGTGGGTGCTAGCCCAGGACGAGGGCGAGCTGGACCTCGTGTGCCTGTCCGGTCGCGGGGACAAGGACCTGGCCGAGGTGCTCGCCGCGAGCGAGACGTGAGCACCATGCAGGCCACCGGGATCGAGCGCATCGCGCACGCGTTCGCGCACACTGGCAAGCGCGCGGCGCTGATGCCGTACGTGATGGGCGGCTACCCGACGCTCGAGGAGTCGCTGCGGATCGGCCAGGCGTGCGTGCAGGCGGGCGCCGACGTGATCGAGCTCGGCCTGCCGTATTCGGACCCGCTCGCGGACGGCCCTGTGATCCACGCCGCGGGCACGCAGGCGCTGGCCGCGGGCGCGAACGTGTCGGGGGTGCTGGAGGTTGCGCGCGCGCTGTCGGCGAGCGTCCCGGTGGCGCTGATGTGCTACGCCAACATGGTGTTCGCGCCGGGCGTGGACGCGTTCGTGGAGCGCCTGGCGCGAGCGGGCGTGTGCGGGATGATCGTGCCCGACCTGCCCTACGGCGAGGGTCCAGAGGTGCTGGAGGCGTGCGACGCACACGGTCTCGCGTTGATCCCGCTGGTGGCGCCGACGACCACGCCCGAGCGTCTGGCGGCGATCGGCGCCAGGGCGCGGGGATTCCTCTACACGGTGTCGGTCGTGGGCACGACCGGCGAGCGGCGGGCGCTCGGCGAGGACCTCGTCGAGATCCTCGCGCGCGCGAAGGCGAGCACGCATGTGCCGGTGGCGATCGGCTTCGGGATCGGCACGCCCGAGCAGGCTCTGCAGGCGGCGCAGGCGGGCGCCGACGGCGTGATCGTCGGCACGCGCCTGGTGCGCGCCGCGGGCGAGTCCTCCGATCCGGCGGCGGCCGTGGGCGCGGTGGTGGGGGAGCTCGCGGCGGGCCTCGCCTCGACCGACCGGCGAGCGTCTCGCTAGGATTCCGCGCGCATGGGATTCATCATCACCATCAGCGGCGCCCTGGTCCTGTGGATCGTCCTGTGGGCGCTGGGGCTCAAGGGCTTCGACGGCTTCCTGCTGGCCGCGACGGTCATCCTGGTGGGCGCGTCGCTGAAGATCCTCTCCGGCTACCTGCCCGGCCGTCGCAGCTAGCGCCACGTGCTCGCGCGCTGGCTGAGCCTGGTCGCTCTCGCCGCCGTGTTTCTCGGGGTGGTCGGCTGCGGCGGCGTATCGGTGTCCGACGTTGCCGAAGTGACCGGCGGGCAGCTGACCGTCTACTCGAGCCTGCCGCTGCAGGGACCGCTGGCGGGGAGCTCAGAACAGATCATCGACGGCGAGCAGCTGGCGCTCGCCGATGCCGATGGGCGCGCGGGGCCGTTCAAGATCGCGTATGACTCGCTCGACGACGCGAGCCCCACGACCGGCGAATGGAACCCGGGGATCACCGCGAGCAACGCCAAGATCGCCGCCCAGGACACCAGCACGATCGCCTACATCGGCGACTTCGACTCGGGCGCGACGGCGGTCTCGCTACCGCTGATGAACGCGGGGGGCATCCTGCAGATCAGCCCGTCCAGCCCCTATGCGGGCCTCACCTCGTCCTTCGACGCCGGGCAGGACGAGCCCGAACGCTTCTATCCGAGCGGCAAGCGCACGTTCGTGCGCCTCGCGCCGGGCGACATGGCCCAGGCCCAGGCGCAGGTCCAGCTGATGCAGTCGCTGGGGGTGCACAGGCTGTATGTGCTGGATAACCAGGAACCGTTCGAGATCCCGCTTGCGGACATCGTCGCCGGCTACGCCGAACGCGCGGGCATCACGGTGATCGCGCACGACAGCCTGTCGACCAGGCCCGAAGCGGTGTTCACCGGCGAGGTCGAAAAAATCGTCGAACACCACGCGCAGGCGGTGTTCCTCGCGGGCACGGCGGGCGCCGGCACGGCCGAACTGTGGCGCGACCTGCACAAGGCCTCGCCGCATCTGCTGCTGCTCGGCTCGAGCGCGATGGTCGAGGAATCGTTCACCGCGCAGATCGGCGACGCGGGCGAAAGCACCTACCTGACCACGCCGGTGCTTCCCACCGCTCTGTATCCGCCGGTCGCCCAGCGGGTGCTGCGCCACTTCCGCAGCGTGTTCGGGTTCGAAGGCGGCGCGTACGCGCTGTATGGATATGAGGCGATGACGGTCGTGCTCGACGCGATCAGGAGCTCGGGCGCCCGCGGCGATGACCGCCAGACGGTGATCGACCGCGTGCTGGCCACCAGGAATCGCAACTCGGTCCTCGGCCGCTACTCGATCGAGCCGGACGGCGAAACGACGCTGTCGCAGTACGGCGTCGACCGGGTCAGCTCCGGGCGCCCCGTGTTCCTGCGCGCGATCGACGTCTCCCCGCCCGAAGCGTAGAGCCCAGAGCCTCAGCCGCTCGCCGGCTGCAACCCGAAGGTCAGGCGGAAGCGCTCGACTTCGCTGCCGAGCTCGCGTCCGCCGCCGGCGAGCGTGGTGGCCGCGCGCAGGTACGGGACGAACTTGGAGATGGACGGTGCTTCCAGGAGACCGACCCCTTCGAACAGGCCGAGGAGCGTCGGGAAGTTGACGATCAGGCTCGGCTGGATGCCTTCTCCGAGGCTCGCGGCGGCGGCTGCGCGCGGCGCGGCGCTCGCGAGCGTGCTCGACGGGTTCAGGGCGGCCGGCACCGACGCTTCGCCGAGGGCGAGCACGAACTTCGTCTGCCCGTTCGCGGCGCGTCCGTCGGCGATGTCGAGCACGACCGGCAGCCCGCTCACCCGCGCGGCCACCGCCGTTTCTGTGCCTGGGATAGACACGTGCGTGACCGACCCGCCCAGCTTGCGCAGCTGGGCGGCGAGCGCGGCGACCGCCGCACGGGAGGCGGCGGGGTCCTTCGAGCCGATCACGACGGCCGCCTTCAGTTCGAGCAGGCTGGCGCCACTGGCGAAGATCCCGGCCGATCCCATCCAGCTGGCGAACGCGTGTCTGGCCTGCGCGCTGGGGGCGCCGAGCACGCGCAGCGGCGTGAGCAGCCCCTGCAGCAGCCCGCCGATGCTGATGCCGGCGGTGCTTTCCGGTCCGCCGCCCCCGAGCGTGCTCGGCAGCGAGGCGAGTCCCTGTAGATCCTGCACGTCCTGGTCGAGCGTCGTGCCGAGGTGGCCGAGGCCGATCGCCAGCCAGGATTCCGCGGGCAGTTCGTCGAGCGCCTGCGCCCCTTCCGGGTCGGCCGCCAGCAGGCCTCCAGCGGCGCCGGCGGGGCCGGAGGCGAGCGCGTCGGCGTCGAGCGTCAGCGAGCTGGCCGATGCCACCAGCGAGATGTTCGACGCGTGGGCGCCGGCGAGCACCTGGAAGATCCCCGCGAGCCCTTCCGCGCTGGAAGCCCGTGCCGAGCTGGCGGGGTTGGAGTAGATGTGCGCGAGGGCTTCGGAGGGCGCGGCGGCGAGCAGCTTCGAGTAGTCGCTCGTGTGTCCGAGCGCGGCCCCGCCGAGGCTGGTTTCGATCACGCTGCGCATTCCCGATTCGCTGCCGATCACCGCGAAGCGGTCGACCAGCCCGAAGGCCACGCCGCCGGCGGTGAGCTTGTAGCCGACGCCGCGGTAGCTCGTCGCATGCGCGCCCGCCTTGGCGGCCTGCGCGTCCAGGAAGGAGCGCGCTTTGGCGCTGTCGCTCGTGTCGAGCACGATCGCGCCCTGAGCGCCGCCGCTGGCGAACGGAAACGAGCCCGCGCTGGAGCGGCCGAGCAGGCCCTGTTCCAGTAGCGACGGCAGCGCGCTCGAGGAGCCCAGCGAGGTCAGGAAGATGCCGGCGTGGGGTCCCAGCCAGGGCGCGATGTCGCGGCTGAAGCTCAGCGGCGCGGAGCCCGGGGTCTGCAGCGCTCCGAGCAGTCGCAGGTAGGGGTCGGCCTCGTGGGTGAGGGCCTTGCCGGCGGCGAGCGCCGCGGTCTTCTGTGCGCCGCTGGGGCGCACGGTGGCGCCGGCGTACAGCGCGGCGGCGGCGGGCACGACGCTCGCGGGATCGGCGGTCGTGCCGGTCGAGCTCCCCGAGCCACAGCCGGCGAGCGTGGCGCAGAGCGCCGCCACGAGCGCCAGGCGGGCGGGCTTTGCGAGGGTGCGCGTCGCCGGGTGGCGGCGGTGCAGGCGGGTGGTGACTGAGGGCAAGGCGTCGTTCCTTTCGCGTACCGACCGGGTAGCGGCGAGGCGATCGTAGCGCCGCCGTCGGATTGCGGCGCGGGGTGCGCGGTTGCAAGCACGGTTTCAGCGCGAGCGCATGCACGCCGCCTTGCACTGTTCGGCGGGTGTGCTCGGCGCCGCGTGCGGCCGCAGAAACCCCTGTTAGCAGGGGTTTCCACGGGATCGACGGCACGAGGACGCAAGAGTGGGAGAAGATGTGCAAATGGGGTTGCATTGTGGGAGAAAGTGGGTTATCTTCGCCGCAGCGAGCCGGGGTGGAGGGGCTCCTCCCACTCCTCCACCTCGGCTCGGTAATCAACTTCGGGAGCTCCAGTGGTCCCCTTCCGCGGCACCTTCGACCATACGCTCGACGCGAAGAACCGCCTGACGGTGCCGGCGCGCTACCGCGCGGCGCTGGCGGAGGGCGTGGTGCTGGCGATGCCGGTCGACCTGAAGCCGTGCGTGGGCGTGTGGCGCCCGGAGGAGTACGAGCGCTACACGCGTCGCGCGCTCGCCGAGCTGCCGCCGCTGTCGCCGCGGCTGACGGAGCTCGAGCGCTTCTTCTACGGCAGCTCCCACGACGCCGAGCTCGACTCCGCCGGACGCATCATGGTGCCGAGCTTCCTCGGCGAGCACGCGGCGCTGGTCAAGGAGGTCGTGGTCGTCGGCGTGGGCGACCGCCTGGAGCTGTGGGCGAAGACCGCCTGGAACGAGCATCGATCGACGCTGCTGAGCGGCGTGGCGGAGGTGACCGCGCGTGTCGACGATGCTGCTTGAGGGCAGGGACAGCCGCGACTGCGAGAGCCGTGCGCCGGAGCTCGCACGGCGCCGGCGCGGCTCCGGCGAGTCGGCTCGTCCGTCGCGCACCCGTCGTACGGACGCCCGCCCGTCCGCGGACGCCGGCCCGCCGGCGCGCGGCGATGCGCCCGGGCAGACCTCGCACACGCCGGTGCTGGCGAGCGAGCTGCTGGAGCTGCTGGACCCGCGAGAAGGACAGCTGGCGATCGACTGCACGTTCGGCGACGGCGGGCACGCGCGGCTGCTGGCGGAGCGTCTCGGCGCGTCGGGGACGCTCGTGGCTATCGACCGCGATCCGCTGGCGCAGGAGCGCTTCGAGCTGCTGGCGGCGGAGGCGAGCTGCTCGCTGCGCTTCATCCGCTCTGGCTACGCGGAGGCGCTGGAGCTGCTCGCGGGCGAGGGCGTGCGCGCGGACATGGTGTATTTCGACCTGGGCATGTCCTCGATGCAGGTGGACACGCGCGAGCGCGGCTTCTCCTACTCCTACGACGCGCCGCTGGACATGCGCATGGACCCCGCGCAGGAGCTGAGCGCGCGCGAGATCGTCGCCGAGTGGGACGAGCGCCGCCTCGCACATGCGCTGCGCGACTTCGGCGAGGAGCGCCACGCGGGCGCGATCGCACGGGCGATCGTGCGCCGCCGCGCAGAGGCTCCGATCGAGACGACGCTGGAGCTCGTGGAGACGATCAGCGCGGCGCTGCCGGCGCCGGCGCGCTTCGCCGGCGGCCATCCCGCCAAGCGCTCCTTCCAGGCGCTGCGGATCGCCGTCAACGACGAGCTGGGACAGCTCGACCGCGCGCTCCCGCGCGCGTGGGGACTGCTGCGCGAGGGCGGTGTGCTCGCGGGCATCTCCTTCCAGTCGCTGGAGGACCGGCGCGTCAAGCGCTTCCTCGCCGAGCGCGCCCGAGGCTGCATCTGCCCGCCCGACCTGCCGGTGTGCGCGTGTGGGCGCGAGCCGGAGGCGGCGCTCCTGACACGCCGCTCGATCGTGCCCTCGGCGGCGGAGCTCGCGCGCAACCCGCGCGCCGCCTCCGCGCGCCTGCGCGCGGCGAGGAAGCTGACCGCGGACGGGGAGATGGCCCCACCGGACGGGGAGGCGGCCCGATGACCCCGCCCTCCGCCGCAGCGGCAGCCGCCCCGGGCGTTCGCCGCGCCCGCGCCGCGGCGCCGCCGCGCCCCCGCGTCGCGCCGCCGCGCCCCAGGCGCGTATCCGGTCCGGTTCGACGTCCCGCGCAGCCCGTCCGCAAGCCCGTCCAGACCGACGGTGGCCTCGTGCTCGGCGTGCTGGCGCTCGGCAAGAGCCTCTCCAACCACACGGTGCTCGACCGGCTGATCCGCGGGCGCATCTGGATCGGGCTGATCGCGTTCGCGCTGATCGGCATCGTGACCCTGCAGCTGCTCGTGCTGCAGCTGAACGCGGGCATCGGCCGCGCGCTCGTGCACGAGGCGCAGCTGCAGCGCGAAGACGCGGCGCTGAGCATCGAAGGCTCTGAACTGGCGTCCGGCGAACGCGTCGAGGCGCAGGCGGCGCACCTGGGGATGCAGCTGGTGCCGATCGGCGCGCTGCGCTTCCTCGGCTCCGATCCGCAGGCCGACATCGCGCGCGCGGCGGCGGCGCTGGGCGCGCCGGTGCACGGGTCGAGCGCGAGCTCGGGGGAAGCGGGGACCGCATCCCAGGCGCAAACCACGAGCGCCGCCAGCACGGCGGGCGCCTCCGGCGAACAGGCGAGCACTGAAGCGCCGGCGTCGGCCGCGGGCACCACCACCGCACCAGGCGCGCCCGGCGAAGGGAGCTCCACGACCGCTGAACAGAGCGCCGCGGCCTCCCCGCCGACGGGCTCGGGCGCCGCGACACCGTCGGCGTCGTCTTCGACGCCGGGAGCAGGCACCGCCGCGACCGGCGCGACCGGCGAAGCCGCGTCGGTGGGCTCCGCGGGCGGCGTCGGGGCAGCCGCGGCGAACGGCGCGGGATAGGCGCGTGCCGGTCGTCCAACGCCGGGTGGGGGCGATCTTCGGGGTGTTCTTCGTGCTGCTCGTGGTGGCGGCCGGGCGCACCGTGTATCTGGGGGTGCTGCGCGGAAGCGCGCTGCGCAGGGCGGCGAGCAACGAGCAGCTGAGCGATGAAACGGTGACGGCGCCGCGCGGCACGATCACCGACCGCGACGGCGTCGATCTGGCGGTCTCCGAACCGGCGCAGGACATCTCGGCCGATCCGTACCTGATCAAGGACCCGCTGGAAGCGGCGCAGCGCTTGGCGCCGCTGCTCGGCCAGTCGCAGTCGAGCCTGTTGACGAAGCTCTCCGAACGCCGTGGCTTCGTCTACCTGGCGCGCGCGCTGCCGGCGCGCGAGGCGCAGGCTGTGCTGGCGCTGAATCTCGCGGGCGTGACGGGCACGTCGGTGATGCGCCGCGTGTATCCGCGCGGAGCGCTGGCGGCGCAGGTGCTGGGCGTGGTCGGCGCCGAAGGCGCCGGGCTGGCGGGCCTGGAGTACGCGGACAACGGGCTCCTGGCCGGACGCCAGGGCGAGCGGCGCGTGGTCAGCGACGCGAAGGGCCAGCCGGTGTCGATCAGCGAACCGCGCCAGGAGCTGGCGGGGAAGTCGCTGACGCTGACGTTGGACACGAACATCCAGCAGCGCACGGAAGACGTGCTCGGCGCGGTGGCGCGGGTGTTCGGCCCGAAGGACGCGACGGCGATCGTGATGGACCCGCGCAGCGGCGCGATCCTGGCGCTGGCGAACTGGCCGCAGGTGGACGTCAACGATCCGGCGGCGTACTCGCCGGAAGCGATGGCCAACGCGATGGAGGACCGCGCGGTGGGCTTCGACTACGAACCGGGCTCGACGTTCAAGGCGGTGACGGTGTCGGGGGCGATCGAAGCGGGCCTGGTCACGCCGGAGACGCCCTTCAACATCCCCGACCAGATCGAGGTCGCGGAAAAGACGATCCACGACGACACCGAACACCCCGAAGAAACGCTGACGACGTCGCAGATCCTGGCGCGCTCGAGCAACGTCGGCGCGATCAAGATCGGCGCGCTGGAGGGCGCGTCGCGCTTCAACGAATGGGTGCACCGCTTCGGCTTCGGCGAGCCGACGGGCGTGGACCTGCCCGGTGAGGAAAAGGGCGTGACGCTGCCGTTGAACGAATACTCGGGCTCCTCGATGGGCAACCTGCCGATCGGCCAGGGTGAGCTGGTGACGCCGATGCAGATGGCGACGGCGTACGCGGCGATCGCCAACGGCGGGATCCTGCGCCCGCCGCACATCGTCGGCGCGATCGACGGCCACCGGCTGCCGGAGCCGGTCGGCCATCGCGTCATCTCCACGACGACCGCGGCGGAGCTGCGGCAGATGCTCAAGGGCGTGCTCGGGCCGGAAGGCACCGCCAGCGAGGTCTCGATCCCGGGCTACGAGCTGGCGGGCAAGACGGGCACGGCGAGCAAGATCGACACGGCCACGGGCGAATACTCGAAAACGGCGTACGTGGCGTCGTTCATCGGCTTCGCGCCGGCGAACGACCCGAAGCTGCTGTGCGCAGTCGTGGTCGACGAACCGAGCGCCGGCTCGATCTACGGCGGGACGGTGGCGGCGCCGGCGTTCGGGCAGATCATGAGCTTCGCGCTGCCGTACCTCGGCATCGCGCCTGGGTAGCATCAGCTCATGCGACTCGACGCGTTGATCGCGGCCGACCCCGCGGACGAGGCGGCCGGCGTGGAGATCACGGGCCTCGCCTACGACAGCCGCGAGGTGGCGCCGGGAGACCTGTTCTTCTGCGTGAGCGGCTTTCGCAGCGACGGCCACCGCTTCGCGGCGGACGCGGTGCGCGCGGGCGCGGCGGCGCTGGTGGTCGAGCGTCCGCTGGGGCTGGGCGTGCCGGAGGTGCTGGTGGCCTCGGCGCGCGCGGCGATGGCGCCGGCGGCGGCTCGCTTCTACGGCGAGCCGGCGCGCAGCCTGCGCGTGGTCGCCGTGACGGGCACGAACGGCAAGACGACGACGGCGTATCTGGTGCGCGCGCTGCTGGAAGCGGGCGGCGAGCAGTGCGGCCTGCTGGGCACGGTGAAGTCGGTGATCGGCGGCGAGGAGCGCCAGGTGGCGCGCACGACGCCGGAGGCGATCGACCTGCAGGAGGATCTGCGGGCGATGCTCGACGGCGGCGACGTCGCGTGCGCGATGGAGGTCTCCTCGCACGCGCTGGAGCTGGGACGCGTCGACGCGATCGCGTTCGCGGCGGCGATCTTCACGAACCTGACCCAGGACCACCTGGACTTCCACGCCGACATGGAGGAGTACTTCCAGGCCAAGCGGCGGCTGTTCCTGCCCGCCGCAGGCTCGCCCACGCCGCCGCCGGCGGTGAGCGTGGTCAACGTCGGCGATTCCTACGGCCGGCGCTTGGCGCGGGAGATCGACGGCGTGCGCACGTTCGCGCTTGAGCAGCCGGCGGACTACAGCGCGACGGACCTGCGCTGCGGCTTCGACGGCTGCAGCTTCACGCTGCAGACGCCGCGGGGGCGGCGCGAGGTGACGCTGCCGATGCCGGGGCGCTTCAACGTCGCCAACGCGCTCGGCGCGCTGGCGGCGACGCACGCGCTGGGCGGCGAGCTCGACGTGCTGATCGCGGCGCTGGAGCGCGGCGTGCGCGTGCCCGGTCGCTTCGAGCCGGTCGAGGAGGGCCAGGAGTTCGCGGTGCTGGTCGACTACGCGCACACGCCGGACTCGCTTGAGAACGTGCTGCGCGCGGCGCGCGAGCTGGTCGCGTCGGGCGCGGAGGAGGAGGCTCGCGTGCTGTGCGTGTTCGGCGCGGGCGGCGATCGCGACCGCGGCAAGCGCCCGCTGATGGGCGAGATCGCGGCGAGGCTGTCAGACGTGGCGATCGTGACGTCCGACAACCCGCGTTCCGAGGACCCCGAACAGATTATTAAGGAGATCCTGGATGGCGTTGCGGGCAACGGGGGCGAGGTGGGAGCGTTCCCGGGTGCGCGGTCGCCCATGCGGGCTGAGACGAGGCACGGCGCCGCGCACGCGCAGGTGCAGGCGATCGTCGATCGGCAGGCGGCGATCGAGCAGGCGATCGCGGGCGCGCACCGTGGCGACGTGGTGGTGATCGCGGGCAAGGGCCACGAGCAGGGCCAGGAGCTCGCGGACGGCCGCAAGCTGCCGTTCGACGACGCGGCGGTCGCGCGGGCGGCGCTGGGCGCGCGCGTGGAGCGGGCGGGCGCGCGGTGAGGGACTGGGACGCCCGTCATCTGGCCGCGGCGGCGGCCGGAGCGACGCTGGTGCGAGCGCCGGCGCGCGCGGCGGCAAGGCCGGGTCCCGAGCGCGCGAGCGTGAGCTCGCGCACGCTCGCGCCTGGCGAGCTGTTCGTGGGTCTGCCGGGCGCGCGGGTGGATGGCGGGCGCTACGCGGCGCAGGCGCTGGAGGCGGGCGCGTGGGGCGTGCTGGTGGCGCCCGAGCACGCGCGCGCCGCCGCGCAGACGCCGACGGGCGGCGCTGTGCTGGCGCACGATGATCCGCTGGCGGCCCTGCAGGCGCTGGCGCGCGCGTGGCGGCGGGAGCTGCGGACGCGCGGCGCGATGGTGGTCGCGATCACGGGCTCGACGGGCAAGACCTCGACGAAGGACATCCTCGCGGCGCTGCTCGGCGGCTGCCTGCCTGTGCCCCGCGATGGGGTACGGGTGGCGGCGAGCCCGGAGAACCTGAACACGGAGATCGGGCTGCCGCTGGCGCTGCTGGGGGCGCCGGCTGACACGGAGCTGCTGGTGCTGGAGATGGCGATGCGCGGCCCTGGGCAGATCGCGGAGCTGACGGCGATCGCGGAGCCGGACGTGGGCGTGATCGTGAACGTCGGGCCGGCGCACCTGGAGCTGCTGGGCTCCATCGAGGCGATCGCGGCGGCGAAGGCGGAGCTGATCGCGGGCCTCGCGCCGGAGGCGAGCGTGGTGATCCCGGCTGCGGAGCCGCTGCTGGAGCCGTATCTGCGCGACGACGTGAACACGATCACGTTCGGCGAGGGCGGCGACGTGTCGCTGGCGGAGCGCCGCGCGGACGGGTCGGTGCTGATCGTCCACGCGGGCGAGGAGATCGAGCTGCGCCCGTCGTTCTCGCAGGCGCACAACCTGCGCAACCTGCTGGCGGCGGTGGCGGCGGCGCGGGCGCTCGGATACACCCCGCGGGGCCGCGTGGACGTGGAGTTCTCGGCGATGCGGGGCCAGCGCGAGGAGCTGCCCGGCGGCGTGGTGCTCGTCGCGGACTGCTACAACGCCAACCCGATGTCCATGCGCGCGGCGATCGACGACCTGGCAGAGACGGCGCCCGCGCGAGCGGTGGCGGTGCTCGGCGACATGCTCGAGCTGGGGCCGGACGCGCCGCGCCTGCACCGCGAGATCGGCGAGCACGCGGCCGCCCGGGGGGTGGGGCTGCTCGTGACGGTCGGCCCGCTGGCGGGCGAGATGCGCGCCGGGTTTCCCGGCGAGAGCTACGCGACGCCGGACGCCGACGCCGCTGGCGAGCTCGTCGGCGGCCTGCTTGCAGAGGGCGACACGGTGCTCGTGAAGGGCTCGCGCGGGGTTGGTCTGGAGCGGGTGCTCGAGCATCTGCGAGCCGAGGCGCTGCCGGCGCGCGAGCCGGCGGCCGCGGTCGCCGTCCCGGAGCAAAGCTGAATGGGCCGGATTCTCTTCGGGGGCACGGCCGCGCTGCTGATCTGCATCTTCCTCAGCCCCAAGTTCATCGAGTTCCTGCGCAAGCGCGAGTTCGGCCAGCAGATCCGCGAGGACGGCCCTGAGGGGCACCATCAGAAGGCGGGGACGCCGACGATGGGCGGGATCATCATCTTCCTGGCGGTCTCGATCTGCTTCCTGATCCTGACCGAATACGAATGGCGCTCGATCGGGGTGTTCGGCGCGGCGATCGCGTGCGCGCTGCTGGGCTTCGCGGACGACTACACGAAGCTGATCAGGCGCCGCTCGCTGGGGCTGCGCGCGCGCACGAAGCTGGGGATCACGATCGCGATCTCGCTGGGGCTGTGGTACGTGGCGCGCTACGAGGCGCACCTGCAGCCGGTGCTGGCGCTGAACTTCGTCGACTACCACATCGAACTGGGGCCGTTCTTCCCGCTCTTGATCTACCTGGTGGTGGCGGGCACGACGAGCGCGGTCAACCTGACGGACGGCCTCGACGGCCTCGCGGCGGGCTGCGCGGCGATCGTGCTGCTGGCGTACATCGGCATCACGTTCTTCACCCACGACTACGACATGGCGATGCTCGCGGGCTGCCTGGGCGGCGCGTGCATCGGCTTCCTGTGGTTCAACGCGTTTCCGGCGACGATCTTCATGGGCGATACGGGCTCGCTGGGCCTGGGCGGCGCGATCGCGGGTCTGGCGGTGATGACGAAAACGGAGCTGCTGCTGATCCTGATCGGCGGCATCTTCGTGGTGGAGGCGCTGTCGGTCGCGATCCAGGTGATCTCCTTCCAGATGACCCGCAAGCGCGTGTTCCTGATGGCGCCGATCCACCACCACTTCGAGTTGAAGGGCTGGTCTGAGACGAAGATCATCCTGCGCTTCTGGATCGTCGCCTCGATCTGCGGCGCGATCGGCTTCACGATCTATCGCCAGAGCCGAGGTGTGTAGGGAACCGCTGACCGGCGCGACGCTTTGTCCTCGGTCGCTCGCGTGCCAAGCACGCCACGTGGGTGGGTGGGCGTCGATCATCGCGTCGCTTGGTCATCGGTCCCCTACAGGTTGGAGGCTTCGGCGGGCCGGTGTCGAAGTGAGCGTGGATGCCCGAACGGTCGCTGGAGCACCGCATCCTGCTGACCGCGACGATGTGCCTGCTGGCGTTCGGCGCGGTGATGGTCTACAGCGCGTCCTCGGCGACGACGCTGCTGGAAGGAGGCGGCTACGGCGGCAGCTACCTGATCAAGTTCGCGATCTACGGCGGCGTCGGGCTGATCCTGATGCGGGTGCTGGCGCGCGACGGGGTGGCGAAAGTGCACAGCATCACCGCGCCGCTGCTGGCGGCGGCGTTCGTGCTGGTGCTGGCGGTGCACATCCCGCACGTCGGCGTGAGCGTCAACGGCGCCCGCCGCTGGATCGGACCGGGGTCGTTCCAGTTCGAGCCGTCGGAGCTGATGAAGCTCGCGCTGGTGCTGTACACGGCGACGCTGCTGGCCAAGCGCCCGCGGCAGGTGCACGACCTGCGCGCGCTGACGCGGCCGCTGCTGCTGGTCGTGGGGGGGTCGTGCCTGCTGGTGTTCACCGAGCCGGACCTGGGCACGGCGATGGTGATCGTGTTCACGGTCGGCGCGATGCTGGTCGTGGCCGGCATCCCGATGCGCAAGCTCGGGCTGATCGCGGGGTCGCTGCTGGGCGTGGTGCTGCTGTACGCGCTCGTGCAGCCGTACGCGCGCGCGCGGCTGACGTCGTTCATCGACCCGTGGGCGCACGCGTCGGGCACCGGCTTTCAGGCGGTGCAGGGACAGATCGCGATCGGCTCGGGAGGTCTGTTCGGGGTCGGCCCGGGCCAGTCGGTGCAGAAGATCTTCTACCTGCCGGAGGCGCCGACGGACTTCATCCTGGCGGTGATCGCCGAGGAGCTCGGCGTGGTGGGCGTGTTCGCGCTGCTGTTCCTGTACGGGCTGATCGCGTACGCGGGCCTGCGCGCGGCGAAGGCGGCGCGCAGCCTGTACAGCGCTCTGATCGCGGTGGGGGTGACCTCGCTGATCGTCTCCCAGGCGGTCCTGAACGCGTTCGCGGTGCTGGGCCTGGCGCCGCTGACGGGGGTGCCGCTGCCGTTCGTGTCCTCCGGCTCGAGCAGCCTGATCGTGATGCTGGCGGCGATGGGCCTGCTGCTGAACGTCGCCTCCGGCGCGACCGGCCACGTGCGCGCGGTGGCGCCGGCGCGCCGCACGCGCAAGCGCGCGGTGGGCGCGCGCCCCGACGACGCGCGCTCGCGCGAAGCGGCACGATGGGGCGATGATGGGAACGTCGAGGAGGATCGTGATCGCCGCCGGCGGGACCGCCGGGCACGTGGTGCCGGCGCTCGCGGTGGCGGACGCGCTGCGGGCTGAGGGGGCGGAGGTCGCGTTCATCGGCGGCGGGCGCGCGGAGGCGCAGCTGGTGCCGGCGGCGGGCTTCCAGCTGCACACGATCGCGGTCGAAGGGCTCAGCCGCAGCAACCCGCTGCGCGCGCTGCGCGCGCTGATGCGCGCGGCGATGGCGCTGCCACGCGCGCGGGCGCTGCTCAGGCAGCTGGCTCCGGACGCTGTGATGGGCGGCGGCGGCTACGTGGCGGGTCCGGTCGGCGTGGCCGCGCTGACGCTGCGCATCCCGCTGGTGCTGACGGAGGCCGACAGCCATCTGGGGCTGACCAACCGGTTGCTGGCGCCGTTCGCGCGGCGCGTGTGCCTGGCGTTCGCGCTGCCGGGCTGCGAGCACCCGCGCTACCGTGTGACCGGTCGGCCGATCCCGCCGCCGGCGCGCGACCGCGAGGCGGCGCGCGCGCGCTTCGGGGTGGCGCCGGAGGAGACGTGTGTGCTGGTCTTCGGCGGCTCGCTGGGGGCGCGCTCGATCAACCTGGCGGCGGTCGAGGCGTTCGCGGGGGCGCCCTTCCACGTGCTGCACGTCAGCGGCCGGCGCGACCACGCGGAGCTGGCGGCGGGCGGGCTGCCGGTGGACTACGACCTGCGCGAGTACCTCGATCTGGACGACTTCGCGGAAGCGCTGGCGGCGGCCGACCTGGTGGTCGCGCGCTCGGGCGGGTCGGTGTTCGAGATCGCCGCGCACGGGCTGCCGGCGGTGCTGGTCCCATACCCGCACGCCTCGGCCGACCACCAGAGCGCGAACGCGCGCTGGATGGCCGACGCGGGGGCGGCGGTGGTGATCCCGGACGCGGAGCTCAGCGGGCGGCGCCTGGGCGGCGAGGTGGCGGCGCTGCTGGCCGACCGCGAGCGCCTGCGGGCGATGGCCGCGGCCGCGGGCGGCCTCGCGCGACCGGACGCGGCGCGAGAGGTCGCCGAAGAGCTGTTGCAAGCCGCGGCGACGAGCGCCTCGGGGCAGCGGCGGGGATCCTCCGGATGAGCGCCGCCGGCGGGCCGTGGAGCGGGCGGCGCGTGCATTTCGTGGGCGTGGGCGGCGCGGGCATGAGCGCGTACGCGCGCGCGGCGCATGCGCTGGGCGCACAGGTCAGCGGCTCGGACGCGGCGGACGGCCCGTATCTGCAGCGCCTGGCCGCCGACGGGGTGCTGCAGGCGCACGTCGGCCATCGCGCGGAGAACGTCCCGGCGGGCGATGACGTGGAGGTCTTCTACTCCTCGGCGGTGGGGCCGGAGAACGTCGAGCGCGTGGCGGCGCGCGAGCGCGGCATCCGGGAGCGTCCGCGCGCGGAGCTGCTGGGCGAGCTGAGCGCGATGCGCCGCACGATCGCGGTGGCGGGCACGCACGGCAAGACGACGACGGCGTCGATGCTCGCGCACGCGCTGCGCGCGGCGGGCATGCGCCCGGGGTGGCTGGTGGGGGCGCCGATCGGCGGCGGCCTGGCGAACGCGGAGTGGGGGGAGGGCGAGTGGCTGGTGGTTGAGGCGGACGAGTCCGACCGCTCGATGCTGAGCCTGAGCGTGGAGATCGCGGTGCTGACGAACGTCGAGCTCGATCATCACGCGACGTTCGCGTCGCTGGCGCAGCTGGAAGTGGCGTTCGGCGAGTTCCTGGCGCTGGCGCGGACGGGCGTGGCGATCTGGGATCGTCCGCAGCTGCGGACGCTGAGCGCGGCGGTGCGGGCGCGCGGAATCGAGGTGGTCGCCTACGACGCGCCCGACCCGCTGCTGGGGGCGGGCGGCTCGCGCTTCGACTGGCGCGGCCACGAGGTCACGCTGGCGGTCCCGGGCGCGCACAACGCGATCGACGCGGCGGGGGCGCTGGAGGCGGCGCGGATGGTGGGGGCGGACGCGGCGCTCGCGATCGCCGGGCTGGCGGGCTTCCACGGCGCGGGCCGGCGCTTTCAGCCACTCGGCGCGGGCCCGCGGGGGGCGCTGCTGTACGAGGACTACGCGCACCATCCGAGCGAGATCGAAGCGACGCTGCGCGGCGCGCGCACGCTCCCGCACAAGCGCCTGGTGGCGGTGTTCCAGCCGCACCTGTACTCGCGCACGGCGCTGCTGGCGAAGGAGTTCGGCCGCGCGCTGGCGCTCGCGGACGCGGTGGCGGTGCTGGACGTGTACCCGGCGCGCGAGCGCGCGGAGGATCACCCGGGGGTGAGCGGCCTGCTGATCGCGCGGGCGTGCGCGGACGCCGCCGGCGGACGCCCGGTGTACTGGCTGCCGAGCTTCGCCGCCGCGGAGCCGGTCCTGCGGAGCGTGCTGATGGAGGGCGACGTGTGCGTGGTGATGGGCGCGGGCGACGTGGATGCGCTGGGGCACGCGCTGGTGGCATGACCCTGCCTGCCGGCATCGAGCGCGACTATCCGCTCGCGCGTCTGACGACGGTGCGCACGGGCGGCATCGGCGAGTATTTCGCGCGCGCGGGCAGCGAGGAGCAGCTACTGGAGCTGCTGGCGTGGGCGGCGGCGGAGGGCGTGGCGGTGAGCGTCGTGGGCTCGGGGTCGAACCTGCTGGTCGCCGACGAGGGCGTGAAGGGCCTGGTGGTGAAGCTCGACCGCGACCTGGCGGCGATCTCGGTCGACGGGCGGCGCGTGCTGTGCGGCGGCGGCGCGCGCCTGCCGGCGGTGGCGGCGCGGGCGGCGCGGGAGGGCCTGTCGGGGATCGAGTTCGGCGTGAACATCCCGGGGACGGTCGGCGGCGCGGTGCGGATGAACGCGAACGCGTACGGCGGCGAGCTGGAGTCGGTGCTCGAGTGGGTGCAGATCGCGACGGCGTCGGGAGTCGAGCGCCGCGAGCCGAGCGAGCTCGGCCTCGGCTACCGCCGTTCGAGCCTCGCCGACGGCGAGATCGTGATCAGCGCCAGCCTGCTGCTTGCCACGGCGGACCCCGCCGCGGTGAAGGCGAAGCTGGAGGAGATGCGGCGCTGGCGCCACGAGGCCCAGCCGCAGGGCATCAAGACGTTCGGCTCGACGTTCAAGAACCCCGACGGGCGGGCGGGGACACTTGTCGAGGGCCGCAGCGCGGGCCTGCTGCTGTCGGACGCCGGCTGCAACGGCCTGACGGTCGGCGGCGCCCGCTTCGCCCTCAAGCACGCGAACTTCATCGAGAACACCGGCACCGCCACCACCGCGGACGTGATCGCGGTCATGGCCGAGGGCCGCCGCCGCGTGCTGGAGCGCTTCGGCGTGGCGCTCGAGCCGGAGGTGCAGACGCTGGGGGCTGTGCGGTTTCCGTGGCTCCCTTAGGTCAGTCGCCCTAGCCTTTGCGGGCTGGTTCCTAAGTCGAATATGCTGATCTTTTGGGAGATAGGGTCAGAATCAACATGAGCCTGTGCGCAGACACGGGAGTGCTCGTCGCGCTCCCCGGCATCGGAGCGCTCGATGGCTGAGCTCGAGCGCGCGAGCGGCCTGCTGGCCGGCGGCGTGGTCAGGGTCTGGGGGCCCGACGGGCAGGCGAAGGGCGGTGGCGTGCTCGTCGGCTCGCGGCATGTCGTGACATGCGCTCATGTCGTTGCGGCGGTCATCCCGGGGTCGCGGCAGGAGCAGCAGCAGGCCCCGGTCGGGACCGTCATGGTCGACTTTCCCGCGCTCGCCTCGCACGAGCCCCTGAGGGCGCACCCCTTGAAGGAGGGCTGGTGCCCGGTCGACGGCCAGGAAGGCGGCGACATAGCGGTGCTGGAGCTCGACGATCGGCTCCCGCCCGGCGCGGCGCCGCCGCCGTTGCTGCGTCCGCCGAGGACGACGGGACGCAGGGTCGTCGCCGAGGGCTTCCCCGTCGGCTACTCCGGCCGGATCACCAGCGAGAACAGGGTGGTCGCCGACGCCGGCCCCGGGGCGGGGGAGTGGCTGCAGCTGGCGGACGGCGGCACCAACGGATTCCGCATCGACCACGGCTACAGCGGCACGCCGCTCTGGGATCCCGACGTCGAAGCCGTCCTGGGGATCGCGCTCGGCAAGGATGGCGCCGAGCGCGGCGCCTTCATGATCCCCACGCGCGTGCTGGCCAAGGCGTGGCCGGCGCTCGTGGGCTCGATCGGCTGGCGCGTGCGGTTCGACCCCGAGCGCGACGAGCACTGGAGGCCGCGAGCGCGCGGAGTCGCGACCAGCCGCGAGGAGGGCTGGCTGTTCACCGGCCGCGAGGAGCTCCTGAGGGATCTCGTCGGCTGGATCGGGCAGCCGGATGGGCGCGCACGTGTCGTCACTGGGATCATGGGCAGCGGCAAGTCGGCCGTGCTCAGCCGCCTCGTGACGCTGTCCGACAGCGAGGAGCGCGAGAAGGCCCCGATCGAGGACGCGCCCGCGGGCACCGTCCCGCCCGTCGGCTCGGTCGCGCTCGCGATCGATGTGGCCGGCATGTCGCTCATGCAGGTCGTCAGGCGGATCGGCCGCTGGCTCGACGTGGAGGCGGACACGGCGGAAGATCTTCGAAGAGAGCTTCTGCGGCGCAGGACGGAGGAGCCCGGTCCCCTGATCGTCATCGACCAGCTCGACGCCGCGGCTGACCCCGAGAAACTCGTCACCCACATCCTTCGCAAGCTGGCCGAGGACGACAGCGTGCGCCTGCTCATCGGCCTGATGCGGCGCGAGGACTGCCCGCTCGCACGCGGCCTCGAGGCTCATGCCGTGCTGCTGGAGCTCGACGGCGCCTACCGGGACGACCGCGACATGGAGGAGTACGTGCGCCGGCTGCTGAGGCAGGGCGGCGAGGCGGGGTACGCGGCCGACACGCCGGCCGGCGAGGCCGCAGATCGCGTTGCGAAGGCCGTCACGCGCGCCGCCGCCCCGTCGTTCGTCGTGGCCCAGCTGAGCGCCATGTGGCACCGCGAGCAGGAGGGGGTCGTCGAGCGGCCGGGGGCTTATCCCAAGAAGGTCACCGGGGCGCTGGACGAATACCTCGAGATGCTGAGCCGCAAGCTCGCTCGGAGCAAGGCGCAGAGGCCCGCGTGCGAGCGCAGGCTGCGCGACCTGCTGACGGCGCTCGCCTACGCGCGCGGGCCGGGCCTGCCGGTCGAGGGCCCATCCTGGCCGTCGATCGCCGAGGCGATCGACGGCGGCGCCTACACGCCGCAGGACGTGACATGGCTGATCGACGGCGCGGCCGGCTACCTGCTGCAGAGCGTCGACGCCGAAGGCGAGCGCGGTCGTCGGCTGTTCCACGAGGCGCTCAGGGTCTGCCTGCGCGAGGGCCGCGACGACGCTACGGTCGAGGCCGCGGTCGTCGCGCGGCTCGCGGACCTCTGCGACCGACGCGACAGGCAGGCCGCGACGAGATACGCGGCGCGTCAGCTCCCCGCCCACGTCGGTGCGATCGACGCCTGGGACTCGCTGGCGGCGCGGCCCAACGTGCTCGACCGCCTGGATCCCGGCGCCGTTCGCGCGGAGGCGCTGCGCACCGGGTTGCAGCAGGGCTCGCTGCCGCCCGCGATCGAGGGTGTCGTGCGCTCGAGCCGGCTGATGGCACGCAGCGGCCTCGCCGACCGCTCGGGACTGCGCCAGCTGGGCATGGCCCGCGGCTCCCGCCGGCGCCGCTTCGGGCAGCCCGATACGGCCGAGGCGATCGCCGCGTGGACGATCCGCTCAGCGGTCGTCCGCCAGGACGCGGCGCAGCTCACGCTCGACGCGCCGGCGCCCGTGCATGCGGTCACCACGTTCCTCGGCGCCGACGGCGCGCCCATGCTCGCAGCCGGGTGCGAGGACGGCAGCGTGCGGCTGTGGAGCGCGGCGACCGGCGAGCCGTTCGGCGACCCGCTGCGCGGCGACGCGCACCACGACGACGACGGCGTGCGTGCGCTGGCGGCGTGCGACGCCGGGTCCGGTGTGCGCCTGCTCGTCGCGATGCGGCGCGGGAGCGTGCGGGTCTGGGATCCGATGCGCGCGGAAGAGCTACCTCCGTTCAACGCTCGTCACCCCGGCGGGGCGCGCTCGATCGCGGCCTTCGTGTCGGAGGGCGGGCTGTGTGTCGCCACGGGCGGCGACGACGACGAGCTCCGGGTGTGGGACGAGCAGGGCGACCTCCTGCTCGCGCTGGCGGGCAGCGGGCCGGTGCGGGCGCTGGCGGTGGGGTCGTTCGAGGGCAACGTGTGTGTGCTCGCCGGCAGCGACGACGGCCGCGTGCGCGTGTGGGAGGGCATCGCCGGACGGGTCCGTGCGGGAGCGGCCGCCGACCCGGTCGCCCCGACGCGCGAGCTGGTCGGCCCGCTGGACTGGATACGCGGCGTGTGCGCGTTCGACGGTCCGGGCGGGCTGTGGATCGCGGCGAGCGGCGACGAGCGCAAGCTCACGCTCTGGCGCCCGCGGGAGTGTGAGCCCGCGTACCGGTTGAGGACCCGCGATCAACGCATCGTCCTCGGGCTCGCCCCCTACCGCGACGGCGAGGAGGCGTGTATCGCCACGTGCGGGGCGAGCGCGAGCGTGGAGCTTTGGAGCGCCTCCCGCGCTGGCGCGGTGGGCCAGCCGCTCACGGGCGATCCCGCGGGCGCGTGCGCTGTCACGACATATGAGATCGGAGGCGCGCCCCGCATCCTCACCGGCGGCGAGGACAGGACCATCCGTATCTGGAATCCGGCCGGCGTTCCGAGCCTGCCCGGATCCAGCGCCGAGAGCCGCGAGGGGCCGGTCCACGCCGTGGCGGCGCTCGACGGCGTCGTTGTCACCGGCGGCGCGGACGGCGCCATCCGCGCGTGGGATCCGAGCAGCGGCGAGCCGGTCGCAGAGCCGTTCGACGCGCGCGTCGGCGCGATCCGCGTGCTCCTGGGGGGGCCGCACGGCGGCGTCGCGGTCGGCGGCGAGGAGGTCGTGCGCTTCCTCGACCCGTTGACAGGCGGCGAGCTCGCCGGACCGCTCGTCGGCCACGCCGGCGCGGTGCGGGCGCTCGTCGCGGGCTTGACGGCCGACGACGGCCGGGCCGCGCTCGCGACCGCTGGGGACGACGGCACCGTGCGCCTGTGGCGGCTGGGCGACGGCGGGGAGATCGTGAGCGCTCGCTCGCGCCACCGCGGGCCGGTGCGCGCGCTCGTCGCGCTGGAGATCCCCGGTGCGGGCGCGTGCATCGCGGTCCTCGGCGAGGATCGCTCGTTCGCGATGCGGCGCGTGGCCGGCGGGACGATCGGCGCGCCGTTTCTCGGGCACACCGACTGGCCGATGGCGGCATGCAGCTACCCGGCCGCCGGCGTGCAGGCGCTCGTCACCGCGGGCGACGACCGCACCGTGCGCGACTGGAACCCGTATACCGGCAGGCCGCGCGCGCTGTGCGGACGCCACGACGGAGCGGTCAGGGTCGTCGTGGCGGCGGTGCGCGGACAGGATGTGCGGATCGTCAGCGGCGGCGAGGACAGAACCGTGCGCGTGTGGGACCCGGGCGCGCCGCCCGGCAGCCAGGAGACCCACACCCTCCGGCTCGGCGTGCGCGTGAACGCGCTCGCGTTGCTCGGCGAGGTCGTCCTCGTCGGCACCGACGAGGGGCACCTCGTGGTCGAGCTCATCTAGGCAAAGCGCCCGCCCTGGCCGCCGATCGGCCCGAAGCCCGTCTCCAGGTCGCGGAAGTAGCGCCTGTAGAGGAGCTTCTCGCGGCCCCTGAACCGCTCCAGCAGCTCGGGATCGTCGACCGAGCGCGTGAGGTACTTCCAGGCGACGTCCGGCGCGACCACGAGCTCGTTGTCGGAGGTGGCCTCCCACTCCAGCGCTCCGAACGGCCGCGCGTAGTAGGGGCGGCGCAGCTCGCCGACGATTGCCACGGCCGCGAGTGCGCTGCCTCGCTCCCGCCACACTTCCCGGACGACCCTGTGGTTGCCGTCGCACACGACGAACTCGTTGCCGAGGGCTGGATCGCTCCAGTCCTCGCGGTGGAGCTGCTCGACGATCGGGGGCGTCACGCTCACGCGACTCGGCGCCCCGCCCTTGCGCACGCGCACGAAACCCCACGGGTCCCTGTCCTCGCCGAGCTGCTCGCGCAGCGCTACGCCGAGCGCCTGCACGCGCTCGATTCCCGCTCGCAGGACGTAGCGCTGCACCGGCCGCAGCAGGCCGAGCGGCGCGCGCCCGGCCGTCTCGGCGTCGAACTCGCGCTCGCCGGCCTCGGCCGGGTAGACGTGGATCGCGTCGCGTCCGGCCGGGGTGGCGTCCCGGACGAGCCAGACGCGCTCGAAGCGCGCGCCGTCGTAGGCTCGCTCCTCGCCAAGGTCGTAGTCGCTGTTCAAGCGCACGAGCGAGAGTGCCTCGGCGGTCGAGCGCGCCGGGACTTCCCTCTCCTCGATCTCGTCCTCCGGGCTCAGCCCCGCACAGGGCCCTTCGAACGGATATTCCAGCTCGACCCTGTACTCGTCGGAGTCGCCCGAGTAGCGGCCGAGCACGAACTGCTCGGGGAAGCTCTCGTCCTCGCGGCGGCGGCCCGCCAGCTCGCTTTCAACCCAGCTCATCACGTCGGCGTTGCGCGCCACGATCGCCGGGCACTGTCGCCACAGCGCCGGCTCCTGCGGGCCGGCGAGCGGGAACCAGATCGCGCCTGGGTGGGCCTGAACGCGTCGGCGCCGCTTGGCGGCATCCGCCTGGAGATCGCCGAGCATCGACTCCGGATCCCAGCGCAGCCCGGCCCCGTCGTCCCACAGCGCTTCGAGCGGCAGGCCGCGCCCGGCGTCCGGATCGGCGCTGGGAACGCGCACAGTGTCGAGGCCCTTCAGCCACTCGATGATCCGGTGGCGGTCGTTGCGGCGGGGAGCCTCGCGACCGGCCTCGACATCCGGCTCGACGGGCTTGGCGAGGCTGCGGTCGACCAGCGGCAAAAGCGTGAGCAGGTGGTAGGTGAACTCCGTGACCGCGCCGGTGGTCGGGGAGATCTTGCGGATCTTTCGGGTCGCGACCTCGCGCAGGTCGTCCGCCCACAGGTCGTTGCCGAACTGGCCGTCGTCGGTGAGGATCCGGTTCACAGCCCGCTCGAAGGCCTCGGCGTGCGCGGCGCGCTCGTAGTCCTCGGCGCGCTCGGTGACCTGGCGCACAACGTCGTCGCGCAGGTGTTCCAGCAGCTGGCGGACGTCCTTGAACGCCGGCAGCAGCAGCGTGTTCCAGTCCGAAAGCGCCGACGGGCGCATGGGTGAGTGGTTGCTCAGCAGCATGTCGTAGCCGCCGGCGCGCTCGCGCAGCAGGAGCAGGAGGTTGTACGTCGTGTAGCGCGTCTGCTCCAGCGGCACCGTGCCGTCGTAGCCGCACAGCGCCGCGTAGCCGGTGTGCGTCCAGATCCGCTCGACGTGCCGGTCGAAGTCGTGAAGGCGCGGCGCCTGCTCGTAGCTCGGCGCCCCATCGAGCGCGGGCTGCAGCAGCTGGCGCACGCGAGCGTAGAGCCGGCGCTCGGAGCTGCTCACGCGCGAGGCCGAGGGCAGCGGCCGCACGACCTGGACCGGGTTGGGCGCGCGGTCCGATCCGAGGTCGTGGCGGAAGGCGATCGCGGCCTCGCCTTTGACCGCGTCGACGCTCACGCGCGTGAGGCCCGGGGAGCCGGTGCCGCTCTTGAAGCCCGGGCACGGCACGAGCGTCGTATCGCTCGCGCCCTGCCCCTGGTGCATCGCCGTGCGAGAGAGCGTCACGACGTCGTCGTCGTTGTCGGCGGCGGCGAGCACGAGCCCGATGCGCAGCCGCTGGCAGCGCGCCATCAGCGCCCGGCTGGCGCATGCGCGGCCGCTGACCGCGATCACGTGCAGCGGCGCGTTGCGCGCGGTGCTCGCGACGAGCGTGGCCACCAGCCGCTCGAGCCCGCCGGTGCCATCGGCCTCCGCTGCGCCCTCCGCCGCGGCCGGGACGCCGACGACGGCGAGGACCGTGAGCGCGAGCTGCGATTGTGGGTCGCCGCGCGCGGGCTTCGCGGCGAACACGGCCGCCACTTCACCCGTCGCCGCCGGGTCGTTCTCGGGGACGCGCAGCACCCTCTGCCCCCGGTCCTCGAGTCGCTCGAACGCGGTCTCCCACACCGCCGTGGCGGCTCCGGCATCGAGCTCGGCGGCGTTCGGCGCCGGCTGCAGGGTGGAGGTGCCCCTGATGACGAGCAGGTCCGGCGGGTCCTCGCCGAACGGCTCGCGCAGCTTCTCCCAGCGGTCGCCGAAGGCCACCGCGAGGCCGGGCGCGAGCGCCCGCTCCTCGTCGGGCACGTCGAGGTGCGGGTCGGATATGACCTCGATCTCGACACGAGGCCGTCCGTGCTCGTGGCGGATCTCCGTGACGTAGCGCTCGTCGCCGCTCTCGAGGCTCGCGAGGAGATCGTCGTCGATTGCCCGCAGTGTCGCGGGGATGGAGTCGAGCGTCATGCGCGCAGATGGGCCGGGTTGGACTTCTTGCGCTCCTTCTGAACCCCGGGGAAGACCTCGTTGAAGTCGCGAAACAGCGCCTTGTAGTTGTCGGGTATGCGATAGGTCTTCTTCTGGAAGCCGTCGGGCAGCTCGTCGAGCTCCACGACATCCGACCAGCCGCCGGGTGTCGCGCACGCGTAGTAGGGGTACTCGGGCGGCACCGCTCGCGCGATCACGGTCGTGATCGGCAGGCCGATCGAGCGTGCCGCATACACGCGGTGGATGCCGTCGTTGACGATGAGCACGGTGCGCCCGTCGGGCTCGTGCGACTCCTCGACGATCGGCGGGATCACGGGCACCGACTCGTCTGGAGCCTCAGACGTGCGCACGAACGCCCCGCCGTCGAGGGCGAACAGGTCGATGCCGTGCGCCAGGAGCGCGCGGCGCAGCTCGAGGATCCGCGCCACGCCGGCCTTCAGCACGTAGCGCTGGGCCGGCGCCAGGGTCTCGGGGTCGGTCGCGGGGGCGAGCGCGAGCGTCGCCTCGGCGTACGGCTGCGCGCCGTCGAAGCCGCGCAGGCGCGTCCGGCGCAGCCGCGCAAACAGCTCCGTGCGATCGAACGGCTCCACCGACAGCACCCGCAATCCGAGCTCTGCTCCCGTCGGCGGCTCAGCCGGCATGGACCGGGCCGGGGGAGCGGGCGAGCACGGACATGGCGAGCTCGCCGGTGAGCTCGCCGATCGAGGCGATCGCACGCGAGGGCGCGGGCATCTCGCCGTTCAGCACGCGCGTGAGGTCTCCCAGCTCGCGCTGCGGGCGATGCAGCACCCACACGGTGGCGATGCCGAGAGCGGCCGCGGGGGCGATGTCCTCGGCGTAGGAGTCGCCGATCATCACCGCCTCGCCGGGATCGACGCCGGCGCGCTCGAGCGCCCGCAGGAACAGCTCGGGTGCGGGCTTGGCGTAACCCTCTCGGAAGGAGAAGAGCTGCAGCTCGGGCGCGACGTGCGCGTCGAGCAGCGCGCCGAGATGCTCGCGCACGGACTCCAGGTAGGGCTCCCAGATGTTGGATACGACGGCAAGCCTGAGGCCGTGCTCGTGCACGTCGCGCACCGCGCGGATGGCGCCCTCGATCGGCTGGGACTCGTGGCGTTGCGCCGACCACACCTCGCGTACGGCCCGGTCGAGCCGCTCGGCAGCTGGGCCGCCGAGCGGGTCGGCGTGCCCGACGACCTCGCCCGGGCTCGCAAACGGACGCGTCATCAGGTCCTCCCGCAGCGCCGCCTTGCGCGTCGCGTCGAGGCCGGCGCTCGTGGCGATGCGCGAGGCCGGTCCCCGCGAGGGGCCCGTGACGAGCGTCGCGCCGATGTCGAGGATTGCCAACCCGTGGCTCACGAGCCCGGCTCCGCCTGGCGCAGCAGGCGCTCGTTGCGTGTCAGCTCGCGTCCCAGCCACAGGGCGTGGGAGACGAGCGTGACGGCCATGTCGGCCGCGACCTGCTGCTCGATCGTGATCGCCCGCTCGGCCTCGTAGCGCTTGATCAGCACGCCGCCGAAGCGGTGGTCGGCGACGATGCGGCCGCGCTCGGAGTCCACGCTCACGACGAAGTAGCCGTTGGGGTCCTCGCGCAGCGAGGACTTGCCGGTGCGCCGGTCGACGTCGTCGTCGCGGCTCCAGCGCTCGGCGATCGCGCGCGCCATCTCATAGCGCGGGCTGCGCGGATCGATCCCGAGCGAGTGGCTGATGACCGTGAGCGGGCCGGGCTCGATGCCGGCGCCGCCGGCGACGTGGCGCTGGAGCGCCATCAGCCCGTAGACGTTCTGCAGCCACGCCGTCAGCAGGTTGTGCGCGCGGTAGGTCGCCGTCAGCGTGAGCCGGCCGTCGGCCACCCGGAAGAAGAGCGTCGTCAGGCACGGCTTCGCGCGCGCGACGCTGTCGTCGTCCTGCGCGAGGTCCGCGGCGCTGTCCCACAGCGAGATGTAGGCGCGGCGCGTGCGCGGGTCGGCCCGCAGCACGTCGATCGCGCTCTGCAGCGTGTCGGTGCCCGATCCCTGGTCGAAGTAGCCACGCAGGCGGTTGCCGTAGGTGTAGGAGATCCCCTCCGGCAGCTCTGGCGCCAGCATCGCCTGCTGGTAGGCGCGGAAGCGATCGATGTCGAACCCGAAGGCCGCCAGCGCATCGGGCGGGTCGTCCACGGGATCGGTGATCACCGCCCGTGCGTTGAGCAGCTCCAGTCGTGGGCCGTTGCTCAGCTCGACCGGTGCCCCGAAGCGCAGGGTGCGCACGACCAGCTCCTCCCAGCAGTCGAGTGGCGCGCGCCGGACCACCTGGTGCGCGGCCACCTGCGATGGGCGCTGGGCGTCCGTGTCGGGGAGCGCCATCGGGATCGCGACGTGGATCCGCTCGGACGGCGCGTCGTCCGAGCGCGGCAGCTCATGCAGCAGTCGCTCGAGGCGCTCGGCCAATTGCGGCGAGCCGAGCTTGCCGAGCTCGTGGAAGCTCAGCGTCTCGCGCAGCCGTGCCTCGTCGAACTCGGCGACCGCGGGGAACACGCGCTCGGTTCCGCGGACCCGCTTCAGCGGCCGTCCGAGCATCTCGGCGTCCTCCAGCCCACGCTCGAGGAAGGCGGCGATCTCGCCGGCCGCGCCGAGGCCGAGATCCTGGCCGATCGCCACCAGGTGGCGTATCTGCGGGTTGTACAGCAGGTTGCAGAACATCGCGTACATCCCGTCGCCGTAAAGGTTCGCGACCACGGCCACGCGGCTGCGTCGCGCGTCGAGGACGGCTGGCGCGCCGGCGTTGAGCTTGCGCTCCACCGCCCTGAACGGAGACCACAGCGTGACGATCCCGACGTCGCCGAAGGGGTTCACCTCGTGCACGAGATCGCGGTAGTAGAGCGGCTCGAACCGCAGGCTCTCGGGCCGGCCGCCTGCCTCCTCGAGCGCACGTGTCCGGGCCGGCGAGTCCATGCTCGGATTCTGGCATGTGCCGGAGCCGGACCCTCGTGGCTCAGCCGCTCCTCGCGCCGCCCGTCACCTGCCAGTTGCCGATGAGCGCGAGCACCGTCCCGGCGGCGCCGGAGCCGAGCGCGGCGGAGAACAGCGCGAGGTAGTCGCCGAACGCGTGGAACAGCGGGTTGGAGTCGTAGACGGCGGACCAGATCGTCACTGCCGCGTAGCCGAGCGCGAGCGCGATCACGACCCCCGTGGCCAGCAGCGCCCGAAACGTCTGGCCCTCCAGGGTCCGCAGGCTGCGCAGCGGTTCGGTCACCATCTCGAGGGCGCCGCGTGTGGCCAGCTCGACGACGACCTCCGCGGGCTCGCGCGCGGTGCGGACGAGCCCGATCGGCGTCACCGCCGCCGCGGCGCGGGCCCGTCCGACGGCGGCCACGAGCTCGTCGAGGCAGTCGTCCATGCGGCCGACCTGATCGACCGAGCCGAGTCGCCGGTAGCGTTCCTGCGCGGCGGCGAGGGCACCGCTCGCGTCGGCCCGGCTGGCCTCGGGCAGTTGAGCGATCGCGAGCGCCTCGCCGGCGAGCTCGTCGCGGATCTCGGCCGCTCGCTCGATCGCCCTCCTCCACAGGGCCGCGGGGTGCTCGCCCAGCCTGCTGCCGTCCGAGGCGTAGAACTCGTCCATCGACGGCGATCCCGGCGCCGCCCGCCTCTGCGCGTGCACCTTCAGCGCCTCCGGCAGCTCTCCTCCAGCGGCGGCGATGTCGATCGCCAGCGACAGGCCCACGCGGGCGAGCCTCGCGAGCTCTGGCCCGTGGGCGATCACGCGATCGACGGCGGAGATGATCGCCTCGCGATCCTGGCCATCTCGCTCACGATCGACGACCCAGTCGCGCAGGCCGTCGATGCGAGCGCCCTCCTGCGCGGTGTCGTTTGCCGCGAGCAGCCGCTCGAGCACGAGCCCGCGAACGTGGCCGCGCAGCCACGCGGGGACCAGGGCAGCGAGCAGCCCCACCAGCAGGCCGCAGAGCAGCACGACCGCCGGCACGAGCCAGAACGAGTCGCGCCGCCGCACCGTCAGCGTCAGCGCGTTGCCGCTTAAGTCCTGCACGGTTCCGCTGAGCTCGTGCCCGACGGCGACGTCCTGGAGCCGCAGGCACCAGGCGGCCTCGCCGGTCTCGAACGCCACCGGCGTGCTGTTGGGTCGACACGGTCCGGTCACCGGGATCGCCTCGCCCGTGTGCTGTCCGGTCGCGTCTCGCAGGATCGCGGCGCGTGTCGGCGGGACGCCGGGCGCGCGCAGCTCGATGACATACGGCTGGCTCCTGGACCCCTGCGCTCCGGAGAGCTCGACCGCGAGCGCCGCCTGCGCGGCAGGTTGAGCGGGGGCGGCGCTCGGAGCTGGCGCCGAGGATCCGATGAGGGCAGGCAGGCCGGCGAGCACGACGACCGCGGCGGGCACGCCGAGCATCTGGGCCCGAGCGGGGCCCACTTCAGGCCAGAGCTCTCATCGAGGTCGCCGTAGCGGCTCTGGCTCGGAGCCGGCGTGTGCGCTGACGCGAAAGCGGACGGTCGCGGCGGGCGTGGCGCCGAGCGCGACCAGGTGAACGTGCAGGTGAGCGACGCTGCCGCCGTTGTAGAGCATGTTGCCGCTGCGCTCGACCGTCGCGAACGCCGCCGGCTGCAGCTGTGACTTCAGGGCGCGCTTGATCGCCCACAGCTCAGCGCCAGCCTCGTCGGGCAGCTCGTCGAACGACAGCACGTGGGCCTGCGACACGATGAGATAGTGGGCGAGCGCGCCCTCGTACGGGTAGTCGTTCTTCTTGACGTACCAATGCCGCCCCGAATGCTCGATCGGCTCGCGTTGCTGCCCGGCGACGTGCTCGGGGCAGAAGATGCAGATTCCCGCCTCGGCGAGCCCCTCCATGTACAGTCGCTGCTCGCTGCTGCGGGCTGCCTCGAGGCAGTAGAGCGGGTCAGGTAGCGCGCTCATACGTACGGAAGCCGAAGCTGTGCTCGTTCTCGAAGATCGGCTCGCCTCGCTCGACGCACCGCCATTCGCTGGGTGCCAGCGTGGGAAAGAACGCGTCGCCGTCGATCTCGGCCTCGATCTCGGTCGCGTAGACCGTCTCGGCGAGCGACAGCGCGTCCCGATAGGTGACGCCGCCGCCGATCACGAAGCAATCGCCGTCGCAGGCATGGAGCGCGGCGGCGAGATCGAGGAACACCTCGGCTCCGTCCGCTGCGTAGTCCGGGTCCGAGCTTAGGACCAGGTTGCGCCGGCCGGGCAGCGGCCGGTAGGCGTCGGGCAACGACTCGAAGGTCCGCCGGCCCATGAGGACCGTGTGTCCGAGGGTCAGCTCGCGGAAGCGCTTCATGTCGCTGGGCAGGCGCCAGGGCAGCCCGCCCTCCCGGCCGATCACGCCGTTGCTGCTGTGGGCGACGACGATCGAGATCACGCTAGGTGGCGACCGGGATGCCGGCGATCGAAGGGTGCGGGTGGTAGTCGGAGAGCTCGAAGTGCTCCGCGCGGAAGTCGTGGATGTCGGTGATCTGGCGGCCGGCGGCGGTGAGCTGCAGCGTGGGCAGCGCACGCGGCTCGCGCGAGAGCATCTCCTCGACCGCCGGCAGCTGGTTGGCGTAGATGTGCGCGTACTGGATCCAGTGCACGTACTCGACGAACTCGTAGCCGATCAGCTGCTCGAGCATCAGGCCGAGCGCGGTGTACTGCGCCATGTTCGAGGGCACCCCGATCGGAGTGTCGCCGGAGCGCTGGTTGTGGATGAGATGGAGCTTGTCGTTGAAGACGAGGGCGTGGATCCACCCGTGGCACGGCGCGATCGTGTTGCGCGACTTGACGCCGCGCTCGCGATGGTTGGCGTTCGGGATCCACGGGCTCATCAAGGCGGTCCGGTCGAGCGGCAGGTCGCGGAGCTTCTTGATCAGGTGGGGCAGCTGATCGAAGCCGGGCTCGTCCCCGTCGAGGTCGGTGGTGAAGTGCATGAACGCGTGGCCGTAGGAGCCCGGGCCGAGATCGCCGGGCGCCAGACCCCGCGATTCGCACTTCTCGGGCGTCGCCCAGGCATCCCACCAGTCGCAGCCGAAGGCGGCCAGCTCATCCAGTGTGCGGGCGCCGTTTATGAACGCGCAGAGCTCGCCGATGGCCTTCGCGACGAAGCCCTTGATCGATCGCTCGGTGATGACCGCCGCCCCGTGCGCCATGGGGAAGCGCATGCAGTGGCCGGCGAGCGCGAGGGCGTCCTCGCCCTGCTTGGTGTGCAGCCTCACGCCGCCGCCGCGGATCGCGCGCAGCATGTCCTGGTAGGCGGTGCTGGGAGTGCGCTCCTCGTAGGGCAGGTAGTCTGGCATCGCGTCTCGCTGGCTCGGCTGTAGGTGGCCGAGCCAGTTTGAACACTCTGCCAGATGGACGCTCCCGGCTCGCGCTCCCGGTCGGCATGGCGTGACCGCGGGCGCCGATATCGTGCGGGGCCGCACCAACCCCTAAGAGGAGCAGATGGCAGCCAGCAGCGGCATACTCGGTCCGGACGTCAACTACGAGGATCGGCTGATCCCCAGCCTCGAGGAGATGACGCGCACCGTCACGCATCTCAAGGGCCTCGGCTACCGGGTGGTGCTCACGTCCGGGTCCTTCGACCTGATCCACCTCGGGCACGTGAAGTATCTGGCCCGGGCCAAGCAGTTCGGCGACGTGCTGGCGGTGGGGGTCGACAACGACGCCAAGATCAAGCGTCGCAAGGGTCCGGACCGGCCGATGGTCCCGGAGCAGGAGCGCCTGGAGATGCTCGCCTACCAGCGGCCGGTCGACCTGATCTTCCTCAAGCAGGACGGCGAAGAGCGCTGGGCGTTGATCGCGGCGGTGCGGCCGGACGTGCTGGTGCTCACCGCGGATCACTCCTACGGCGTCGAGGACCTGGAAGCGCTCGGCGAGCTCTGCGGACGGGTCGAGGTCGTCGAGCGCCAGGCGTCTGTGACGACAAGCGAGCGCATCCGCCAGATGTACATGAACCTGGGCGAGCGGCTCGGTCCGAAGCTCGCCGAGGTCCTCCCTGGCCTGATCGACAGCATCCTGAAGCGGGCATGAGCGAGGTCGTCGTCGCGTACATCCCGGTCCTCCACGAGGGGTACCGGCGGTTTCTGGACGCGCACGCGGCGGGCCGGCGCCTGTTCCTGATCGGCCCCACCCTCTATGCCGACTACCGTCCGCTGGCGAAGGACATCCGCTGCCTCGACGCGGAGCTCGTGGCCCGGGCGCTCGCCGCATGGGACATATGCGCCGAGGTGTCGGTGCTCGACGAGGAGGGCGCGATCCGCCTGGCCGAAGAGGAGCCGGCGATCACGCTGCCGGCGGAGGACGTCAGCTACCAGATCGTCGAGCGCTTCTTCGGCCGCTGCGACGTCCGCTACGACACCGCGTTCCTGAGGTGGGACAAGTCGCGGACCGTGCAGCTGCTCGTCCCGGAGGCGCACCCCCCGGTGGCCGGCGACCAGGACCTCGCCGAGATCGCCGCCGCCGCGGAGGCGGGCGCTGCGGGCGGCATCGACTGGTGGCGTCGCGTCGGCGCCTCGATCCGCTTCGCCGACGGCACGATCGCATCCGCGGGGAACGAGCACGAGCCCCACCCCCTGAGCGCGTACGCCGCGGGCGACCCCCGCAGCAACTTCTACAAAGGCGTCGGCCTGGAGCTGTCGACGGCCACCCATGCCGAGGCGCGCCTGATCGCGCAGGCGGCGCGCGACGGCACCTCGACCCGAGGGGCCGTCATGTACGTCACGGACTTCCCGTGCCCGCCGTGCGCGAAGCTGATCGCCGTCGCCGGCGTCGAGCGTCTCTACTTTCGCGAGGGGTACGCCGTGCTCGACGGGCAGGACGTGCTCGCGGCGGCCGGCGTGGATCTGGTGCGGGTCGACTGAGGACCGTGGAGCGGGCGCCCGCAGGGGAGATGACGCGGGCCGGCGGGCGCGGCCGGGCGACACAGCGGAGGGTTCGGGACGCGCTGATGCAGGTGGGCGGCTACTGGCGGCCGCTGGCGGCTGTCGCACGCCTGCTCGAGGAGCTGGGCGAGCTCGCCGAGAGCCTCGCGAGCCCGGCCTCGGCTGACGGCGAGCTGGCCTCGGAGCTGGCCGACCTGTGGATCATCACCACGGCGCTCGTCGACCAGTTCCTGGGAGATGCGCTCGAGCCCGGATCGCATCTGCCTCGGACGGCGGCGACGAGTTGCCCGCTCGGCGATCTGCTCGCCGCCGCGGGGCAGATCGCGAGGATCGTCAACTACTACGACGGGCCGAAGACGCCGCGCTCGCTCGAGCGATGGCCGTCGCTGAACGACACGGTGGTGGAGTTCCAGCGAGCCCTGGCGGCGATCGCGCGGGCGCACGACGTCGACCTGGCGGCGGCGGTCACGGACAAGCTCGACGCGATCCCGGCTCGGGACGCCGGACGTTTCGTGCGCCGCGAGCAGGATCCGAGCACGGCCTCATCGCTCGAGCGCTTTCGCCTGATCCAGGCAACCGTGGTGGGCCTGCAGCCGCGACGGGCGAGGCTGTGGGGCGCTTCCGCGGAGTCCGCCGCCTGTCTGGTGTCGAGCGTCGAGGCGCTGGCGCCGGCGTTCCTGTCGTTCTCGCGGGCCGCGAGAACAGAGCGCCTCGACGCCTTCGTCATCGCCGGGCCGCCGTTCGGCTCGATCGAGTCCCTGTCCGAGTGGTTCGAGCGGCTCGTGCGCGAGCTGCTGCTTCGCGATCCAAGGCGCGAGGAGCGGGTGCGCGATCACGCCGGGGACGCCGGTCGGCGGCTGACCTTCGATGGCGTCCCGATCTTCGCCGAGGTGCTCTCGCCGCTCCATGCGCGTGGCCATCCACGACACTCGCCGACCGGCACGTTCGCCGTTCTGCGGCTCGACGGAGAGCAAGAAGGGTCGTCGTCGGGACGCGGGTAGGGGTTCCCGCCGCGAGGTCGAAGACCTCGGGAATGAGTCGATCGCTTGCCGCCGCCCCCGCTCGCCGTCGCGCCGCCGGGTCCCGACCGCGTCGCGCCGCTCCCAAATCGGCGCCCCACGCCTTCGGCGCCGTGCGCCCCTTCACTGCCACCGCGGACCTCGCTCGCACCGCGGCGACCTTCGTCCTCCGCCGCCGGCGCCTGCGCATCGCGCTGCTGGCAACCGCGGTCGCGCTGCCGCTGCTCGGCTGCGGCTGGCTGTGGTTTCGCCAGTCCTCGTTCGTGGCGGTGCAGAAGGTGCAGATCGTCGGCGTGCACGGCGCTGAGGCGCAGGCTGTGCAGGCCGCGCTGACGCAGGCGGCGCACGGCATGAGCACGCTGGACGTGAGCGACGGCGCCCTCACCGCCGCAGTCGCGCCGCTGGGCGTGGTGCGCGCCGTGCGCGCGATCCCGAGCTTCCCCCACGGGCTGCGCATCGAGGTGATCGAGCAGCTGCCGGTGGCGGCGCTGACGGTGGCGGGCGTGCGCACGGCGGTCGCCGCGGACGGCGTGGTGCTCGGGCCGGCGCTGCTGTCGAGCTCGCTGCCGAACGTCAGCGGCTGGTTCGTTCCTGCGCCCGGCAGGCACGTCAAGGGCGCGAGCCTGCTGGCGGCGCTGACCGTCCTCGGCGCCGCGCCGGCGCCGCTGGCCAAGCATGTCGAACGCGTGTTCACCGGCGCGAAAGGGCTGACCGTGGCGATGCGCAACGGTCTGCTCGTGTACTTCGGCGACGCCAGCCGGCCGCTCGCCAAGTGGCTGTCGCTTGCGCGCGTGCTCGCCGACCAGAGCTCCGCCGGCGCCTCCTACGTCGACGTGCGCCTGCCGTCGCATCCGGCCGCCGGCTTCCCTGCGGGCGTGACGCCTCCGGACGCGAACACCACCACGGGCTCCGAGTCCGGCGAACCGACGGGGAGCACCGAATCGACCGTCGCCGCGCTCGCCGCGGGCCTCGCCAGCGGGACGACCACCACGACGGCACCCACCGGCGCGGAACCGTCCGGCGCCTCCTCCACAGGCACGGCCGCTCCCTCGGAAGGCCCCGAAGCGAGCACCGGCGAAACCGGCGCCGGCAGCCAGCCGGGAGCCTCCCAGACGACGCCTCAGCCAGGGGGTTAACGAACCTCAAGCTCAACTATAGCCTTATGCCACCCGGCAGCGGATTCTCAGGCAGTGGTCGAGAGTCGGGCGACCTGCAACGTTTGTTGCGAGAGTGAACGCCGTCGTTGACAGGGCGAAGATCCCTGCATAACGTGCACAACCCGGCGGTTCGGCGACCAGTATGCTGCCAACCCTACATTCCTACTGAAGGCTTCGGACGGAAACCATCATGGAGAGAAGCGGAAGCTATCTGGCTGTCATCAAGGTCGTGGGCGTGGGCGGCGGCGGCACCAACGCTGTCAGCCGCATGGTCGACGCGGGGCTGCGCGGCGTCGAGTTCATCGCCGCCAACACGGACGCTCAGGCGCTCGCCATGTGCGACGCCGACATCAAGCTGAACATCGGCCACGAGTCGACCAAGGGACTCGGCGCTGGCGCCAACCCCGACGTCGGCCTGGCGGCTGCGTCGGAGTCGCGCGACGACATCAAGGAGGCGCTCAAGGGCGCCGACATGGTGTTCGTGACCGCAGGCGAGGGCGGCGGCACGGGGACCGGCGCGGCGCCGGTCATCGCCGAGATCGCCAAGAATGAGATCGGCGCGCTGACCGTCGGCGTGGTCACGCGCCCGTTCGACTTCGAGGGCTCCCAGCGCGGGCGCCAGGCGATCGAGGGCATCGAGCGCCTGCGCGAGGTCGTCGACACGCTGATCGTGATCCCCAACGAGAAGCTGCTGGCCGTTGTCGAGCGGCGCACGTCGATGCTCGACGCGTTCCGCGAGGCCGACAACGTGCTGCGCCAGGGCGTCCAGGGGATCACCGACCTGATCACGATCCCCGGCCTGATCAACCTCGACTTCGCCGACGTGCGCACGATCATGCAGGACGCCGGCTCCGCGCTGATGGGCATCGGCACCGCCGCCGGCGAGAACCGCTGCGCGGACGCCGCCCGGGCGGCCATCTCCTCGCCGCTGCTCGAAGAGTCCGTCGACGGCGCCACCGGGATCCTGCTGAACATCACCGGCGGCAAGGACCTCGGCCTGTTCGAGGTCCACGACGCCGCCGAGATCATCCAGAACGAGGCCGACCCGAACGCCAACATCATCTTCGGCGCCGTCATCGACGAGAGCATGTCCGACGACGTGCGCGTGACCGTCATCGGCACCGGCTTCGACCACCGGGCGGGCGGGCTCAGATCGAGCACCCGCCGCGAGTCGCGCGCGACCACCGCGCGTCCCGACCGTGGCCCTCGCATCAGCGATCGCCAGCGCTCGACGCTCGAGATCTCCGACGAGGACATCGACGTCCCGCCGTTCCTGCGCTGACGTCCCGCCCGTTTCGTCCCATCCGTTTGCTACACAGACTGGATGGCAAAGTCGAACCAGTGGGACGGATACTGTCATGTGTGTCGCGTACCCGTGCGCGAAGGCGAAGGGCGGGTGATCACCGATCCCGATGCCAGGCGCGGGTTTCTGATCCTTTGTCCCGAGCACGCACCTGAGGCGGCCCTGGATGCACCAAAGCCGCCTGAGGCTTCGAAGCTGCCGTCGATCCACGTCGGCGAAGAGAAGTTCGAGCGGTGAGCCGGCGCGCACAGAGATGCTGTTCGGGTGGCGTATGGGCCGCCCGAGGCGCGCACATCTGCCTCCAACGGCCGTAATAGGATCCGAGTGTCGGCCAGCGTTGCTCTCTATCGAGTCGTCAGTCCAGCTGAGCTGTTCGACTTGCGGTCGAATGGAGCGTTCCGAACGACTCCGGGCCACATGGAAGCCAAGCAGTTCTGGACTGGCCATCCTCGTGGATTCGAGGCCAGCCCGAAGCGTCGATGAGACCGAGCTGGCATGGTTCAATGGATGCGTCGTGGACATCGTTCTGCCCGAGACGGAGGCGTTGGATGGCTGACCTGGCATTGAGCGCGAGGTTGGAGCTGTTTCCACAGGATCAGGGAGGGCGTAGGAGTCCGATCCGGTCCGGCTACAGACCTGCCCTCTGGTTTGGGGACACCGACCCAGCGGGTGAGCTGCGGTTGCATTCCTGCGTCGTCTACTTCCACGACCGTGATACAGCTGAGCCGGGCGAATCGATTGACGTCGATCTGGCTCCTGTCGCGTTCGAGACCTGGCCGACTGTGCTAGCTGGGGCGCGTTTCGATGTGTTCGATGGAACTCGACCGATCGGCCGCGGCCGAGTTGTGGCCCGACCCCGGGGAGCGCTCGCGTCCGTCGAGCTTCGGCGTGCCCTTCATCGAGCGTTCGAGGACTGGGTAACCGAGCGTTTTGGTAGCAAGGTAGAACGGGCAGGAACAGGCAATAGCCGCCTGCGGCCGGACCTGGTGGGGTGGTTCCGCGACGGCAGAGGCGAACGACAATCGCTTGTGGTTGAGGTCATCGCCAGACGGCCATGGCGCCGGGACGTCGATCGACTTGCGCGGATGATGAAGGAACAGGCAGCGCTCCTTGGGATAATCGTGGCGCTGGACGAGCCATCTCTGGCTGTGCGCAATGCGGTTTACGGGCAGGGGAGCGTCGATCTCGGCCGAGGGCAGCATGTGCCAAGAGTGCGGATCCTGACGATCCGGGACCTAGTCAGTCGCGATGTCGCACTCCTTCCTGGGCCGACCGAGCCGCAGGAGCTCCAGCTCGCGGCTGTCTGACAAAGCGTGCTCCGCGGGTCGCAGGTGGCTCGCCCTGCGTGTGCACGCTAGCCTGGGCGGCATGTCCTCGACGGCCACGCCGACCCTGCGCCGCACGCCTCTGTACGACCGCCACCTCGCCGCCGGCGCCAAGCTCGTCGACTTCGCCGGTTGGGAGATGCCCGTCCAATACGAGGGCGTCATCCAGGAGCACATGGCCGTGCGCGAGGCGTGCGGGATCTTCGACGTCTCGCACATGGGCGAGATCGAGACGAGCGGGCCGGGGGCGCTGGAGCTGCTGCAGCGGCTGCTGTCCAACGACGTCGCCAAGGTCGCGCCCGGCGGCGCGCAGTATTCCGTGCTCTGCCGCGAGGACGGCGGCGTGCTCGACGACCTGTTCACCTACCGCCTGGACGTCGACCGCTATCTGACGATCAGCAACGCCTCCAACCACGAGCAGGACCTCGCGTGGTTCCGCGCCCACGCCGCCGGGGTGTCCGACGTCGAGGTTCACGACCGGATCGACGAGTGGGCGATGCTCGCCGTCCAGGGGCCGCGTGCGCGCGAGATCGTGCAGGCGATCTCAGACGCGCCGCTGCCCGCGCGCATGCGCGCCGAGACGCGGTCGCTCGCTGGCGCCGAGGCGATCGTGTGCGGCACCGGCTACACCGGCGAGGACGGCGTCGAGCTGCTGTGCGCCGGCGGCGACGCGCCCGCGCTGTGGGATGAGATCGTGCGCCGCGGCGCCACGCCCGCCGGCCTCGGCGCGCGCGACACGCTGCGCCTGGAGGTCTGCTTCCACCTGTACGGCAACGACCTCAGCGTCGATCGCGGGCCGATCGAGGCGGGGCTCGGATGGTGCTGCAAGGAGGACACCGGCTTCGTCGGCGCCGACGCCGTGCGCGCAGTGCGCGAGCGCGGAGCGGCCGAACGGCTCGTCGCGTTCGCGATCGACGGCCCCGGCATCGCCCGCCAGGGGAACCCCGTGATCGGCGGCGGCGAGGTCACCAGCGGCACGCTGTCGCCGTGCCTGCACACCGGCATCGGCCTCGCCTACGTGCCCGCCGAGCGGGCCGCCACCGGCACCCGGCTGGAGATAGACGTTCGTGGCAAGATGCGCCCCGCCGTGGTCAAGGACAAGCCGCTCTACAGAAAGGACGCGTGAATGGCGCAGGCCAGCTATCCCGCGGAGCTCCTCTATCACCCCGAGCACGACTGGGCGCGCATCGACGACGATGACCCCGGCCTCGCGACCCTCGGGATCACCTGGTACGCCCAGGACTCGCTCGGCGAGGTCGTGTTCTTCGAGGCGCCCGCGCTCGGCACCACGCTCACCAAGGACGAGCCCTACACCGAGGTCGAGTCGGTGAAGGCCGTCTCCGACGTCGTCGCGCCGCTGTCCGGCGAGGTCGTCGAGGTCAACCAGGCCGTCGCCGAGAACCCCGGGATGATCAACGAGGACCCCTACGGCGAGGGCTGGCTGGTGAAGGTGCGCCTGTCCGATCCCGCAGAGCGCGAGGCGCTGCTCGACGCCGCCTCCTACATCGCCACGCTGGCCGGCTAGGCTGGGCTGTAGTTGAGTCGCTACACCGCCATCACTCCCGAGGACCTCGACGCGATGCTCGCGGCGATCGGGGTTGGCTCCCTGCAGGAGATCTTCGAGCGCCAGATTCCCGAGCCGGTGCGCCTCGGCCGTCCCCTCGACCTGCCCGACGGGCTGCCCGAGCAGGACGTCTACGAGCACCTGCGCGCGCTCGCCGCGCGCAACACCAGCGCCGAGGACGAGCTGAGCTTCCTCGGCGCCGGCATGTACGACCACTACGTGCCCGCGCTGATCGACATGCTGATGGAGCGCTCGGAGCTCCTCACGCCCTACACGCCCTACCAGCCTGAGATCTCCCAGGGCGGGCTGCAGGTGATGTTCGAGTACCAGACGGCCATCTCCGAGCTCACCGCCCTGCCCGTCTCCAACGCGTCCGTCTACGAGGGCCCGTCCGCGGTCGCCGCCGCCGGCTATCTCGCCAAGCTGCACAACGACGGACGCAGGCTCGTCGTCAGCGCCGGCATGCACCCGCACACGATCGAGACGCTGCGCACGTACGCCCACGGCTTCGGCATGGACGTCGTCGAGGTGCCGCTGCGCGACGGCGTCACCGACCCCGACGCGTGGGCGGACGCGATCGACGCGGACACCAGCGCCGCGATCTTCGCGCAACCCAACTTCTACGGCGCCGTCGAGGACGCCGCCGCGCTGAGCGCCGCCGCCAAGGCGTCCGCTCAGAGCGGCGAGGGCGGGCGTGTACCGGTGGTGATCGCGCAGGTCGACCCGATCGCGCTCGGCATCCTCGCGCCGCCCGGCGAGTGCGGCGTCGACGTCGCCGTCGGCGAGGGCCAGTCGCTCGGCAACCGCCTGGACTTCGGCGGGCCGTCCTTCGGCATGTTCGCCGCGCGCGAGGAGTACCTGCGGCGGATGCCCGGGCGCATCGCCGGGGAGACCGTCGACGTCGACGGCCGGCGCGGCTTCGTGCTCACGCTGCAGACCCGCGAGCAGCACATCCGCCGCGAGAAAGCCACCTCCAACATCTGCACCTCGCAGGCGCTCAACGCGCTCGCCGGCGTCGTCTACCTCACCTGGCTCGGACGCCGCGGCATCGTCGAGCTGGGCGAGCTGCTGCTCGCCCGCACCCACTACGCGCGCGAGGCGCTCGCCGGACTCGACGGGGTCGAGAAGCTGCACGAGCAGCCCGTCATCCGCGAGCTCGCGCTGCGTCTCGACGCCGACGTCGCCGCCGTCAAGCGCCGCTGCGCCGAGCAGGGCGTCAACCCCGGCGTCGACGTGCACGCGCTCAGCGGCCGCGAGGAGGACTGCGGCGTGCTGCTCGTGGCGATCACCGAGCGGCGCACGCGCGCCGACATCGACCGGCTGGTCGAGGTGCTCGGGGCCGCCGTCGCGGCTGAGCATCAGGCGGCGGTGGCCGTGTACCCCATGGCGGGGCACAGGTGAGCCCGATCGACGAAAACCACCTGCACGCGGACCCCGGCATCGACGGGCACCACCCGCACGCGAGCGCCGCGAGCGTCCCGACGCCGCCGCTGCAGCGTGACGCTGCGCGCACGATCTTCCAGAAGGGCGCGCCCGGGCGCCGCGCGTTCGTCTGCCCCGAGCTCGACGTGCCGCACGTCGACGTCGGCGAGCTGCTGCCCGAGCGCTTTCGCCGCAAGCAGCCGCCGCGCCTGCCCGAGGTCTCAGAGCCGGAGATCGTGCGCCACTACGTCGGCATCTCCAAGCGCAACTACGACCTCGACTCGGGCTTCTACCCGCTCGGCTCGTGCACGATGAAGCACAACCCGCGCCTGCACGAGCGCGTCGCCGCGCTCCCCGGCCACGCGCGCCTGCACCCGCTGCAGGACGCCGAGCGCGCGCAGGGCGCGCTCGAGCTGATGTGGAGCCTGCAGGGCGCGCTGGCGGAGATCTCCGGCCTGCCGCACGTCTCGCTGCAGCCATCCGCCGGCAGTCACGGCGAGCTCGCCGGCGTGCTCGTCACGCGTGCCTACCACGAGGACCGCGGCGAGTCGCGCCACAAGGTGCTCACGCCCGACACCGCCCACGGCACCAACCCCGCGACCGTCACCATGGCCGGCTTCGAGGTCGTCAAGCTCGCCACCAACGCCGACGGCGGCGTCGACATCGACGACCTGCGCGCGAAGGCCGACACCGACGTCGCCTGCCTGATGCTCACCAACCCCAACACGCTCGGCCTGTTCGATCCCAACATCGCCGAGATCGCCGAGATCGTGCACGGGGTGGGGGCGACGCTGTACTACGACGGCGCCAACCTCAACGCCGTCATGGGTCTCTCGCGCCCCGGCGACATGGGCTTCGACATCGTCCACTTCAACCTGCACAAGTCCTTCACCCAGCCCCACGGCGGCGGCGGACCCGGCTCCGGGCCGATCGCCGTCTCAGAGCGGGTCGCCCCATACCTGCCGGTCCCCGTCGTCGCCCGGCGCGAAGACGGCGCTTACGAGCTCGACTTCGGCAGTGGGCACCCTGAAGGGCACAGGCGGGTGGGGTCCAAGTCGATCGGGCGCCTGCGCGGCTTCCACGGCAACTACGGCTGCTTCGTGCGCTCCTACGCCTACATCCGCTCGCTCGGCGGCGACGGCCTCAGGGACGTCTCCGAAACGGCCGTGCTCAACGCCAACTACCTGCTCGCGCGCCTGAGGCAGCACGGCGTCGTCGAGCACCTGCCGCTCGCCTACGGCGAGCTGTGCATGCACGAGTTCGTCCTCTCCGGCGGGCCGATGAAGAAGGAGCTGAAGATCAAGACGCTCGACCTCGCCAAGCGCCTGCTCGACTTCGGCTTTCACCCGCCAACCGTGTACTTCCCGCTGCTCGTAGACGAGGCGCTGATGGTCGAGCCGACCGAGACCGAGACCAAGGAGACGCTCGACGCGTTCGCAGACGCCGTCGCCGCGATCCTCAGGGAGGCCGCCGAGGACCCCGAGATCGCGCTCGGCGCGCCCTACAGCACGCCCGTGCGCCGCCTCGACGAGGTCACCGCAGCCAAGAGCCCCGTAATTCGCGAGGTGTTGGCGTGATCCGCGGGCTTCGGGCATAGGCTGCGGGCGCATGGCGATCGAGCACCGCAAACTCGGCAGCACCGGCGTCAGCGTCAGCCCGCTGTGCCTCGGCGCGATGATGTTCGGCGCGTGGGGGAACACCGACCACGAGGACTCGATCCGCATCATCCACCGCGCGCTGGACGCGGGCATCAACTTCGTCGACACCGCCGACGTGTACTCGCGCGGGGAGTCCGAGGAGATCGTCGGCAAGGCGCTCGCCGGCGGGCGCCGCGACTCGGTCGTGCTCGCGACGAAGGTCCACGGCAGGATGCACGACGAGGATCCGAACAGGTTCGGCAACTCGCGCCGCTGGATCGTCGAGGAGGTCGAGAACAGCCTGCGGCGGCTGAAAACCGACCGGATCGACCTCTACCAGATCCATCGCCCCGAGCCGGACACCGACATCGACGAGACGCTCGGCGCGCTCAGCGACCTCGTGCACGCCGGCAAGGTTCGCTACATCGGCAGCTCGACCTTCCCCGCCCATCAGATCGTCGAGGCCCAGTGGGTCGCCGAGAGGCGCGGGCGCGAGCGCTTCGTCTGCGAGCAGCCGCCCTACTCGATGCTGATCCGGCGGATCGAGGCCGACGTGCTGCCCGTGTGCGAGCGCTACGGCATGGGCGTGATCCCGTGGAGCCCGCTCGCCGGCGGCTGGCTGTCGGGCAGGTACGGCAAGGGCGGCGACTCGCCCGCGGACAGCAGGCGCGCGCAGATGATCCCCTCGCGCTATGACATGTCGATCCCGGGCAACCAGGCGAAGCTCGCCGCCGCGCAGGCGCTCGGCGAGCTGGCCGATCAGTCGGGGATGTCGCTGATCGAGATGGCGCTCGCGTTCGTCGTCAACCACCCGGCCGTCACCGCCGCGATCATCGGCCCGCGCACGATGGAGCAGCTGGAGAGCCAGCTGCCGGCGCTGGAGACGAAGCTGAGCGCGGACGTGCTCGACCGCATCGACGAGATCGTCCCGCCGGGGACGAACGTCAACCAGAACGACACCGGCTGGGATCCGCCCTGGCTCACCGACAGCTCGCTGCGCCGGCGCTGAGCCCCGCATGCGCATCTTCTCCGGCATCCAGCCCACCGGGCGCAAGCACCTCGGCAACTACATCGGCGCGATCGCGCAGTACATCTCGAGCCAGGAGCGCGGCGAGGGCATCTTCTGCATCGTCGACCTGCACGCGACCACGGTCGCATACGACCCCGCCGAGCTGGGCGAGCGGCTGTACGACACGACCGCGATCCTGCTCGCCGCCGGCCTGGATCCGCAGCGCTGCATCCTCTTTCGCCAGAGCGACGTGCCCGAGCACACCGAGCTGACGTGGCTGCTGTGCAGCGTCACCGAGCTCGGCCGGCTGCAGCGGATGCACCAGTTCCGCGACAAGTCGCTGGGACAGCGCGAGCTCGTCTCCGCCGGGCTGCTGCTGTACCCCGTCCTGCAGGCCGCCGACGTGCTCGCATACCGCGCCGAGGAGGTGCCCGTGGGGGAGGACCAGCGCGAGCACCTGGAGCTGATGCGCGACGTCGCCCGGCGCTTCAACTCGCGCTTCGGGGATGGGGAGGAGGTGCTGATGGTGCCCGAGCACCGCATTCCGGAGGTCGGCGCGCGGATCATGGACCTGCAGGACCCGACGCGCAAGATGTCCACGACCGGCGGCAGCGAGCAGGGGACCGTGTACGTGCTCGACGAGCCGCAGGCGATCGAGAAGAAGCTCAAGAGCGCCGTCACCGACTCCGGCAGCGAGGTGCGCCGCGACCCGCAGAAGCCGGGGGTGAGCAACCTGATCGAAATCCTCGCCGCGGTGCGCGGCGTCGACCCGGCGGTTGTCGAGGCCGAGCTGTCCGAGGCCCGCTACGGCGAGCTGAAGGCGGCGGTCGCGGCTGCCGTCGTCGACTACCTCGCGCCCGTGCGCGAGCGCTACCAGCAGCTGCGCGCCGACGAGGCCGCGCTGGAGTCGATCCTCGACGACGGCGCCGCGCGCGCGCAGGCGATCGCCGCGGTGACGCTCGCCGACGTGCGCGAGCGGATGGGCGTCGGGGCGCCCCGTCGGGGCCGGCCGGTACCGTGACGGACGTGGCGCTCGCCAACCTCGAGCTCGATCTCGACGTCTTCAGCGGGCCGTTCGACCTGCTGCTGACGCTAGTGCTGCGCGAAGAGGTCGACCTGCTGGAGCTGCAGCTCGCCGACGTCGTGCTCGCCTACCTCGACCACCTCGAGCAGCGCGGCGAGCTCGACCTCGAGACGGCCACCGAGTTCATCGTGCTGGTCGCGGCGCTGCTGGAGCTGAAGTCGCGCCTGATGCTCAGCGGCGAAGAGCAGGAGCTGCTGGACATCGAGCCCGAACAGGCCGCCGAGGAGCTGCTCGCGCGGATGCTCGACGCCCGCCGCTATCGCGCCGCGGCCACGCATCTGCGTGAGCTGCTGGCCGCCGAGGAGGGTGTGCGCTTCCGCGCCGCGCCGCCGCCGCCGAGCCTGCGCCGGGCGATCGTCCACGCGGCCGACGGCTCGCACGACCCGCAGCTGCTGGGCGAGGCGATCGGGCGGCTGCTGCTGATGCCGCCGGTGATCAGCCTGCGCCACATCTCCGCTCCGCGCGTCAGCGTCGCCGAGCGCCTGGCGCACCTGCGCCAGCTGCTGCGCCGCGGCAGCTTCAGCTTCGACGAGGCCGTCCGCGGGGCCGACCGCATGACGGTCGCCGTCACGCTGTTCGCGTTGCTGGAGCTCTACAAACGCGGCGAGGCCGACTGGGAGCAGCAGGAGAGCTTCGGCGAGATCGCGATCCACGGCCAGGCGCGAGAGGCGCCCGCACCGCCGCTCGCGGTCAGCGCCCGCGGCGCGTAGGGTTTGCCGGGTGAGCGACGTCGAGGATGCGACTGCGGTGGCGGAGGAGACCGCCCCTGCCGGCCTGCCAGAGGCGACGCCGCCCGGCGGTGAGGACGGCCACGGCGAGGAGGAGGCGCCGACGCTCGCGCGCACCGTCGAGGCGCTGCTGTTCCTGTCATCCGACCCCCTGAGCACGGCCGAGCTTGCCGACGCGACCGAGGCGGGCGAGGGCGCGGTCGCGGCGGCGCTGGCGGTGCTCGCCGAGGAGTACGCCCCGGGGCGCCGCGGAATGAGGCTGCGAGAGCTGGGGGGCGGCTGGACGCTCGCGAGCGACCCGGAGACCGAGGACGC
>Ga0181521_10000100_pt1 | contig 97912 bp, 70 predicted proteins | sample PEATcosm2014_Bin_32_FD_119764 | JGI IMG/M metagenome (GOLD analysis project Ga0181521, IMG submission 119764) | Peatland microbial communities from MTU Mesocosm Facility, Houghton, MI, USA - PEATcosm2014_Bin02_60_metaG | ecosystem: Environmental > Terrestrial > Soil > Wetlands > Peat | place... | reverse complement strand
GCCGAATGCCGTGCCGGAGAGCGCCGCCACTCCGGCCTGATCGAGCAGCGCGTCGGCCAGGGGCTTGGACTTCCATCCCGTCTTCGTGATGTTGGGAAAGACGTAGAAGGCGCCCTTGGGCTGGCGGCAACTGAAGCCCTTGATCTTGTTCAGCCCGGCGACAAAAAAATCGCTGCGCTTCTTGAATTCCGCGCACATGCGCTCGACGGCGCTCTGATCTCCGCGCAGCGCCTCGATGCCCGCGATTTGCGTAAAGCTGGCAGTGCAGGAGTTGGAGTTGGTCATCAGGCGTGTCATGTGCGTGGCAAGATCGGCGCGCATGACGCCGTAGCCCATGCGCCATCCGGTCATGGCGTAGGTCTTGGAGAAGCCGTCGAGAATGATGGTGCGCTCCCTCATGCCGGGGATCGACGAAATCGAGAAGTGCTCGCCTTCAAAGAGCAAACGGCTGTAGATTTCATCCGAAAGCACCAGGATATTGCGGTCGCCGATAATTCGGGCCACCTGCTCGACGTCCTGGCGCGGCATGACACCTCCGGTGGGGTTCTGCGGAGAGTTGAGAATGATGAGTTTGGTGCGGCCGGTGATCAGCGCGGGCAGGTCGTTCACGTCCAGAGTGAAATCGCGCTCCTCACGAAGCTGGATGGGAACGGCCCTGCCTCCTATATAGTTGATCATCGATTCGTAGATGGGGTATCCGGGATTGGGATAGATGACCTCATCGCCATCCTCGATCAGCGCCAGGATGGCGTAGAACATGATGGGCTTTCCGCCGGGCACTACCACCACCTCCTCGGGAGTGACGGTGATGCCGCGCGTGCTGCTGATGTATTCGGCGATGGCCTGGCGCAGTTCGGGCAGGCCGGCGGAGGGACCGTAGTGGGTCCAACCCTTACGCAGCGCATCCACGCCCGCTTCAACAATATTGGAGGGCGTGTCGAAATCAGGCTCCCCGATTTCCAGGTGAATGATGCTCTTGCCCTGGCGCTCAAGCGCCTTCGCTTTGCTCAAAACTTCAAAGGCAGTTTCAGTGCCCAGCCGGCTCATGCGGCGAGCCAGACGCAATTCGTATTGGAAAGATTGTGCCATAGCAACTGACGCTCCCGTTCGCAGGTCAAACCAGCAAAAAACCGGTAAATGGAGCTGGTTTCTTTCATACAGCTTCTGACCGCCCAAGAATTATACTGCGCGCGGTCAACCCTTTTCTGTGTCTCAAAGTTGGCCGGAATAAACAAAAGTGTGTTACCGAACGATTGCAGGTCAAGCTGTATTTTGGGAAAAGATTGTATCGTCTGGCCTGCCTGTTTCTTACGCAATCGCTCGTGCCGCAATTTTTTGCCGGATCCTACAAGTGCTGAAATGGACGGGTTTTTGGTACTGTTGACCCATGGCCAAATCTGATGCTCCGCGCGCTCCAGAGAAACTCGATCTGGAATCCCTGGCCGCCGAGGTGGTGGAGCTGGCCATGAAAGCCGGCGCCAGCGACGCCGAGGCCGTGGCGCGCGAGGGCGACGAGTTCAGCGTCAACGTGCGCATGGGCCAGGTGGAGACACTAAAGGAATCCGGCTCGCGCGGCCTTGGCCTAAGGGTTTTTCTGGGCAAGCGGTCGGCCTCGACCTCGACCAGTGACCTGACCCCGGAGGGAATTCGGCAACTGGTGGAAGGCGCGCTGGCGCTGGCCAAAGTTACCGAAGAAGACCCCTTCAGCGGGCTGCCGGAGAGGGGCGAATTCGGCTCGCTGCCCGGCGACCTACATCTTTATCACGAAGACGTGTACTCGCTTCCGGGGCCGGAGCGGATCGAGTGGGCGCGAAGGGCGGAGGCGGCGGCGTTGGGGGCCGACCCGCGCATCACCAACTCCGACGGCGGCAGCTTTGACGCGGCCACGGGACGCAAGGCTCTGGCCAACTCGCGCGGCTTCGTAGGCGGCTACCGTTCAAGCTATGCCGGGGTCGCTGCGGCGCCGCTGGCGGTGGACGTGAACGGCTCGATGCAGCGCGACGGCTGGTGGTCGAGCGCGCGGCGGCTCGCGGACCTCGAATCGCCCGAGGCAATTGGCAAAGAGGCGGCGCGGCGAACGCTTCGCCGGCTGGGCGCGCGGCGCGTTCCCACGCAGAGAGTCCCCATTGTCTTTGCGCGGGAGGTGGCCGGATCGCTGCTCGGCTCGGTCATCGAGGCGGCTTCGGGCGACGCCATCTGGCGCGGGGCTTCATTTCTCGCTGGAAGGCTGGGCGAGCAGATCGCCGCGACCCACTTGACGATCATCGACGACAACACCATGCTGCTGCCCACCGGAATGGGCGGCTTCGGGACGTCGCCATTCGATGGCGAAGGGCTGCCTTCGTTGCGCACCGTAGTAGTTGAGAATGGCGTTCTGCGCAACTATCTGCTCAACACCTACACGGCGCGCAAGCTGGGCATGAAGTCCACGCACAACGCCTCGCGCGGACTGGCCGGCACGCCGGGCATCGGTTGCGGCAATCTTTACCTGGAGCCGGGGGCGCGGACTCCGGAGCAGATCATCGCAGAGGTTCCCGCTGGACTCTACGTCACCAGCCTGATGGGCTTCGGCGTCAACGTGGTCACCGGCGACTACTCCCGCGGCGCCACCGGCCTGTGGATCGAGAACGGCCAGCTCACCCACGCCGTCGAAGAGGTGACCATCGCCGGCAACCTGGCCGAGATGCTGCGCAATGTGGCCGCCATCGGCAACGATCTGGAGTTTCGCGGCGCGGTGGCCTCGCCCACGCTGCGCATTGACGGCATGATGATTGCGGGGAGTTAGCGGAGTTTGAGCGGAATGGCAGCTTCGAAGCAGAGTTCCGAAATTGCAATGCAGCAGACTGGCTTCGATCCGGCTGACGCCAAGGCCGCTCTGGCGCAACTGCCAACGAGTCCAGCGGTCTTCGCACTCTACGGCGCGGAGGCCCACGCCGAGCCTTACATCGGCCACACGCCCAATCTGCGCGGAAGGCTGGAGCGGCTGTTGCAGCCCTCGGCCAAGCACCCGCGGCGATTGCAGTTGGCCGGGCGCGTGCGGCAGATTCGCTGGCGGCTCACCGGCTCAGAGTTTGAATCACTGCTTGTGCAGTTTTCACTCCTGGAAACGGTATACGGACCGAAGGTCCTCGAACGAATGCACCTGGGCGCACCGGCCTTTGTCCGCTTTCTGGGCTCGAACGCTTACCCGCGCATCACGGTTACGCATCGCCCCAGCCAGCGCGAGGCAGACTGGGCCTTCGGTCCCTTTCAATCGCGTGCGGCGGCGGAGCGCTTCGCCGACGAGGCGCTCAAGCTGTTTTTGCTGCGCCGCTGCACGGAGGAGTTGGACCCCAATCCCAGCCACCCCGGCTGCGTCTACTCCGAGATGAAGATGTGCCTGGCTCCCTGCTACCAGGGCTGCACCAACGAGCGCTACGCGGAGGAGGCTGCTGCGGTTGAGCAGTTCCTGACCACTCGCGGCGAAAGCTCTCTAGTCACGCTGCGCGCGCAACGCGACACGGCTTCGACGAACCTTGAATTCGAGTCCGCCGCCGCCTTGCACGCTCAAGTCCAGCGCGTGGAAGCGGTGAGGGCTCTGGCCTCCGAGCTGGTTCGCCCGCTCGCGCAGCTTCGAGCGGTCGTGCTGCAGGCCTCGGCAAATCCCGGCGAGGTGGCTGTTTTCCTCTATGAAAATGGACAGCTCAGCGGCCCGGCCGGATTTTCGACGCTGGGCATGAGAATTCAGAACGAGCAGTCCGGCTCCACTTCGCTCTTTGCGCATCCGATGGCGGTAGAGGCGATTCCGGAAGCCGCCGGTTCCGAAGAAGCACTGCTCGAGCTGACTTCAACCGAGGCGCCTTCGGATGCGCCCGCCAAGCTTGCGCGCGGCGTGCTCGAAGCCCGCATGGAGTCGGCGCTGGCCGCGCTGACTGAGACCTCAGAAGCCTCAACAGCGACTCTCCGCCAGGGACATCTGGCGCTGCTCAAGCGTTGGTACTACCGCGCCGAAGCCCGCCGCAGCGGAGAAATCTTCTTCCCCGACGCCGAAGGCCGCTGGCCGGTGAAGGCGCTGCTGCGCGGCGTGGGGCGGGTTGCCGGAAAAATGCTGGCAGCCGGGAAGCCCTCCGAGTAGTCTGATTGGATTGGAAAACCGCATATGCCCGCCGCCGGCTGGAACACCGGGTACCCCCACCCGTATTTTGGACGCAAAATCCTTGTTTTCTTGAGATTACAGGTAGGGTTGCGCTGTAAAATATTGAAAACAATGAAGTTCCCTGCAAAATATTCCAGGGAAAGGAGTTACGTGACGTTTCGGCCTCTACAGGCCGCTTCCGGCTGAAAAACGGCGCGAAGAGGATTTACCGGGACGATGATTTGAAGGAGACTTCTGGAATCATTGTGCGACAAAGGAGGGTAATTATCTGCAACCACCTGCGGTGGGGCCAGACGGCGCTTGCGCGCCATGAGGTTCGTGGTATCCCCGGTCCCCAACTGCGAGGGACCGGGGGCACCCGCAAAAGATGGAGCACCCGGCATTGTCAGAAGCGCCGCTCAAATAGGTTAGAGATTTGCGTTCTCATCTGCTCTTCATTCGGTTTTTCGAGACCAAAACCCTTCATCAATTCAGACGCCATTCTGATCGCATGATCTACGTTACCAGCTCTCCAATCAGCCAATGGACGCGAGGCAGTAACTTCAAGATTAGGTCTATTCGCAACATACTGGCTTCGATAAATCCCCGACGGATACCCGTGACCAGTCCAGACAAGTGCGCGATTCCGAGTACCTAAGAACACGGCACGAAAATACATATACTCTGAATCATCAACAAGACTTTCATAAAGCCTCGTCATGCAATAGATCGCCTCAGCAAAATATCGCACGGTGTCTTGAGCTGATAGTGAGGGAGGCTCCGAACCAGACATGGCTGTCAACTCTTTCTTGTAGAAGAGGCCAGATTCATTCAAACGCCAGAAGTCAAAAGCATCGTGCCCCGCGAAATCTTGCCATTCGATTGTACCTTCTATCCCATCGTCCGTGGTAAAAAGGCAGTCTTGGCGATTGTAGTGAATGAATATGAAGGGCCAGCCGGTAAAGCTGACGGACGCCTTTTCCGCTGCCCGGGTAAGGGCAGAGGGTTTAAATCGATACTGATCAAACGATTCTGGTTTGAAGACTGTCTCAACAAAAAAAGTGTAGCTCTTCTTCTTGTAGGGATACTTTTCGTCGAACCGGCGCCGGGCCGCTTCTATCTGAGACTCGAACTGTCCCTCAGATTCCGGGATCGCATCTGTCGATGGCGACGAACTTGTAAGAATTGCGCGGAAGGATGAGAGCAGAGAGTCCGTCCGATTCCTAATGGCGTTTTCGATCAACGCTCGGAAATCGGCTGATGTTTGGATAGGTGCTGACTCGTTGTTATCGGTCCTGACGTACAGAGTGCGAGCACTCAATACACCTTCAAAGTCCTTTTGGCAAATGTGAGGAGTGTCCTTAAAGCGAGGAATCTCAAAAATGACGAAGTTATTTCCTTTATGCGAAACCTTTTGCACTCGAACATTAATTGGCGGATCGGAGTAGTTCTGAATGAATTGGCAGAGTGCAGTTGATTCGAATGTGCCTGCTTGATCTGACGTGACCCCTGTCAATTCAAATCCTTCGTCTTTCTCCGCCACTCCTATGACGATGCAACCTCCCTCCGTATTGGCAATCGCAATGATATCTTTAACCAAACCACAGCTTGATTTCTTGTCCTTTGTATCCCAACTCATCGGCCCTTTGTAGTCCAGAGACTTCGATTCGCAATTACTCTCAATGACCCCAATAAGCTGTTGGTTCGCTTGAATGAACTCGCTCAATTCGGCTTCACCTCCCATTCGAAACGAACATACTATGTTTACAGTTCGTACAGCGAATGTCCAGCCTGCCAAAGGCCTTTCGCAGACTGTTACCCCTTCGCGCTGGTACACTAATTCTGCAAGGAGATGTATCCAAAAAGTATGGTTGAACTGCTGCCATCGATACTCTCGGCGGATTTTGCCCATCTGGCAGAGCAGGTTGCCGCGGCCGAGCGGGGCGGCGGCACGGCCATCCACGTGGACGTGATGGACGGCCATTTTGTGCCCAACATTACCATTGGGCCGCCGGTGGTCAAGTGCCTGCGCAAGGCAACCAAGCTGCCCATCGACTGCCACCTGATGATCGAGAATCCGGATGAGTTCATCCCTGCCTTTGCCGAGGCTGGGGCCGACTGGGTGAGCGTTCACTACGAGACCTGCCCCCACCTGCACCGCTCGCTGGAGCTGATTGCTCAGCACGGCATGAAGCCGGGGGTGGTGGTGAATCCGGCCACCCGCGTCGCGCTGCTGGGGGAGATTCTGCCCATGGTTCACCATGTACTGGTGATGAGCGTGAATCCGGGCTTCGGCGGGCAGGAGTTCATCGAATTTTCGCTGGATAAGATCCGGCGGCTGGTGGAGTTGCGCCAGGAGCTGGGGCTGGCATTTAGAATCGAAGTGGACGGCGGCGTGGCTCACGATACGGTGGGCCGCATCGTCCAAGCGGGAGCGGAGCTGCTGGTGGCCGGCAACGCCGTTTTTGGCGCGGGGCAGCCGGAGCGGGATGCGCGGGCGCTGCTGACGGCGGCCCGCAAGGCTGCGGGAGAGTGAGCATAGTTTCCCACCCATTGCGCAAAGAACGCACAATGGATGGGGCACCCACGGAAGGCCGCGGGGGAGTGAAAGAACAGCTTTTAGCTCTGCATTCCCCTGCGCGGGACTAGAGCATTTTCACAGTTTCTGTGAGGCTGATTTTGTGGTTTCCCACCCATTTCACACAGAACGTGAAATGGATGGGGCACGGAGCTTCCTTACACTATCGGTGAAAATGCTCTAAAAGCTAATGGCTAACAGCTAGAAGCTGATTTATTCGGGCAGGAAAAAGGCGTGCAGTCCTACCATGGGCGGCAGCCGCATTGAGGGGTTATGAACCGGTTGACGAAGAAGATTGCCGCGGTAGCTCTGGCGGTTCTGGTGCTGGGCTCAGTTTCGGTCCAGGCCAAGATCATAAAGAAGCACGAGCACAAGAAGAAGCAGGATCTGAGCGCCAATCCGCTGCTCGGCGTGAAATCCAAGCAGCCCGACAAGGAGCTCTTCGACAAGGCCATGATTGCGATCAAGAAGGGCCGCTTCGATGTGGCGCGGCTCGACCTGCAGACCATGCTCAACACCTATCCCGACTCCGAGTACCGGATGCGCGCCAAGCTGGCGGTGGGCGATAGCTGGTTCAAAGAGGGCGGCACCGCGGCTCTGACCCAGGCCGAGGCCGAGTACAAGGACTTCATCACCTTCTTCCCCCAGGCGCCCGAAGCCGCCGAGGCGCAGATGAAGGTGGCCGACATCTACTACCAACAGATGGAGAAGCCCGACCGCGACTACACCAACGCCCAGCGCGCGGAGCAGGAATACCGGGCGATGATCAACATGTTCCCCGACTCGTCGCTGGTGCCCCGCGCCAAGCAGAAGCTGCGCGATGTGCAGGAGGTTTTGGCCGAGCGTGAGACCCAGGTCGGCCTTTACTATGGGACCCGGCTGAACTTCCCGGCCTCCATCGCCCGCCTGAAGACGGTGGTAGATACTTATCCGCTCTACTCCAAGAGCGACCAGGCGCTGCTGGGCATTGGCGATGCCTATGCCGGCGAAGCCCACGAAGTCCAAATTGCGCCCAAGCTCCCCAGCGCCATCAAGGAGCGGATGCGCGCGATCTACCAGGATCGGGCCGCCGAGGCCTACACCAAAGTGATTACGCGCTATCCGATGGCTCCCCGCGTGGAAGATGCCCGCGACCGGCTGGTGGCCATGAACCGCCCCGTTCCCGAACCGAGCCAGGAAGCGGTTGCCGAGAGCGACGCCGAAGAGCGCAGCCGCCAGCCCCTGCACTTTACCGATAAGACCCTTGGAATCATCAAGCATGGGCCTTCGGTGGTGGAAGCCGTGCATGTGGGCGAGCCTAGCCTGGAAGACCCCAAGCGCACCTTCGCGCCCGATGTGACCAAGCAGAACATCGCCCTGTTCAACGACGCCGTCAACGCCGGCCAGCCAGCTGCCGCGCCCGGCGCAGTTACGCCCACCGGCGTCAATGAACCGCCACGCAGCGATCAGCCCTCCCAGGCGCCTTTGCAACTGGAGAAGCCGGCGAGCGGGACCGGTGTGGGCGTCCAGGTGGTCAACGCGCCAAACGCAGAGCCCGTCATCAAGGCTGTTGGTCCGGACAACACCGTAGCGCCCACCGCGGAAAAGCCGGCCGAGGCTCCTGGTCAGGTCAACGACATCAAGTCCGGCACGACGCCGGCTCCATCCGCCGCCGACGCCGGGAAAAAGAAGCCCAAGGCCGATCTGAACGACGAGTCGTCGAGCAAGAAGAAAAAGAAGAAGGGTCTATCCAAGCTGAACCCGTTCTAGGCGGGTAGCTGGTTCCAATACAAAAGGCCGCTTCCCATCCGGGAGCGGCCTTTTGTTGTTGCGGCTTATGCCGGCTCTAACCAGAGGTTCGCAGCCGCTTGGCCGGCGCCCATTTCAGCTCTTCAATGCCCTGGCCGGTGACGGCGGAGACGGCGTGGAACTCTAACTTTGTTCGCTTGATGCGGATCGGATTCCGTATTCTACTGCTGCCACGGATTGAGCAATTTCACGGGGATGCCGCGCACATCGCGCAGATTGCGCGTAACAAACGTCAGATCATGGAGTACGGCTGTGGCTGCCAGCAGCGTATCGACTACAGGCCTTGGCCGCTGGCCGGACCAATCTCCCCAAAGCCGCGCCGTGGCGGCGTCGATGCCCAGGATGCGGTCGGCAAAGCTGAGTTCGAGACCCTCGACCCAGGCCGCGAGCTTCTTCGCCGCGTTTGGGTCCGGGTCTTTGAGCTTCCTGGCGGCTATGCCTTTGCGCAACTCGCCGAGCGTGAGGACGCTAACGAAAAGAGACGAGGCGTCGGCAGACTCAAGAAACGAGATCACCCCTGCGTCGGTCTTCTTTTTGCGGGTCTCGCTCAGTAGGTTGGTGTCCAGCAAATAGGCGACAGGTACGCTCACAGCTCGATTCCCACTTCGATTTCCCTGCCCATGTCACGGTCAGGCTCGATCTCGAAGCTGTCTACCTTCGGCCCGCCCAGCAGATATTCCTTCAGGTTGGGCTTGTGGGCGACGAGGGCACGGTAATCCACAATGGACAGAAGGACTGCTCGCTCCGCGCCATGGCGGGTGATAATCTGCGGGCCTCTCGAGTGCGCCTCTTCGATGACTTCGCTAAGGCGAGTCTTTGCCTGCTGTAGCTGCCAGGGAGCCATCAGCGCCTCCTCAAACTTCAACTAGAATTATAGTCGTTCTGGTTGAAAAAGTCTATTTGGGCGTTTCGGGCCGCAAATGCCGGGCCAGCGCCCATTTCAGCTCTTCAATGCCCTGGCCGGTGACGGCGGAGATGGCGTGGAACTCCAGCTTTCTGCGCTTGGCGTGGGCTGCCAGCTTCTTGAGTTTGTCGGGGTTGGCGCTGTCGATCTTGGTGGCGGCTACGATCATGGGCTTGTTCGCCAGTGGATTTTCGCCGTTAGCGTTGGTGAAGCTGGCCAGCTCCTGGTTGATGACCTTGAAGTCTTCTACCGGGTCGGGGCGGCCGCTCGAGTCGGATACATCGACCAGGTGAACGAGCAGGCGGGTGCGCTCGATGTGGCGCAGGAACTGTGTTCCGAGGCCGGAGCCGAGATGTGCGCCTTCGATCAGGCCGGGCATATCGGCGACGACGAAGGATTCCAGCTCCGGCTCCTCGCCCACTGTGACCACGCCGAGGTTGGGTTCGAGGGTGGTGAAGGGGTAGCCGGCGATCTTGGGCCGGGCGGCGGAGATGCAGGAGATGAGTGTGGACTTGCCGGCGTTGGGGTAACCGACCAGGCCGACGTCGGCCAACAGCTTGAGTTCGAGGCGATATTGGCGCTCCTCGCCGGCGCGGCCCAACTCGTGCTCGCGCGGAGCCTGGTGGGTGCTGGTGGCAAAGTGCTGGTTGCCGCGTCCGCCGCGTCCGCCCTTGGCGATGATGACCCGCTCGTCGGGCTCACTGAAGTCGTGCACCAGCTCACCGGTCTCCTGATCGTACAGGGATGTGCCGACCGGAACTTGCAGGATAACGGGATTGCCGTCGAGCCCGGAGCAGTTGGAGCCCATGCCGTGTTCGCCGCGCTGGCCCTTGTGCTCCGGGTTATAGCGGAAATGGATCAACGTGTTGTGGCGCTGCGAGCTGACCATGACGACATCGCCGCCGCGTCCGCCGTCACCGCCCGATGGACCGCCGCGGGGCACGAACTTTTCGCGCCGGAAGGCCATGCAGCCGTTGCCGCCGTCGCCACCCTTGACGCGAATTTTTGCTTCATCGATGAACATGGGGAAACCAGTTGTCAGTGGTCAGTAGTCAGTTGTCAGTTGGGCCGAGGGCAGACTATCGGCCTCGGATAGAAAATGCAGCCTTTTCAGTTTACCGGAGAAGGGCTTAAAATCGCTTGCAACGTAGTTGTTGGGGTAATAAGAGCGGTTCCACAATTCACGTGCCCTTTCTAGAATAGTGCAGGGTGGCATTTTCTTGAGGAAAATACCACTTGAGGGCAGTGGTTTCGGGTCCAGCAATTGTGAAACCGCTATCGAACGGCCAAAGCCGGGAGATTTCTGTCTGGAACTGGCTGGAGGAGTTTACCCCCTCCGGAACCGCCGTGAGAGCGGGCCGGGGTTGAAGATTGGAGAGGTTTTCCCAGGGTCTGCCGCGAGCGGAGTCTCGATGGCAGGGTTAAAGCGAAACCAGAGTAAACGTGCCCTTGTCGAGAGTGTTCAAGGTGGCTTTTTCTTAAGGAAAAAGCCACTCGGCGGTGTTGCTTCAGGGTATAGCTACTCTGGTTTCGCTATCGGGCGCAGTTGGACGAAGACGCTGGCGGTTGCCGTGCTGCTGATGGGCGCGGGAAAGGTGTTTTATGCCCAATCGGCCCAGCCTCGGTCGGTCGAAGATAGCGCGGAGCTGGGCAAATCGACCGGCTCATTGAGCGGCAAACTGACCGACCTGTACTCCAAGCCCCTGGAGGGCGTTCCTATTGTCGTGCGCAACCAGGCCACGGGCGCAGAAGCGCACACAACCACAACAAAAAACGGGAGTTACCGGTTCACCGGGCTGGCGCCGGGGGAGTACTCGGTCACCGCCGAGAGCCCACAACTGGGGCGTGGCCGGCTTGAAGACATTGTGGTCGCTGCCGGCTACGAGGCGCGGGTGCAGACGGCGATGGAGTTGGCGCCGCTGCCCAGCCCTGTTCTGGCGGCATTGCCTGGCGAAAAACAGCCCAAAGTCGAAGAGCCGCCCTGGCCGAACCGGCCCGTCCTGGAGCCGGAGACTCTGCCGGTGAGCGATGCTGAGTTGGCCACCGAGACCTTGCGTTTGCTGCCCTTGAACGGGCGGTGGGTGAGTGCGGAGATTCTTCAGACCACGGCTCTCGAAGTGAACACAACGCTGGCCGCCGAGCCATTGCGGACGCTGGCGTTGACGGGACGGAGCTGGGAGGTCATCGCACCACCGGCATCTGCGGCTACGGCGCCAGCAGTTGTGCTTGGTTCCCAGGTCTCAGAATCGAGACCTGGGGCACCCGGTGCGGCGTTGAGCAACCCAATGAGCGCCGCCGAGTTGCAGGCTTTGCCGGTGAGCGGGCGGCGCTGGCAGGATTTTGTGCTGGACAATACGCCCACATCCACGACCCCGGCGGGCGGCCAGGGAGAGATTTCGCTGCGGGGCGCGGGTCAGCCAGCCGAGATTGCGGTGGATGGAATTGGACGCGGGCTGGCCTTTGGCTCGACAAATGAGTCGGGGCAGGGCTCATCTGGACGGGGGCCGTTGGGTCAGGGCGAGAATCCGGCCGGAATAGCGCAGGTGGGCAAAGGCGGGCATGGGCTTGCCGTGAGCGAGGCGGCGATTCACGCGGTGGAGACGGAAGCCGGCAATGTAGAGGCCGCGGCAAACCGGGCAGCGGGCGGGCGCATGAACGTGGAGACCGAGCGCGGCGGCAACGAGCTGCATGGGCAGGGATTTGTCTTTGATCGCGGGAACTTATGGAGCGCACAGAACCCCTTGACCCAATGGGTAACGAAGACTTCGGAGTTCGAGCCGTTCGCGCCGTACAACATCGCTCCGTTTCCGGTCTTTGATAATTTTCAATATTCGAGCGGGCCGAACGAGCCGTCGGCGTACGGACCGCCGGAGTCCTATACTCCGCCGGACCACGAGATGAACTGGGGCATCGGCGTGGGCAGCCGCATCCTCCGCAACAAGCTCTTCTGGTTTGCCGCTCTCGACGGCTATAACCGCAACGATCCGGGAGTAGCGATGGTGAAACATCCCTACCTTCTACAGCCAGAGCCTCCGAACACATGCGCGAATCCCCCATGTACTAAAACGACCGGGTTCTTTGCCCTGCCCAGCGACGACGAGATAAATGTGCTGTGCGCGCGGATGGGGCTGATGATGTTGGGGTATCAGTATGCTTGCCCCAACGGTGTAGTCCAGGGCCTGGCGATATATTCGCCGATGCTGGAGACGCTTGCCGGGCTGCTCGGCCCTGCTCCGCGCACGGCTACGCAGTGGACCGGCTTTGGGCGGCTCGATTGGCAGGCGACCGAACGCAATCGCTTCACGCTGGAGGGCATCGGCGCGCGGTGGAACTCGCCCGGCGGAGGGCTGACCAGAGTCTCTGAAAATTACGGGAACCACAGCTTCGGGTCGAGCAAGGCCAGCGAGGAGTGGCTGCTAGGCCGCTGGGAGGCATTTTTGACACCCAACCTGCTGGCCGTGACTCAAGCTTCGTTTGGACACGCCATCCTGGAAGCGCGGCCGGAGACTCCCTCAACCTACGAGCAGACGCTGCTTAGCGGGAATGTGTGGAATCAGTTGCCGGAGATCGTGGTGGACAATCGCTACGGCTTCACCATCGGCAACCCCTCGCGCTTCGGCCAGGGCAGCTATCCGGATGAGCATCTTTACCATGGGCAGGAGTCGCTGGACTGGATACGCGGCAAGCTGCTGGTGAAGGCCGGCTTCGAGCTGAGCCACAACGCCGATGCGACCAGCCTGCTGCGCAACCAGACGGGGACGTATACCTACTCAAACGTGGAGAACTTCATCTCCGACGCGCTGGTCTTCAACAAGTTTGGGTTGACGGACGCGTTCGACCCCCTCAAACCGCAGCACGGCTGCGACGAGACGGGCACGGTGTGGCGCGATTCCGCGGGTGTCCTAAACGGAGGAGGCTACCTGCCCTGCTACTCCTACTACTCGCAAACCATGGGCCCGTCCAGTTGGCGCTTGAGCACCAACGATTGGGCGGGGTACGCAACCGCCCAGTGGGAAGCGAACAAGCGCGTGGTCCTCTCCGCCGGATTGCGCTGGGAGCGGGAACAGTTGCCGCCGCCGATAGCGGCGCTCTGGCCGCCACCGATTGCCCCGAACTCACCCCCCGGTACATTGCCTCCCCAGGGGCTGCCCAACCTGGGCAATCAATGGGGTCCGCGGGTGAGCCTGGCCGTGGGATCGGGCGAAAAACACTGGCCGGTGCTGCGGCTGGGCTACGGAATGTACTACGGGCGCACCGAGAACCTGACGGTGGAGACGGCGCTGACCCAGACCGGCTCGTCCCATGGCGACCGGAGCTTCTTCATGCGGCCCACCGACGACGAACAGTACCTCGCCGGCGGCGCTCCGCCGTTTCCTTACGTGCTGAGAGGACCTCCGGGCAGCGCCATCATGCCGGGAGCCGTCGAGTTTGCGCCCAACTTCCACAATCCCGAGGTGCATCAGGCCATCGCCGCCGTGGAAGAGACGCTGCCGAGCCACGTGGAGGTGACCGCCAGCGCGATGGTGAGCCTGGGCCGGCGATTGCCTGTCTCTATCGACACGAACTTCGATCCTTCGGTAAATCCGGGGAGCATTACCTATGCCGTGGTGGACGCAACCGGTCTCGGACCGATCAAGGCCCAGCGGATCACCGTTCCCTTCTACGCTTCCTGGCCGACAGAGACTCCTGGGCAGACTTGCCCAAACTACCAGCCGCCAAGCACAGTTCCTGGGCGGCTCAACCCGTGCTACCAGCAGATTACCAACATCGAGAGCCGGGCCAACTCGACCTACGAGGCGGCGATGCTGAGGGTCGAACGCTATGGCCGCCGCGGGTTGAGCCTGCACGCCCATTACACCTACGCGCACGCCATGGACTGGAACCCCAACGAGAGCGCGCAGGTGGCCGGCAACGACGTGCTGGACCCGGCTGCTTTCGGATTGGAGTACGGCGTCAGCAACCTGGACGTGCGCCACTCGGCCGGCGGCATGGTGGTCTACAAGGCGCCAGGGAAGCTGCGCGGCACGGCCGGGAAGCTGGGCAACGGCTGGATGGCCTCGGGGGTCGGGCAGTTCCGCAGCGGATTGCCCTTCACCATGCGCACCTCTGGCTCGCTGGCGAAGGAGTTCGACGCGACGACGGGCGCGGCCATCGTGGGGCTGGGGCCGGGCATGAACGGCTCGGGCGGCGACAACCGCGTCTACGGAGTGGGCAACGATAACATTGTCTATAACATAGGCCGCAACACCTACCGCTATCCCGCCACCTGGAAGTTCGATCTGCGGCTGGGCAGGCGCTTCGACCTGGGGCATACGCGGCAGTTGGAACTGCTGGCCGAGAGCTTCAATCTCTTCAATCACCAGAATGTGACCGAAGTGGAGACGACCGGCTACTACATCGAGTCTGGCACGCCGGGCACGCCGCCGACGCTGAACTTCCTCACCGGACCCGTAACCAACCCCACAACCGGCCACGTAACCAGCGCCAACACAACGGCCTTCGGCCAGCCGCTGAACATCAACGCAACCAACCTCTACCGCGAGCGGCAGATTCAGTTCGGGTTGAGGCTGAGGTTCTAGTTGCTCGCGGGGGGCGCGGGCGCGGGAACGGGCGCGGGGGCCGGTGACAGCTTGTATAGGCCGCGAATGTAAATGATGAGATTCCACAGCTCGTCGTCCTTGGCGCGGCCCTCGACCTCGGCAGGCATCTTGCCCTTGCCGTTGCGGATGGCGTTGAACAGCTCCTGGTCCTGCTTATTGGCCAGCGTCGCGGGATCGCTCCAATCCGGGAGCTTCAATTCCATGTCCTTGGCCAAATCGGTTTTGCCATTTCCGTTGTCCCCATGGCACATCGCGCATTCCTGCCCATAAAGCTCCTTGGCGCGCGCCTGCGACTTATCGGTAGGCTTGACAGGATTCTTTTGGCCGGCGGCGGGGGCCGGGGCAGTGTCCTGCGAGATGGACCCTGGAGTAGACAAGGCGGTAATTCCAAACAAAACAGCAGCAGAAACATACAGCAACGGCTTCAACATAACAGCCTCCCCGGTTGCGAATGCCGGTTCGAGGCACCCTGGCAGCCGAATGATTGCACGCACGGATTATATGCCATTTGGACGGGTATAGGCTCACGGGCTTTGATCGATATGGTTCGAACGGAGCGGATTGGCGGGTTTGGAGCAGATTACTTACGGCAAAAGCCTCGCCGGCTTCACGGGCTAGGCCGCCAGCCGCAAGCCAGATCCGGGGTAGTGGTCTTGCCGTCGAGGCGAAAGCAGGAAGCGCCGTTGATGTCGGTCGAGAAGGTGCGGACCTGGGCCGCTTCGAGCGCCTTGAGCACCTCGGGGCGGGGATGGCCGTAGCGGTTGCGCAGGCCGCAGGAGATGACGGCGCACTGAGGCGCAACGCGGGACAGGAACTCCGGGCGCGTGGAGGTGTGGCTGCCGTGATGGCCCACCTTGAGCAGGGAGCTGGCCAGACCGGGCTCGGAGAGCATGGCCTGCTCGATGGGAGCCTCGGCATCGCCTTCCAACAGAACAGAGGTCGCGCCGTAAGCCACGCGCAGCACCAGCGAGTCGTTGTTGGTGGGCTCCGGTCCGGGCTGATAGTCGCGGAAGGGCGCGAGGACGCTGATCTGAGTTGGACCGAAGGAAAAGGCGTCTCCGGCGCGCAACGATCGGACGCGGACGTGGAGTTCGGCGGCCTCGCCGAGCAGCGCGTTGTAAAGGCCGAAGCGGGGGTTGTTGCCCACCCAAAACTCGGCGGGGTGAAAGTTGCGCAGAACGGCGGGCAGACCGCCCATGTGGTCGGAGTGGGCGTGAGTAAGAGCCACCACGTCGAGGCGGCGAATGCCGCGCGACCACAGCACCTGGGAGACGACCTCCTCGCCGATGTCATAATCCTGGGGGGCTTGATGCGGGCCGCCGCCAAAGCCGCCGCCATCCACCAGCAGGGTTTTGCCGTCGGGCGCAATCAACAAGATGGAATCGCCCTGGCCCACGTCGATGGCCTCGACAAGCAGGGCGTCGCGGGGGTGATCGACGGGGCGGGGCAGGACGGCAACGGCAGCGGCCAGAAACAGCGCGGCCCAGGCTGCACGACGGGGCCAGCGGAATCCAGAGGAAACGGCCAGGCGGGCCAGAGCGATGGCCGCCGCAAGCAGCGCGCAGAAGGTGAGCGACTGCCAAAGCAACGGCGCGGGAATGCGGAAGTCGCCGAGGGTAGTCGAGCCGAAGAAATGCACCAGACCGGTGCCGATGTGAAGAAAGAAAGCCACGAACATGGCCGGCGCCGCGGCAGCGGCAGGCCATACGAGAGCCACCAGCAAAGTGATCAGAGCGGCCGGCATCAAGATGATCAGCAGCGGCAGGATAAAGACATTTACCGGCAACGCGAAGACAGTGATGCGGTGAAAGTAGACGGCCATGGGCAGGGCCATGGCCAGCTCCACCACGCAGGAGACGACCATCAGCTCGAAGCAGCGAATCAGGATGCGCACAGTCAAGGGAAAGGCGCGCCATGCGATGAAGTTGGCCCATTGGCTGCCCGCTGCCTCCCTGAGTCCCACAGACATCATGCGCAGCGTGACCCGAAATTGCGCAAGGCGCGGGGCCAGTTTTGCGTCCATGGCAATCTGGCGCAGGTCGCGGGTGGCCGTCAGGTACGGATGCATCGTGGCCAGCAGCAGCGGAGCGGCAACGCCGCCGATAGCCACCACGGCCAGCAGCGTCATCTGAAAGCTGGCGTCGAAGAGGCTGCGCGGGCTGTAGGCCAGCAGGCAGAGGGCGGCGAAACCAATGGTGTTCAGCGCGTTGCGTTCGCGGTAGAGAAGGCGGCCAAGCAGATAGAGGGTGACCATCCATAGCGAACGCGCCACCGGCGTGGCAAAGCCGGTGAAGATGGCGTAGGCGAAGGAGGCCAGAATGGTGGCAAATGTCGCCGGGACGCGCGGAAGGCGCATGCGGCGCGCGACCCAGAAGAGGCAGCCGGCCACGATGGCCAGGTGGAAGCCGGAAATCACCAGCATATGGAAGGAGCCGGTGCGCTCAAAGCCCACGCGCAATGTGTGGGTGAGGAATGTGCGGTCACCGGTGACCATGGCGGCCAGCATGACGGCGTCATCCTCAGAGAGGCGCAAGGGAGCGGGAAGGCGGCGCATGGCCGCGGGCAGAGCCAGCAGGCGGTCGCTCGAGGCGCGCTGCATTCCGCTGATGCGGCAGGCGAGGAAGAGGCCGGGCGATGGACTGATGCGCTCCACGCGGTCGATGCTCACCGTCGCCGTGGAGGTGATTCCCTGTTCGACGAGGAAATCTTCGCGGCTCCAGACGCCGGGATCGTGATAGACCTCGGGCGGCAACAGGCGAACCACGGCGCGGAGGCGCTCGCCGCAACGGAAGGGCTGCTGGATTGCAGTGGCTACGGGCCAGCGAACGGTCAGGCGTACACGGCCTTCGACCGGCGCCTGCGCATCGTCCGTATTGGTGACCACTTCCAGGCTGGAGACGCGCAGGTCAATTCGTTGCGAGGGGCGCTGAGTTGATGCAGGCTCGTCCAGATTCTGCTCTGTCTCGCCGCGCACCGGCCCGGCATCGACGACGGCGCCTTCGACGGTGCGCAGCAGGCCGTCGGAGAGCGCGGCCAGCGCGGGCGCGGGCGCCGGATGCGGCTCCATCCATGCGCACCAAGCGCCCAGCAGCAGCCACAGCGCGGCCAGCGGCAGCCATGCGATGCGTTGCGCCCGCAGTGCCGCCCAACAGCACAGCACGGCCTCCAGCGCCAGCGCGACGAGCACGAAACTGGGCAGCAGCCAGAGAGCCTTCGTGACAGCAATCCCAACGGCAAAGAGCCAGGCCGCATGAAAGAGCGGGACTGGGCCCAGCGTGGCAGGAGCGCCGATGGCTTGCGCGGGGGTGGGGGATTCGGGTTTCATCGCGCTGGAAACTCAAAAAGCTGTTCTGGCCGACAGCGATTCTCCAATTGCAATTGTTCGAAACCACGACTGTTGAGTGGATTTTTCCATAAGAAAAATCCACCTTGCACAAAGAAAACCAGGGCACGTGAATTGGAGAACCGCTTTCAAGCGTATCAGGCCCGCCGTAAATGGACCACTGTTTCCAGATGAAAGGTTTGGGGAAAGAGGTCTGCGAGGGTGATGGATTGGATTTGGTAACCGGAGGCGACGAGCGCACGCAGGTCGCGGGCCAGCGTGGCCGGGTCGCAGGAGACGTAGGCCAAGGCGGGGGCGGCGATCTGGCCGAGCAGCGCACAACTCTCGGCGCCGAGGCCGGTGCGCGGCGGGTCCACTACGATAAGGTCAGGAACTTCCGAGCCGAAAGTAACGCCGGCAGGGCGATGGCTCGCGTGGGCGCGCAAAAAATCCAGAGTGTCGCTCTTCACCGGAGTTCCGGCTGTGCCTTTGAGGTTAGCCGCGAGCGCCGTTGTTGCAGAAGGAGCCGACTCGACGGCAACCACACGTGCGAAGTTAGCAGTGAGCTGCCGCGCGAAGAGCCCGACGCCGGCAAATAAGTCCCAGGCGAGATTGCCGCGATGGCCAGCGACAACCCGCTCAACCAGAGAATCCACCAGCCAGCGGTTGACCTGAAAAAATGCTCCGTGGTCCACGCGATAGTTGAAGCCGGCGGCATGGTAGTTGAGCGATGCCGCGCCCCACTGCGCCAGCGTGCGTGGCTGCTGGCCGGGACGGCCCTCGGTCACCAGCTCAGCTCCGGTGAGCGCGGGAATCTGCAGGTGCCACGCCTGCGCCAACTCATCAATACGCAGCTTGGCCGGGCTTGATGTGAAGACGGTGGCCAGCAGCACGGTCTCTGCCGCATTACAAAAGAGCGCAATCTCAGTGGGACGCAGCGCCGGGGCCCCCACGGACAGGTCTTCGTCCGTGGGGTGGAGCTTCGGGGCAAATTCGCGCACAGCCTCCGAAAAAGCCAGTGCAGCCTCAACCAGCAACGGCGCGGCGATGGGGCACGCGCGCACTGGAACGACCCCGTGAGAGCGGCGTCCGCGATAGCCCAGGTTTCCCGCTGCATCGAAGGCCAGGCGGATGCGGTTGCGATAGGCCCAGGATTGGGGCTCGCCGGCCAGCACGGCCATCTCATCCGGCACTCGAACGCCGCCGCGTTCCAGGGTTTCGCGCAGAATGGCCTGCTTGAAAGCCAGTTGGGTTGCATAGTCCGTGTGCTGGTAGTGGCAGCCGCCGCAAGTGCCGAAGTGCGGGCAGGCGGGCACAACGCGCTCCGGCGCGGCGCGGACAATTTCTTCAACCTCGGCAGTTGCGTAGCCGGGCTTGGCTTTCGTGATGCGCACACGCGCCTGCTCGCCCGGCAAGGTGAGCGGCACAAAAACCGCTTTGCCCTCCAGACGGGCCAGGAATGTTCCGCCGTAGACCGGCTTCTCGATTTCGACAAGCTGCGGCTCGGAGGGTTTTTTTGCAAGCGGCGTCGCGGGAAGCATCATTGCTGGCTCATGTAAAACAAACTCAGGCGAGGCAGGTTGTAGTGCACCAGCAACTGCTTCTGCACAAATTGCCGCTCCACCTGGCGCAGTTGCACTGCGCTCATGCGGCTGCGATAGGGCGCAAGTTCGCGGGCCGCGTGCGCTTTGAGGCCCACCAGCAACTCTTCGGGAGCCGCTGCGGTCAAAGCGGCAAAGAGCTTCTCTTCGAGCACGGTAAGGGTGCGTTCGAGAGCCTCAAGGTCCAGCTTCTGACCTTCGCTGCAATGCGTGGCATCGGCCAGCTCGCGCAGGCGGATGGCGGTTGCGGCGCAGGCTTCGGGAGCTACCACAGCTGCATCCAGCGCTGCCGCAGCGGCTTCCAGGTGAGCGGCCACGCGCGCAAGCTCAAATCCCGACTCACGTTCAATGATAGAGGGAGCCGTTCCGGCGGAGGCCTCGCGCAGCTCCTCGGCGGCTACCATCACCGCCTGCGCGCACCAGGCCAGCCCGTTGATGCGCCGCATCCGGCCGCGCTTTTGCCGCACCTCGTATTTGTCGAAGGCCGCGTCAATGCCGCGCAGTACGGCCTCCAGCGGAACGCCAGCCTCGCGCCAAGTCTCGATCAGCGCCCAATCCAGCGTGGAGAGCAGCAACAGCGCCCCGCGCCGCTGCTGGAAGCGCTCCTCGATCTCGGTGAAGTAGTTGAAGTAGTTCAGCACGGCGTGCGCCTCAGCGCTGCTTGGCGGGGCGATTGCGCTCGAAGAGGATCAGCAGGCCATCCAGAGTGAGCATCTCGTCGATCTCGGTGAGGTAGCGCGAATCCTGTGCGATCTGCCGCGCCAAGCCGCCTGTGGCGATGACGCGCGGCTTCTGGCCCAACTCGGCCACAATGCGCTCCAGAATGCCATCCACCAGACCGATGTAGCCGTAATAAAGGCCGCTTTGCAGGTGGGTGACGGTGTTAGTGCCGATGACCTTGGCGGGGCGCTTAATATCCACGCGGCTTAATCGCGCGGCGTGCGAGAAGAGCGCATCGGCGCTGAGGCCGAGTCCGGGCGCGATGGCTCCGCCCAGGTACTCGCCCTTGGCCGAGATCACGTCGAAGGTGGTCGCCGTGCCGAAGTCCACCACAATACAGGGGCCGCCGTAGCGCTCGAAGGCGGCGATGGCGTTCACCAGCCGGTCGGCGCCGAGTTCGGCGGGGTTGTCCACCAGCACCGGCATTCCGGTCTTGATGCCCGGCTCAACAAAGAGCGGCTGCGTGTGGAAGTAGGCTTCGCAGACCTGGCGCAGCGTGCTCTCCACCGGCGGCACCACGGAGGAGATGATGATGTGCGAGACCTGACTAGGAGACAAATCGTTCATTTCAAATAGGTTAACGAAGAATACGCCATACTCGTCGGCAGTCTGCGAGCGGTGGGTAGTGACGCGCCAGTGCGCTGCCAGTTCCGGCTTCTTGTCACCCCGGCGACCAGAACCTGTCGCCGGGGACCCCGGTTCGCCCTCAAGCCGGTAAAGCCCCAGCACCGTATTCGTATTGCCGACATCGATGGCTAGCAGCATAGTATTCTCAGGTTATCTCCGCGGCGCGAATGCCGCCGGTCTGCACAGTTACGACTCCCGAATCAGTGCGCACCAACAGGAATCCATTTTCATCCAGCCCTGCCGTCACGCCCGTACAGGCCTGCGGGCCGTGCACCTCGACGTGTCGCCCACGAATCCAGGTTGAGGCCTGCTCGACGCGCGCCGGTATCGTGACCTTCGCCGCCGGATCGGCCAGCAAAAGCGTCTCACACTCCAGCGATTTTAGCAGGGAGACGAGTAAATCCTGGCGTGAAACTCTGCGGCCAGCTTCCAGATCGAGCGAGGTGGCGAGCGTGGACAATTCAGAATCGAAGGCGCACTGGTGGACGTTGATGCCGTTGCCGACAACGGCAAACTCCGCCGCCCCGCCGGAAATCTTCGACTCCACCAGGATGCCGCCAGCCTTGCGCGGGCCGATGAGCAGATCGTTGGGCCAGCGCAGATCGACCGTCAGTCCAACAACGGCGCAAATGGCATCGGCGGCGGCGAGTCCCGCGGCAAGCGGAAGCAGCGGCAGGCGAATGGCAGGAATCGGCGTGCGCAGCAGCACGCTTGCATAAAGCCCTTCGCCCGCAGCCGAGTCCCACGCATGATCGCCGCGTCCGCGTCCGGCTCGCTGCTCATCGGCAAACCAGACCGAGCCATGCGGCGCCCCGCTGCGGGCGGCGGCCAGCGCGTCAGAATTGGTGGAATCAGTCAGCGGAGAAAAATGCAGCTTGCCCGCAAAGACGGTTCCGGCGAGCGACGCTTCCAGCCCGGCCAGGTCATATAGGTCGAACGAGTCTCCGCGCACGGCTACTCCGTCTCCGCATGAATGCGCATGGAGATGTCGGCGGCCTTGGCGGAGTGGGTCAGCGCGCCCACGCTGATGAAGTCCACGCCAGTCTCGGCGTACGCGCGGATGTTTTCCAGCACGATTCCGCCTGAGGCCTCGGTGGGAATGCCGTTCCCGGCCTCTCCCGTTGTTGCCTTTCTGATGCGCTCCACCGCGCGCTTCACCTCTTTGGGCGTCATGTTGTCCAGCAGAATCGCCTCCGCCCCGTATTCGAGAGCTTCCTCCAGCTCGTGCTGGTTGCGCACTTCTACCTGCACGCGCTGGCCCTTCTTGCGCTTTTCCAAAGCGCGCGTCAGCACCGCGGGCAGCCCTCCGCCCAGCGAGATGTGATTGTTCTTGATGAGGATGCCGCTGGCCAGATCGAGCCGGTGATTGATTCCCCCGCCGCACAGCACGGCGTATTTTTCCAGAGCACGCAACCCTGGCACGGTTTTGCGCGTGTCGAGTACGTGCGCGTGTGTTCCGTGAATTGCGTCGACGAATTTGCGTGTCAGCGTGGCGATGCCGCTCAGGTGCTGCATCAGGTTCAGGATCACGCGCTCGCAACTCAGCAGCGCGCGGGCGTTGTGGCGAATGACGGCCAACACCTGGTCCTCGTGGACGCGCACGCTGTCGAAGATCTCCGGATGGCTGACCACCTCGAAGCGGGTCTGCGCCGGGGCGCGCTTGTCGAGCCGCGCAAAGATTTCCAGAAACTGCGGCACTGCGCCCAGTCCGCAAACCACCATCTTCTGGCGCGCGATAATCGATCCGGTGGCGCGCAGACGGGGGTCGATGGTGAGGTTGGTGGTGGTGTCGCCGGCCGCCTTGTCTTCCATCAAGGCTTGCTCCAGCAATGCGTCGATATGGCTGTTCTTCCAATCCATGGTTCCTTTTCGCGCGGTCAGGGATGTACTTGAGTTTTTTGCTGCAAAAGAAAGTTATAAATAACTATTTTGACGTTGTCATCCACCTGATTGGTAATTGAAAAAAAGTGAGTTCCGTTGCTCCTGTAGATCTGAAGCGAGTAGTTATGCTGGCTGCCGAGGAGTATTTGCGACAAACCGAGTATCCTGTTCTTGCGTTTATCAATAAGGTTGACCTCTCCCAGGTCCTTATACCAGAGCAGGGAGACAATGTTACGGGCATCACGCACCATGATTCCGCGGGCAGCCAGGAGAAAGAAATGAGAGTAGTTGGCGTAATATCCTGCGCCGTCGAGGTCAACGATAGCAAGAGCAGTGTCGATCTTTCCCAGGTGGCCAGCGATAATCTCTTCGATTTCTGTGGTAAATTGCTGCGCGACAAGGCATCCGGGCGCGCCGCCAAACGAGATAGATGGCCTGTCCTCAGGTATTTCAAAAATGCTTTCTGTCGGAATGCTTTCCGCTGGAATGCTTTCCGCCTGAACGATTTCCGCTGGCGATTCCGCCGCAACCGCGTTGTGTCCCTTCAGTTCCCTATAAGCAATCTGAATCTGCTTGAAATGCTCTTCCGCATCCGCCCGCAAGCTGGCGTAATTCTCATAGAGATCGGGATGCCATTGCTTGATCCCTTCGCGGTAGGCCTCTTCGATCTCGACCTCCGAGGGTATTCCGTAGGCGATCCCCAGCGTTCGATAGTGCTGCCGGCATTGACCACAGTCGCAGGACATGTATTATTTCTCCTCGGTAAGATTCTGCAGCGCGGCTCGCGCTTTTTCCAGCAGCAACCGCGTCTCGGATACCAGCTTCTTCCTTCCCTCAATCACGTGTACAGGCGCGCTGGCAAGGAAATTCGGATTCGCTAAATCGCGCTCGCCGGATGCAAGCTGTTTTTCATACTTCGCAATGTCTTTTGTCAAACGTTCGCGCTCGGCTGGCGCGTCGATCTTCTTTTCGAACTCCACAAAAACATCGACACGCCCAAAGGTCTGCCAATCTAAATCCGCATACTTCCCCCCAGGATCGCGGTCAGAAAAGAAGACGATCTCCAAATCCTTTATCTTGGCAAGCTTTTGGATTATATCCATGTTCTCCAAGATGTCGAGGTTCTTGCGGAGCACGCCGGATTTTCCAGAGGCAATCTTTGCGTTGACCAATAGCTTTTCATCCACTCCGAGTTCCTTGCGGCGAGTCCGGAGTGCCACGATTGCTTGTTGTAAGCGGTCCATCGCGAGCTGCAGATGGTCCATCGCGTCTTCAGCACTCGCAAAAGTAATCTGAGATAACCAGTCGTGCTGTTCGTATTGGGGATAGCTGGTCAGAGCGATTGATTTTCGGGGTGACTTACCTTCGTAGAGCGCATGCCAAATCTCTTCGGTAAGGAATGGCATGAATGGCGACAGCAATCGTAGGGCGCTTTGAAATACAAACAGCAAAGTAGCAAGGGAACTTGCAGCTGAGGAATTGTCGGCTAATTCAGTGAAATTGAGACGGAGCTTTACAATTTCAAGATACCAATCGCAGAACTCACCCCAAAAAAACTGGTAAATAAAGTTCGCTGCGTCGTCGAATCGATACCTCTCAAGCGCTAGGTTTACATAGTGCGCAGTCCTGTTGAGCCGCGACATAATCCAAAGCTCCTCAAGCAGGGATTCGTTCGATAGTTGTGGAGGTGATGTGAACCAACTTCTCTCAACATGAACACCTACCGCTTGAGCGCGATCAATGTTCATAAAAATGAAGCGGGCGGCGTTCCAGATCTTGTTGGCGAAGGCGCGGTAGCCCTCGGTGCGGGCGATGTTGAAGGCGATGTCTGTGCCGGGCGAGGCCATCGAAGCCAGCGTGAAGCGCACCGCGTCCGTACCATATGTCTTGACAATCTCGATGGGGTCGAGGACGTTGCCCTTGGTCTTGGACATCTTTTCGCGATTGGCGTCGCGCACCAGGGCGTGTATGTACACCTCGCGGAAGGGAACCGAATCCGCCAGCGAGCGCTTGCTGCCGTCGGCGTGCGGAACCTCTTCGGCAAACCAGCAGCCGAACATAATCATGCGCGCGACCCAGAAGAAGAGAATGTCGAAGCCGGTGACCAGGAGGCTGGTCGGATAGAACGCGTCGAAGTCTGCGCGATTTTCAGCGGTAAGATTCGGCCAGCCGAAGACGGAGACCGGCAGCAGGCCCGATGAGAACCAGGTGTCGAGAACGTCGGTCTCCTGGGTGATCTTCTTTGAGCCGCAGTGGGCGCAGGCGGTTGGATCTCCTATTGTGTTCGGCTTTGGCACCGTAATTTTGCGGCACTCCGCGCAGTGCCATGCGGGGATGCGATGGCCCCACCAGAGCTGCCGCGAGATGCACCAGTCATGGATGTTCTCCATCCACTCGAAGTAGGTCTTCTCGTACATCTCCGGCGTGAACTTGATGTGGCCTTGCCGGACAGCTTCTTTGGCTTGTTCCGCCATTGAGAATGGTTTGTCTTCCGGCTTTTTGTTGACTGCCAGAAACCATTGCGTGGAAAGGCGCGGCTCGACGACCGTTTTGCAGCGGTCGCAGTGGCCGATGTTGTTGGTGTAATCCTTGATGCCAGCTAGCAAACCTTGTTCTTCAAGGTCGGCGACGATTTTTTTGCGCGCTACGTAGCGGTCGAGTCCGGCGTATGCGCCGCCTTTGGCGTTGATGTGGCCGGTGTCGTCCATGATGTTGATGGAGGGCAGGCTGTGCCGCTCGGCGAGGGCGAAGTCGTTGGGATCATGAGCCGGAGTGACCTTGACCGCGCCGGTGCCGAAGTCACGGCTTACCCACTCGTCGAGAATGATGGGGATCTCACGGTTCATGAGCGGCAGGCGCAGCTTCTTGCCGTGCAGGGCCAGGTAACGCTCGTCTTCGGGATGAATGGCAACGGCTACATCGCCGAGCATGGTCTCGGGGCGGGTGGTGGCAACCGAGAGAAACTTGCCGGAATCTTTACCGCCTTTGTTTACAATGGGATAGCGAATCTCCCATAAGTGGCCCATTTGTTCCTCGTGGAAGACTTCCAGGTCGCTGATCGCGGTTTGGCAGCGTGGGCACCAGTTCACGATGTAAGCGCCGCGATAGATTAGACCCTGCTCATGCAGGCGGACGAAGGATTCGCGCACCGCGACCGACAACTTCTCGTCCATGGTGAAGTATTCGCGCTGCCAATCGACAGAGGCGCCCAGGCGCTTCATCTGGTCGAGGATGGCGCCGCCGTAGTGGCGTTTCCACTCCCACACGCGCTCGACGAAGGCTTCGCGGCCGAGCTTTTGGCGGCTGGAGCCTTCGGAGATCAGCTGGCGCTCGACCATCATCTGCGTGGCGATGCCGGCGTGGTCGGTGCCAGGCAGCCACAGCGCGCGACGGCCGGTCATGCGCCGCCAGCGGATGAGGATGTCCATCTCCGTCTGGTTGAGCATGTGGCCCATGTGCAGCCTGCCGGTTACATTAGGCGGCGGCAGCAGAATGGTGTAGGGGGACTGGCCGTCCAGGCCTTGGTTTTTGGTGTTCGTGGACTGAGCAGGGGGCGTGGGCTGGGCGAAGAGCTTCTCGCGCACCCAGTATTCGGCCCAGTGATCTTCTATGATGGCGGGGTCGTAGGCTTTGGGCAGGTCGTGGGGCATCTGGTTATTGGGCGAGTTCCCGATGGACTGCGTAAAACCCTCTTGCAGCGAGGGTTTTATGCCAGGAAATCATACCTCACTTTAGCAGATGGCGGGCGAATGGCCGGTCATGGAGGCCGGTCCTGTGAACCGTTCCATGAATCAGAAGTGGGGGATCAGAAGCGGCTTATCGCCGGGTGTAGATCTGGAATGGGGCCCAGAAAAATGGTTTGCTAAATCTGCTCTGTGAATGTAACAAAGCGAGTTTTGCGTTGCGCAGCGCGACCGCCGGGGCGCGGCCATCTTCCAGGCCCTGATAGAGAATGTCCATCAGTTGCGGCGTCGAATCGTCACTTACCTCCCAGAGCGCGCCGATGACATTGTGCGCGCCGGCGCGAAGAAATGCCCAGGAGAGGCCCACTAATCCTTCTCCCGCATAGGAGCGCATGCCGCTGCCGTAACAGGCCGAGATGGTGACCAGCCGGGCATCGATGGGATGCTGCATGATGTCGCGCGCGTAGAGCTTGAAGGAAGTCTCGCCGGCATTGCCGCCGGAGAGCGTGGAACCCGAAAGTATGATGGCCGAATCCAACGGGTCGGTGCGGCTGGCAACCGCATGAGAGACAAAATGGATGTAGGCGTACTGCGCCGGATTGTCGGTCAGATAGGCTGCGGGAGTGGCTTGTTCGCCCGCGAAGACCGCCGTACGGCGCGCGGCAAAGTGCCGTTCAATACGGGTCATCTCTGCGCCGAAAAGCGGCAGGCTGGGATACTCCGGGCTGGGCGAGACGGGGTTGCCCAGCAGGAGCAGGTTTCGCTCGGAATTCCGGGCAGGCTTGGCCGCGGCCAGCAGGTCCAGCGACGGGGCCGAGAGCAGGGTTGCGTCTTCGATCCAGTAATGCACGCCTGGAGCGGGGTCTTTGTTGCGGCCAACCTCCGGACTAGTTCCGGAGCTGGGGCCGGTAGCCAGCAGCGTTTCAAAGTTCAGTTGACTCAGCGCGCCATCGGCCAGAATCATGACCGGGGTGTTTGGCCTGATGAGCTTTGCGGCCGGTGCAACCAGTAGTTGATAAAGCGCCTGCCCATCCGGATTGCCGGCTAACTGTGGGTCCTCCAGGTCGAGCAGAGCCTTGCGGTAGCGCTTGACGCGAGCCACAATCTCTGCCTGCGCGGGAAGCCGAAACAGCGTAATTTTGTTCGGCGTGATGGCCCACAGATAAGATTTTTTTTCGCCCAGCCAGTAGAAGAGCAGCGTTGCGCCGGTTTGCCGGGCGATCTGGCGGGGGTTCAGGGTTGCGGGCTGGAACGAGGTTTTGCTTACGTCCACGCCCAGGCCTTGCGCCAGCGTTCGGGCGCGGCTTTGACTGGCCACGGCCAGGGCTTCCTCGCTCCTGCCTTGTTCGACCAGCAGATGAATGTAGCCGTCGTAGATGCCGGTGGCGTTAGCGCCGAAGGGAAGCCGCGAGTCCTCATGCTTGAGTTGCGCCCGCGCCGACTCGAAGGCCGCTAGCGTGGTTTTGTAGGTCCGCTCCGCTTCCCGAGTGTTGCCCTGCCGCTCAAATAACCGGGCCAACTCATTCCCGGCGCTAAGACGCTCGGACTGTGGGTATGCCGCTTTGTTTTGGATCGCGCGAAAGAGCGTCTCTGCCTGCTGATCTTGGCGCCGTGCCGCGGCCAACATCCCCTGCGTCAGCAGCACAAAGGCCCTCAGGTGACTGCCGTCCGCGTACTCTGCCGGCGCAATCTGATTGATGTATGCGGCTGCTTCATCCAGTTTCCCGGACTCCACCGAAACCTCGGCCAGTTCTTCCAGAGCGTTTGTGATATCTTCCTTGCTGTCGATCTGTTTTGCCAGATCAAGTGTCCGACGATAGGAATCCGCGGCGCGGGCCAGATCGCCGGAATCCTCGTAAACATTCCCGGCGGTGGTGATCCATTTGAGTTCGCTGTGGAGATTTCCGATCCTTGCGGCGCTCTTTTCCGCTTCGAGATACTGCTCCAGCGCCCTTTCACGATCTCCCAACTCGTAATAGGCCCAGCCGAGGTTGCCCGACGCCGTCTGGACCATGTCTTCCGAACCCAACTCTACGCCGGCCCGGTACGCGGACCTCGACCAGTCTACTGCTTCGTCAAAATGGTCGCTCTGAAGCGCAACCCACCCGAGACCCACGAACACGCCTGCTTCCGAGAAGCGGTCTTGATGGGCACGGGCAAAGAGAAGACTCTCAAGAAAAAACTGCCGCCCAACTTCGAGATGTCCCTGCTTAACGGCCAAGATGCCGCGCACACGAAGCACCTCTCCGCAGGCGGCAAAGTCCGCGCTCTTGCAAATGTTCTCGGCTTGCACAAGTTTTTGATCCGCCACCGCCATCTGCTGCTGGAAGGTCAAAGCATAGGCCTCAATCGCCAGTTTGCGGATGGCCTCTTGCGGATGGTTGGAATCGGGGCGGTAGCCAGCGAGGAGGCGCAGAGCGTTGTCGTACTCTCCGCGCCGTGACATTGCGCGGGCTTCCAGCAGTTGAAATTTGGCTGCCCATGCCGGGTCGGAGACCCGGAATTCCTCGAATCCCCTTGCGGCTTCCTGCTGGCAATCAGAAAACCTGTCGTGCTGTAATAGCATCCTGGCGTGTTCATACCCGGCCTGGGCGCGGCCGGGGCGAGTGTCTTGAAGAGGAATCAGCAGCAATAGCGCGAGTATCCATAGGTTAGGGAAAGCCAGGGACCGGAAACAGCGCCAAGCGCCGCAAAACCATGCCTGAATGCCCGCCAGACCAGAAACAATCCCGATCGTCCCGCGGGCATTCAGGAAGGCCGTTCGTTCTATCCCCCTCCTCCCCCTGGGTCCCCATTGGTTGGACCTTCTCCGACCAATACCTCTCCCTGGATGGCGCAGCCCAGCTTGAGGTCGATCATGGTCAGGGTGAAGGTGGTCTTGCGGGGGACTTTCGTCTTCTCGTGCGGGTTCTCGTGCTTGATGGTCAGCTTGGCCAGGGTGATGGTTCCAAAGCCGGGAATGGTGATCACGTGCCCGAAGGAACTGCCAGGGTAACGGCCAGACGCCTGGTTGACCAAGGAACATTCGACGGCCTCCGAGCTGCCAAGTGCAGGAGATAGTCGATTGTACCGTTCCCGCAGTTCCGCTGGTAAGTCCTTGTGCGAGCCGATACGGTCGTACTGACGGGAGACGCGGCTGATAAAGCCCGAATCGCGAGTGTAAGGCGCGTCGCCGGCGGGCTTGGGGCCAAAGATGTTGTAATCGAACTCCAGCTCGACCGGATGGCCGGCGATGCGGAGATTCTCGAAGCGGGTGCCGAGGAAGGAGATCGACGGCACGTAGCCGACAAAGGGATGTTCGGTGATGGTCTGGCCCACGACGCGGTCGGCCGTCAGCACCTCCAGAACGTTGAGCCCTTCCACCACCGTGGTGGTCAGAGTGTGCCAGCCCCCGCCCGGCTTGAGGCTGCGAATGCCCGCAACATGGGAATAGGCGGAGCGGAAGGAGATCACCGATTGAAGCCGGTAAGCCTCCGAGCGTTGGTTGAAGTAGCCGCCCTTCTCCGCAAGTTTCGTATGAGCCTGGGGTTCGATTTTCTGCGAGACCGGAAGGTCTAATTGGCCCGAAAGGACCGTTGCTTCCGCGTCGTATCGATGCGTTCCTGCGTTCACTTCGGACATGGCTTACACCTTTCCTATTAGGGTAGGGGGAGGACTTTATGGCGTCACAGAGGACGCGTCAATCGGTTAAACGAAGGTCAAAGGCGTAGCGGTCGATCACGGTGCGTTCTCCATGCGCCGCGGCGCCTGAGATCACCAGGGAATAAGCGCCGTTTTGCAGCATTGCGCCCGGAATCACCAGGGAAAGCCGCTGACAGCCGCTTTCGCTCTCGCTGGGGGCGGCCACCACACCGGTCCAGGCAAGCTTCCCTTCAGGATTATAGAGGTCGAAGGAGTAGGAGGCGTAGGCGTCCGGGCTGGACTGCGCGGGAAGCTCGACCGGAAGCGCAACTCCGTGGCGGCGGTCGGCGGTGATCGTTATGAGTGCGCCGCTCCGCGTGGCCCCATGCAGCGGAGCCCAGGGAAGAAGGCGCGGCTGGTCGGCCGCCGCCCGCAATGCGGGATAGGTGACCAGATTCTGGTAACCGAGAACCAGCAACATGGCGGCGAAGGCGGGAACGGCAAAGGCTGGCTGAAGCCAACGGAGACTCCACTCCCGCGGACTCCAGTCTCGTAAACTCCAGGGCTTGCGGGAACTGGACGGGGCAGGGGCCGGCAAGGCGCCGGTCAGCCTGGGCAACTGGGCTTTGGCCTCCTCCACGAATGCGGCTCCGGCGCGAAGATCAAAGGCGCACTCGGGGCAGTCGAACAGGTGCTCCTCAAAGGCCTCGCGCGCATCAGGCGTCAGTTCATCCAGAAGATAACGCTCAGCAATCATCTGTTGCACGGCTTCGCTGTGATTCATCTTCTCAATCCTCATTGCGGTCCAACCTGTAATAGTGACCGCAGCCGGCAAATCGTTTCAAACCTCTCATACATTCGCGTCCAGGGGCATCTGATTTCCAATGCGCTTGACGTACTCGGTTTTGAATTCCTGCTTGGCGCGATGCAGCATCACCCGCAGATATTCGCGGTCCACGCCAAACTCGCGGCAGACTTCGTCGCGATCGCGCTCTTCCAGAAATACGGCCTGCAGCAGCGACCGGTCGCGCGGGGCCAGGCCGAGCAGGATCTTGCGGACCTTGTCCTTGATCTGCCCGGCAGCCGCCATCTCCAGAGCATCGGCGCCCTTGGCGGCCAGCTCGGGCTGCCCTTCCACATCGAGCGACTCGCTGCGGCCGGCGGAGCGGTAATGCTCAAAAAGCACATGGTTGCATATCGTATTCACGAAGGCGCCGAGGCGCTCGGGCTGGCGCAGGCCGCCGTCCTTGCGCAACGCCGACAACACGCGGGCGAAGGTCTCCTGGCGGACATCCTCAATGGATTGTTGGGATTGGAGCCGGGTGCGAAGCTTGAGATGGAGCAATTCCGTGAAGTAGCTGACAAAATGCGCCTGTGCCTGGGGGTCATCGGCACAGAGACTTTCAACATAGCCGGCATTGAATGAATAAAATTGCAACGCTGACTCCGCCAGGGTGAGTGGACCAAAGTATAGCATTGCGAACGCTGTAGGCGCATTAAACTTATGCGTTTTGACGAAGATTCGAACCGGACGCCACGCGCGGCAGCAGTGCGTTTCCGCATCCCTTCAGAGCAAAAGCAGCCCCAACAGCAAAATCAGTGACAAATATAACCACGGCGAATGTAAAGAAATTTCTAACTTAGACTCACTCCCGGCCAAAGCCCGGGACTTACCAGATTCCGGCAAGCCGTTCGGCGCCAATAACCCCGTCCAGGGCACCGCCTGCTCCATCTGGCCGTGAAACAGTTCCAGGTTCCCTGGATTCTCATGGCTCGCCTGTGCTTGCCTCTGCATCGCTCTCACACTCCGCTGATGACTTTATCCAGATAGGACGTGGAAATGGGAGCTACGCGGTGGCTCCTTTGCCATCCCTGCATCGCCCTTTCCAGCAGGCATGCCACCGCCGAGAGCGCCAGCCACTGGACGAGAAAGCCCATGCGGCTGCTGCTCATCCAGATTGCCAGAGGCAGCGAAATCAAGAAACTCAGAGAGTAAAAGCAATCCATCAGGCGGCCCCACATGCCGGAGCCAAGGGTGGCGCGCAGGCGCGCAATCAGGTCCCAGGGACCGTTCTCCCTGGCCAGCAGATGAGCAATCCGCCAGACAGCCAGCGTGCAGAGAGCAAAACGCCAGAAAAAATTGATCTCGATCATCTCGATGTTTCTCCTTCTAAGGTGGCGGCAGACGGAACCCGTTCCGAAAAACGGGTTCCGCCTGCTTCTGGGGGAAGCCAGTCATTCCCGCCAGCTCATCTCTCGCAGTCAAAAACCAACCGGCGCGCAATTCAAGCCGGATATTGCTCCGCTGCTTACGTTGATGCCCGGAGGAATCAGGATTATGCCGTCCAGGCTGTTTCCCCAGACCACCGGAGCGCAGGGATCGGTGGTGGAGGGAGGCGTATTCCAGGAAAGCACCGCCCGCACCTTCACCGTTTTTGCGCCATTGATGCCGGTCTTCGCACGCGCTGGAAGATCCACCGGCAGAAAGACCTTGTACTCCAAACCGGCCTCCGGAAGGCTGCTGAAGTCTTGCACCGTCACGGAGGTTGTTCCCTGGTACTGGAACCCCGAACCCCAGTCAACCCAGAACGCGACAAACTCTCTGCTGCCGGCCGTCGATGGCCCTCCCGCGTAACCGCTGCGCTGCTTCACCGTGAGCACGCCGGTCAACCGGCACGTATTCGCGTCCAGCCCGATGCCGTTCAACTGCTCGTACGCGGTGTTTCCGTTGGTGTTCAGCCAAGCCGCCACCACACCGGGGAGATCGACCACCGAGATGCCGGCAAGCCATTTTGCCGGGTCCGGCGCAATCGCCGGCGAGTTCACCGCCGTGCTCAGCAAGCCGGACAGGTAGCGATGAGCGGGAACCGATGTGCCGGCGTACAGTTGATGCAACTCGGAGGCGCTCAGCAGCTTCGGTTTGGAGGTCAGAATCGCCTGATTTGGATGAATTGCCCGCTCGGGCTGACTCGTCCTTTTGATTTTGTCGATACAAATGACTTCGGCCTCTGTCGGGATGTTGGCAGGCGGGATGCGATCCAGGGTGTCCACCTGCATCCGCACCTCCCGCTCATCGCCATATTCCGGAGCCCACCCCGGAAAATTCCGCTCGCGGCAGAGATCTTTCTTCGCGACGAGATGCAGTTCTGCCGGAGGATCGTACGAAACCACGCGCTCTTCGTTTGGGGGAGCCATCAACCAACCTCAAAACCAGCAAAATCTGATTGCGGCTTGCGCCAGCCGGCACGGCAAACCCTTGTTTCCGCTGGATTGCATGGGCATTTAAGCCGCAGAACGACGGCGCTCTGAGTCGCCGCACAACCTATAGTGCGCATCCACCCGCCATCGTTTCAGCGTCTTGTGGAAAACTTCACATTGCCTGCCGGAATGGGGAAATGGGATGGCAGTAAACCGTTTCGGGGTCGGGAGCATCTTCAGGGCGGGGGCGCATGAAACCCCTGCCCAGCGAGCGATACGAGCGGTTCGCCTACCTGTCTTCCGGCTTCGCAAACCGGGACTGGAATGATCGATTCGCGGCCGAGCGATTGCCCCGGCCGGCTCCGGCGCGTAAGAAAGTTTCGCCGGGAAGCTAAATTTTCGATATATTAAAGACTCCGGCACCACCCCAGATGCGTTCAGGCCTGCTCCGATAGGCGTTTTCATGAAGGATAGGGCGATTTCCCTGAACGGAATCGCGCGGCATTTGTGTATCTTGGGCCGGAAATTGCATTTTGCACGGGAATTTTCATCGAGAAGGCTGCCATGCATACATCGGATTATCATCCTCGCACTTCACGGCCGCAGGGTCTCTATCACCCACGGAACGAGCACGATGCCTGCGGAATAGGGCTGGTTGCCAACATTCGTGGAGAAAAAAGCCACGGCATTATCCGCAAGGGGCTGGAGGTGCTCATCAACCTTACCCATCGCGGCGCGGCGGGCTGCGATCCGGAGACGGGCGACGGCGCGGGCATTCTGATTCAGATTCCGCATGAGTTTTTTGCGCATGAGTGCGGGGTGCTGGGGATGCCTCCGCTGCCCGAGCCAGGCGCTTATGGCGTGGCCATGTGTTTTCTGCCTGTGGACAAGCATTACCGCATGCAATGCGAGGGCGTTATCGAGCGCATCGCGCAGGAGGAGGGGCTGACGGTTCTGGGCTGGCGCGATACGCCGGTGAACGGCCTTGTGATTGGCCGCGAGGCGCGCGCCTCCCAGCCCTACATCGAGCAGTTGTTTCTGGGTTGTCCCGAGGGGCTGGGCCTGGACGAAGATGCCTTCGAGCGCTTGCTCTACCACGTCCGCCGCCGGACGGAAAATGAAATTGCCGCCTCGGAGATCGAGGGCAAGGAATTTTTTTACATTCCCTCGCTCTCCTGCCGCACCATCGTCTACAAGGGGTTGATGCTGGCTCCGCAGATTGAGAAGTTCTACTTTGAGCTGGCCAATCCGCTGGTCAGCAGCGCCCTCTGCCTGATCCACCAGCGCTTCTCCACCAACACCTTTCCCAGTTGGAAGCTGGCGCACCCCTACCGCTATGTGGCGCACAACGGCGAAATCAACACCATTCGCGGCAACATCAGCTGGATGAACGCGCGCCAGTCGGTGCTGGAGAGCCCGCTGCACGGCGGCCAGATCAGCAATCTCTTCCCGGTCATCATGCCCGAAGGCAGCGACTCGGCTTCGCTGGACAACGCGGTGGAGTTTCTCTTCCAGTCGGGCCGCTCGCTGCCCCACGTGATGGCCATGCTGGTTCCCGAAGCCTGGTCGGGCAATCCCGACATGGACGAGGACAAGCGCGCCTTCTACGAGTACCACGCCTCGCTGATGGAGCCCTGGGACGGCCCGGCGGCTCTTGCCTTCACCGATGGCCGGGTCATCGGCGCGACCCTGGACCGGAATGGGTTGCGCCCCGGACGTTACATAGTAACCAAGGACGATCTGGTGGTGTTGGCTTCCGAGGCCGGCGTGCTCGATGTGCCAGCCAAGGATATTCGCAAGAAGGGCCGCCTGCAACCCGGCCGCATGTTCCTGGTGGATACGGTTCAGCAGCGCATCATCTCCGACAGCGAGATCAAAAAGCAGTTGGCCGGCCGGCAGCCCTACTCTGAGTGGCTCAAGGCGCAGCAGGTCACGCTTGATCAGTTGCCGGAGCCTTCGCGGGTGATCGCGTCGAATCCCGAGACGCTGCTGCGCCGCCAGCGCGCCTACGGCTACAGCGAAGAAGATTTGAGGATATTGCTGGGGCCGATGGGCGCCAAGGGCGAGGAGCCGGTTGGCTCGATGGGCACCGATGTGCCGCTGGCCTGCCTGAGCGACCGTCCACAGCCGCTGTTCAATTATTTCAAACAGCTCTTCGCGCAGGTCACGAATCCGCCCATCGATCCCATCCGCGAAGAACTGGTGATGTCGCTGATCAGCTACATCGGCACGGAGCGCAACATTCTGGATGAGGCGCCGGAGAACTGCCACACGCTCAAGCTGCCGCATCCCATCCTGACCAATCGCGACCTGGAAAAGCTACGCCGCGTCTCCACGGGAGATCTGCTGGCCACCACGCTGCCGGCGCTGTTCCGCGCCGCCGATGGCGAGACGGCCCTGAAGCACGCGCTCGACGAACTGAGCGCCCGCGCCGCGCACGCCGTGGACTCCGGCTACACGCTGCTGATTCTCTCCGACCGCGGCGTGGATGCGACGTACGCGCCGATTCCCAGCCTGCTGGCGATGGCCGCCGTCCATAACCGCCTGGTGAAGGACAAGACGCGCACCCAGGTGGCGCTGATTATCGAGAGCGGCGAACCGAGAGAGGTGATGCACTTCGCCTTGCTGATCGGCTATGGGGCCAGCGCCATCAATCCCTATCTCGCCATTGAGACGCTGCACGACCTGAAGCGGCTTGGCCTCTTGCCGCACAGCGTCACCGCCAACCAGGCGGAGAAGAACTTCATCAAAGCAATCAACAAGGGCCTGCTGAAGACCTTCTCGAAGATGGGCATCAGCACGCTGCAAAGCTATCGCGGCGCGCAGGTCTTTGAGGCCGTGGGGCTGAGTCAATCGCTGGTGGATGCGTACTTTTCCGGCACCGCTTCGCGCATCGAGGGGGTAGGGCTGGAGGTGCTGGCGCGCGAGGCGCTGCTCAAGCACAAGTTCGCCTTCGAACCGCTCACCGAGTCGGAGACCGAGCTGATGGCCGGTGGACAATACCAGTTCCGCGTGGACGGCGAATACCACATGCAGAATCCGGAGACGATCAGCAAGCTGCAGCAGGCCGTGCGGCAGAATAATCCTGCTACCTTCCAGGAGTACACCGATCTGCTGAACGATCAGAACCGCCATCTGTGCACGCTGCGCGGACTGTTCCAGCTCAAATACTCGAAAAAGCCGCTGCCGCTGGATGAGGTTGAGCCGGCCAAAGAGATCGTCAAGCGTTTTACGACCGGCGCGATGAGCTTTGGGTCAATCAGCAAAGAGGCGCATGAGACGCTGGCGATTGCCATGAACCGCATCGGCGGCATGTCCAACACCGGCGAGGGCGGCGAGGACGAAGCGCGCTTCAAGCCAGACGCGAACGGCGACTCGCGGCGCTCGGCCGTCAAGCAGGTGGCCAGCGGCCGCTTCGGCGTGACGACAAATTATCTGGTGAACGCCGACGAGTTGCAGATCAAGATGGCGCAAGGCGCAAAGCCCGGCGAGGGCGGCCAGTTGCCCGGCCACAAGGTGGATGAGATCATCGCCAGGACGCGCCACTCGATTCCCGGTGTGGGATTGATCTCTCCTCCGCCGCATCACGATATCTACTCCATCGAAGACCTGGCGCAACTGATCTACGACCTGAAGAACGTGAATCCCAAGGCGCGCATCGCGGTGAAATTGGTTTCGGAAGTGGGCGTGGGCACGGTGGCCGCGGGCGTCTCGAAGGCGCACGCCGACGTGGTGCTGATCTCCGGCGACAGCGGCGGCACCGGCGCATCGCCGCTCAGCTCCATCAAGCACGCGGGGCTGCCGTGGGAACTGGGCCTGGCGGAGACGCAACAGGTGCTGCTGCTGAACGATCTGCGCGGGCGCATCAGGGTGCAGACCGACGGCAAACTGCAAACCGGCCGCGACGTGGTGATCGCCGCGCTGTTGGGCGCTGAGCAGTTCGGTTTCTCCACCGCGCCGCTGATCACCATGGGCTGCATCATGATGCGCAAATGCCACCTGAACACCTGCTCGGTGGGCATCGCGACGCAGGATCCGGTGCTGCGCGCGCGCTTCACGGGCCAGCCCGAGCACGTAATCAACTTCTTCTTCTTCATCGCCGAACAGGTTCGCCAGCAGATGGCCAAACTGGGCTTCCGCACCTTTGATGAGATGGTGGGCCGCGTGGACAAGATCGACGCCTCCATTGCCCACGACCACTGGAAGACCAAAGGCATCGACCTCTCTTCGATCCTCTACTCGCCCACGCTGCCTTCTCGCGTGGCTCGCCATAAAGTCCAGGCCCAGGATCACGGCCTAGACAAGGCGCTCGATCACGTCCTCATCAAGAAGGCCGCGCCGGCCCTGGAATCCAGGACGCCGGTGACGGGAAGCTTCGCGATTCGCAACGTGCATCGCACCGTGGGCGCGATGCTGGGCGGCCAGATTGCCATGCGTTACGGATCGGCGGGATTGCCGGACGAAACCATCCACTTCAAATTCAACGGCTCGGCCGGTCAGAGCTTCGGCGCATTCGTTCCCAACGGCGTAACCCTCGAACTGGAAGGCGAGTCCAATGATTATTTAGGCAAGGGGCTCTCCGGCGGGCGCATCATCGCCTATCCGCCCAAGACCTCCAGCTTCCTGCCCGAGGAGAGCATTCTCGTGGGCAACGTGGTGCTCTACGGCGCCACCAGCGGCGAGGTCTTTTTGAACGGCATCGCCGGCGAGCGCTTCGCGGTTCGCAACTCCGGCGCGATTGCGGTGGTCGAGGGCGTCGGCGACCACGGCTGCGAGTACATGACCAACGGCACGGTGGTCGTCATCGGAAAGGCGGGACGCAACTTTGCCGCCGGCATGAACGGCGGACGCGCCTTTGTCTACGACGAGCAAGGCGACTTCACCGCACGACGCTGCAACACGACCAGCGTCGATCTGGAGCCGCTGGTTCTTGATGCCGACGTGGCCGAGGTGCGCGGCCTGCTGGAGCGCCACCGCGACCTGACCGGCAGCCCGCGCGCCGCATGGATTCTGGAGCGCTGGGCCGAGGCGCAGCCGCGCTTCATCAAGGTCTTCCCGCACGAGCACAAGCGGGTGCTTGGCGTGCAGCGCGCCGAGGCAGTTTATTCTTCTTCCACAAATTCGTCGCCCCTGGTGGCGGCAGCCGAGGTGCGCCATGGGTAAGGTGACAGGATTTCTGGAGATCGAGCGCGAACAACCCGTCCGCCGCGAAGTCAAGGAGCGGCTCCAGGATTGGCTCGAAATCTACGAGCCATTTCCCGAAGAAAAGCAGCGCGAGCAAGGCGCCCGCTGCATGGATTGCGGCGTTCCCTTCTGCCACACAGGCTGTCCGGTCAACAACCTGATTCCCGACTGGAACGACCTGGTTTACAACGGCCGCTGGGAGGCCGCCATCCGCCGCCTTCACGCCACCAACAACTTCCCGGAGTTCACTGGACGCATCTGTCCGGCGCCCTGCGAGACTGCCTGCGTGCTGGCCATCAGCCAGCCGGCCGTCTCCATCAAGCTCATCGAGCGCAGCGTGGTCGAGCGCGCCTGGGCAGCGGGCTGGATTCATCCCGAGCCGCCCGAGCAGAACACCGGCAAGCGCGTGGCCGTGGTGGGCAGCGGACCGGCGGGCCTGGCTGCCGCGCAGCAGTTGCGCCGCGCCGGCCACTCGGTCACCGTCTATGAGAAGAACGACCGCATCGGCGGCCTGCTGCGTTACGGCATCCCCAACTTCAAGCTGGAAAAACAGGTCCTCGACCGCCGCCTCCAGCAGATGCGCGCCGAGGGCGTCACCTTTGTCGCCAACGCCCATGTGGGCGTCAACTTACCGGTGGAGAAACTCACCGAACGCTATGACGCCATCCTGCTGTGCGGCGGCTCCGAGCAGCCCCGCGACCTGAAGATTCCCGGCCGCGAACTCAAGGGCATTCACTTCGCCATGGAGTTTCTGCCGCAGCAGAACCGCCGTTGCGAGGGCGACACCGTCGATCCCTCTTTGGCGATTCTCGCCGAAGGAAAGCGCGTGGTCATCATCGGCGGCGGCGACACCGGCGCCGACTGCCTGGGCACCAGCCTTCGCCAGCACCCCTTGAGCGTCCACCAGTTCGAGATCATGCCCAGGCCGCCGGAGCAGCGCGCCGCATCGACTCCATGGCCGATGTGGCCCTTGCAGTTGCGCACGGAAACCTCGCACGAAGAGGGCGGCATCCGCGACTGGAGCATCAACAGCGTGAAATTTACCGGAGACAATCAAGGCCGCATCAAACAGTTGCACGCAGTGCGCGTCGGCCCTCCGCCGAAGTTCGAATCCATCCCCGGCTCCGAGTTCAGCCTCGACGCCGATCTGGTGCTGCTGGCCATGGGCTTCCTGGGACCGGAGCGTTCGGGCATGATCGAGCAATTTGGAGTGGCTCTGGACAGCCGCGGCAACGTAGCCACCGACGCCGACTACCGGACCTCAATCGAGAATATCTTTGCCGCCGGCGACATGCGCCGCGGACAATCGCTGGTGGTCTGGGCCATCAGTGAAGGCCGCAAGGCCGCCGCGTCCGTCGACCGCTACCTGGCCACCATCGCTGAACCGGTCTCGCAGCACCATCGCGCCACGGCCTGAGCGTGATCAGGGAAAAATGTTGCAGAAATGGGCCGGAAATGCGGGATATTTCTCATTGTAAGTTGAACAATATAAACAACTAAGACTGCGTGGCGGAGAGAGGGGGATTCGAACCCCCGATAGAGCTTTTGACCCTATAACGGTTTAGCAAACCGCCGCCTTCAGCCTCTCGGCCATCTCTCCGGGTCTCAAAGGGATTATACCGGAAGTTGCGCTGGCTATGCGCCGGAAGCTCTATTACCGCAATCGCCCGCCGTATTGAAGGCCTGAACGGGCTCGAATGCAAGGCGAGATCATTTTCCCGCGCCCCGGGCGCCTAAGAAGTATTCAGCAGCCACTCCGTCGGCCAGCAGGGGGGCGCGAAGGATACGTATGAGAGTTCGGCTTACCGCATTCCCCATTTTGTTGATCAGCGTGGGGTTTCGCCACATGAACATCCTCATCTCAACCGTCTGCATCCCATGACGTCTCGCCGTTTCCGAAAGTGTCGCTGGAGAGAAGTAACATGTGTGGTCAGGATGCACGGCTTCACGCCTGCGAAGGATCGAGGCGAACATCCGCTTTAACGAAAGGGCGCTTGGCACAGTAACGAGGAGGCTTGCCCCATATCGCTCGAGTAATGTTTTGCAGCCATCAAAAAAGAGACCAACATTATTCAGGTGCTCCAGCACCTCGCCCGCGACAATAACATCAATAGGTTCATCGAGTTGAAGCGTCTCCAGATGTTCAACATCGTGCATGCGCAGGTTATTGAATCCAAAGCTCCGTAAGATATCCAGCGCCTCGGGATTCAGGTCTACCCCGACCAGATTGGCGCACACTTTCGCCAGACGCTGGTGGAGGAGAATTCCGCGGCGGCCCAGGCTTGCTGTCATAGGAAAAGCCGCGCAGCCAAGATGCAGCACCCTCTTTCCGGCGCAGTGCTTCAGAATCCATTCGTCTCGGACGATAAAAGAATGTGAGAGGAAAGCCGCCGATATGGCCGTCCCCGACGATCCTAAATCCTGGCCGGGGAGAATAACATCTTCATTTTCAGAAGGCATAAACAGGGATTTCCTTTTTTAGACCAGATGGGTCTCAGTTTACACCAGACGTTTGCAATACGCCCCGCCACGCCAGCGACGAAGACCCGGGGATGTGGACTCCGGTGAAGTCGTGCCCTGACAAAAGGCGGCATCTGCCAGCGGGGCACCTCGCATCGCCAGACGCGCTCGCATAGAATTGTTGCATGTGCGGAATTGTCGGTTATGTTGGTTCCAAGAAGGTTGTTCCGGTCATTATCGAAGGGCTGCGGCGGCTGGAGTACCGCGGCTACGACTCAGCGGGGATCGCCGTGGGCAGCCCCACCAGCAAGACGCTGGAGGTGCGGCGCGCCTCGGGGAAGCTGGCCAACCTGGAAGAGGTTTTGCGCGAGCATCCGCTGGATGGCACCTTCGGCATCGGCCACACGCGCTGGGCTACGCATGGGCGGCCTACGGAAGAGAACGCCCACCCGCATCGGGATTGCACGGGGCGCATCGTGGTGGTGCACAACGGGATTGTGGAGAATTACCTTGAGCTGAAGCGCGAGCTAACCGCGCAGGGGCACAAGTTTGTCACCGAGACGGACACCGAGATTATTGCCCACCTGATTGAACAGGTGCAGAAGGAAGCCGAGAAGGCAGGCAAGCCGATTTCGCTGGAAGTGGCTGTACGGCGCGCCGTGAAGCGGCTTACCGGGGCCTTTGCGCTGGGCGTGCTGTCGGCTGCCGAGCCGGACAAGATTGTAGTGGCGCGATTTGGACCGCCGGTGGTGATCGGGGTGGGCGAGGGCGAGTCGTTTGTGGCCTCCGACGTGCCCGGAATTCTGCATCACACACGCAACATTTATTTTCTGGCCGACGGGGACATGGCTATCCTGACGCTGGCCGGCGTGGAGTTGACCGACTTTGACGGCAAGCCCATTTGGCGCGAGATTACGCGCATCCTGTGGGACCCAATCCAAGCGGAGAAGGGCGGCTACAAGCACTTCATGCTCAAGGAGATTTGGGAGCAGCCGCGGGCCGTTCGCGACACCACGCTGGGCCGCGTTTCACTGGACTCGGGTAAGGTCTTCCTGGAGGAGATGAAGATTGCCGACAAGGAACTGGCCGCCGCCGACAGCATCAACATCGCGGCTTGCGGCACCAGTTGGCACGCCGCGTTGACGGGAAAATATATGATTGAGCGGCTGGCGCGGCTGCCGGTGGATGTGGACTACGCCAGCGAGTATCGCTATCGCAATCCGATTCCCGACGCCAAGGCGCTGGGGCTGCTGATCACGCAATCCGGCGAGACGGCCGACACGCTGGCCGCGCAACGCGAGATGAAGGCGCTGGGCTCAAAGACCGTGGCCATCTGCAACGTGGTGGACGCCATGGTGGCCCGCGAGGCTCACGGCGCCATTTACACACATGCCGGGCCGGAGATCGGCGTGGCCTCGACGAAGGCTTTTACCGCGCAGCTTACGGCGCTGTTTTTGCTGGCGCTCAAGCTGGGGCAACTGCGCGAACAGATCGATCAGGCACAGTCGGTGGCGCTGATCGAGGAGTTGAGCCGCATTCCGGCCAAGATTGAGGAGGTGCTGCGCTCCTGCTCCGCGCAGTGCGAGCAACTGGCGAAGGATTTTTCCACGGCGCGCGATTTTCTTTACTTGGGCCGCGGCATCCACTTCCCCATTGCGCTGGAAGGCGCGCTGAAGCTGAAGGAGATTTCCTATATTCATGCGGAGGGCTATCCGGCGGGCGAGATGAAGCATGGGCCCAACGCGCTGATTGATGAAACCCTGCCGGTGGTGGTGCTGGCGACGAGAGACGAAGCCGATCCCGCTTCCAAACTGCGCTACGAGAAGACGCTCTCGAATATTCAGGAGGTGACCGCTCGGTCGGGACGGGTGATTGCCATCGCCACCGAGGGCGATACGACTATCGGCGGCCTGGTGGAGCACGTGATTCCGATTCCTCCGGCTATTGAGCTGCTCTCGCCGCTGATCGAGATTGTGCCGTTGCAGCTGCTGGCTTATTACATCGCCGTGCGCCGCGGCTGCGACGTGGACCAGCCGAGGAATTTGGCCAAGTCGGTCACCGTTGAATAGGGATTTTTTGCGGCTGGCGACTCTGGTGGTGGAGGGCGAAGGTTGTCAGAGATTGCGGAACAGAAGATCGATCTTCACGCAGACGGAGCGGAGACAGATTGCCCGCCGGAGAATCAATTGGTGCCGAAGTGGTTTGCCGTTTATACCGCGCCGCGCCATGAGAAGCGCGTGAGCCAGTACCTGAGCCAGAAAGAAATTGAGCATTACCTGCCGCTTTATCGAACGCAGCGCAGGTGGAGCGACGGCTCGAAGGTCACCCTGGATCTGCCGCTGTTTCCCGGCTATCTTTTTGTCCACATCGACCGGAGCGAGCGCGTGCGGGTGCTGCAAGTGCCGGGGGTTCTGACGTTTGTGGGGGGCACGGGACGCCAGCCGGCTACGTTGCCGGAGGCGGAGATCGGCGCGTTGCGCGCCGGGCTTCCCCTGCGCCACGCCGAACCGCACTCTTTGCTGACCGCGGGACAGCGGGCGCGCATTCGATCCGGCGCCCTGGCCGGGATGGAGGGCGTGGTGGTGCGGAGGAAAAACAGCCTGCGCGTCGTCCTCACGATGGACCTGATCCGGCAAAGCGTGGCCGTGGAGGTGGATGAATCGGAGCTGGAGACGCTGGATTCCGAAGGCCCCAGAGACAGCTCGGCGCGGCCCAGAGCGAAACCAGAGTAAACGTGCTCTTGCCAAGAGTGTTCGATGTGGCTTTTTCTTAAGGAAAAAGCCACTTGGCGGGATTGCTTCGGGGTACAGCTACTCTGGTTTCGCTATAGCCTTCGCTCAGCCTGAGAATCCCACGCAGCTCGTCTTCCAGAGACCTTTACTGAAACGCGCTACTTCTTCTCCGCTTCCGCAGGCGGAAGCGCTCCGGGGAAGATGCCCTCGAGGGGCGCGCGCTTCTTCTCTTCCTGGTCGGGCTGGGGCAGAGGCTTGCGCGGCAGCATCTGGTCGCGCTGGGCCGCGTTCCAGAGGAAGATAGCTTCGACCGTGGCGATCTGCTTCAGGTCCGCCGGTTGCAGACGCTCGTAGACATCCTCGTTGGAGTGGTGGCTGCGCGATTCGTAGTCCAGCGGGTCCTGAATGAACTGGAAGCCTGGAATGCCCACCGCGTCAAAGCTCAGGTGATCGGTGCCGCCGGTGTTGCGGTTGGCGATGGTGGTGACGCCCAGGTCCTTGAGCGGGGCGATCCACTGGGCGAAGATGGGCGCGATGGCCGTGTTGCCCTGCGTGAAGATGCCGCGGATTTTGCCGGTGCCGTTGTCCACGTTGAAGTAGGCGGAGATTAGTTTCTGCTCCGGCTTCACTTCGAGCGGACCGGCAGGACGGCGCATGAACTCCGGCAACTCGAGCTGGTCGGGCGCGGTGGAGAGTTTGGCCGAGCCGAAGTGGATAGTGCAATAGCCCTTGGAGCCGAAGATGCCCTCCTCCTCGCCGGTCCAAAGCGCAATGCGGATGGTGCGGCGCGGCTTCACGTCCAGTGCCTTGAGGATGCGCACAGCCTCCATGGCCACAATGGTTCCCGCGCCGTTGTCGGTGGCGCCGGTGCCTGCCGTCCAGCTATCCAGGTGGCCGCCCACCATCACCACCTGCTCCTTGAGCTTCGGGTCGGCGCCGGTAATCTCGGCCACCGTGTTGTAGCCGTGCTCGTGCTCGCCGGTGAATTTGGTTTCCACGTCGATCTCCACGCTGACCGGAGCGTGGGCCTGGGTCAGCCGGTAGAGGCGTCCGTAGCTCTCGATGGCCGCCACCACCACGGGAACCTTTACCCGCTTTTCGGCCAGGTAGGGCGTGCGTCCCAGCGTGGCGCCGGTGTCGTCGAAGATGGTTCCCCCCGAGCCGCCGCCGTTTTTGCCGTCGCGGCTGGGCTCAATGACCGCGGCTACCTTCTCGCCGGCAAGGAACTGGCCAATCTTTTCGAGCAGGCGAGACCGCTCCAGGCGCTCGCGCATGCGCGCCTGCATCTCCGGGGAAAGCCCGCCCGTGCCCGCGCTGACCGGGAACTCGGCGATGGCATCGAGATCTTTATCGGTGTAGCGTTCGAAGAGCGCTTTGTCCACCGGCGGAACCTCGCGCATCGCGCCCAGCAGAACCACCTTGCCGGCCAGCTTGCCCTTGTACTGGTCGATGTCCTTCTCCGCCTGAATATTGACGAAGGTCACATCGCCGGTGACCGGGCCGGGGGTCGCGGGCGACCAGGGCGTAGCCTGCACAATCAGCACCGCGGTGTCGGGCGTGACCATGCGCGCCCAGGCGTTCAACTGCTGCCAGCCCATGCCGAACTCTCCCCAATCCTCCAAGCGCGCGTTCTCCAGGCCGATTTTGGTCAGGGTGTCGCGGGTCCACGCGTTGGCCTTCGCCAAATTAGGTGACCCGGTCAGGCGCGGGCCGATGCCGTCCGCCAGCGCGGTGGCAAACTCCATCACGTGCGAGTGGTTCAGCCCCTCGTCGCGAATCCGCTGGTACATGGCCATATCAAGCGTCTCGGTGGCGGGCTGCACCTCGGTGTAGGGGTCGGCGGCCGCCGGAGCGGGCGGGGCGGGCTTGGGCTTGTTGGCTGCGTGCAGGCTGAGCGAGGCGGCCAACAGCACCACGGGGAGGAAGCAAAGGGTTTTCATGGACATTGAAGGTTTCTCCGGCCGGAAGGTGTGCGTTCGCTGGTGAAATTATAGGCCACACCCCCAGGCGCACTGTTCTCTCGCAGTGCGGATGGGCTATATTGACTACGTACCGAATCGAGATACACGGCTGTTCCCCGACTGCAAGGGCCGTACTCGATGGAATACACACGCCGGCACGCGGCTGCCAGGGGCCAGGAGGTTCTGATGAAGATTACCGACACGATTGGATTGGTGCTGAAGCACAAGGAAAATAACAGGGTCCTGACGATCGCGCCCGAGCAGACGGTCTATGAAGCGCTCGAGCTGATGGCCGAACACGGTGTCGGGGCCTTGCTCGTGCTCTCCAACCATCGGCTGGTGGGCATTCTGTCGGAGCGCGACTACGCGCGCAAAGGCATCCTGAAGGGCCACACCGCAAGAGAAACCCAGGTCCAGCAGATCATGACCAGCCCGGTGGTCTTCGTGAGCCCGGAGCAGACCGTGGATGAATGCATGACCTTGATGACCGAACGACATTTTCGCCATCTGCCGGTGTTGCAGGATGACGCGGTGGTGGGAGTGATCTCCATTGGCGACCTGGTGAAGTGCGTGATCTCCGGCCAGGCGCAGACCATTCAGGCATTGCAGGGCTACATTACGGGAGCGTATCCGGGATAGCAGAGGTTCCCCTAGCTTGTCAAGTTGTAGATCAAGCCGAACGGGTCCTTGATGTAGCATCTGGGAAACTCCGGTTCATCCTTGATGACTTCGCAGCCGTTCTTCACGAGCCGAGCCTTGGCTCCCTCCACGCTGTCAACCGTGACTTCCAGGACTGGACCCAGCGCCGGACCTTGCTCGATGAACAGGTTGATGCGCGGGCCATGAAGGCTGACTAACCGCGGGCTCTCGTCTGTAATCTCGAAGCCGAGATGCTCGACGTAGAATGATGCCGCCTTTTTTGGGTCTGGCGATTGAATCAGAATGTCCGTGCCAAAGGTGTTTGCCATGAGGGCTCCCTGGTCCCCGTAAGAGTATCACGGGTACCTGGAGGCTGCCCCACTCCGGATGGCAATGGGGCAGGCTTTTAGCTGCGCTTTTTTCCGCCGGGGCGATTGCCTCCGGGACGGGAGCCGGTGCGTTTAGTTCCGCCGGGTTTGGCTTTGTAGCCGGACTTCCACCCCACGGACGAAGACCTGTCCGAGGGGGCCCCGGATTTGGGCCTGGAGCGAGAGCCGAAAACGGGTTTGCCGGCGCCACTCGGCCTGGGTTTCCAGCCGGAGCCGGCTTTTCGCTCCGCGCGGGAGGCGGAGAACGGTTTCGCCTTCGCGGGGCGGAACTCGGCTGCGCCCTCGGTGCGCGGCGTGAAGGAGCGCGATGAACTGGAAGAATGACCCGAGCCGGAACGGAAGGCTGGGCGGGCTGAGAGGCGGTCGAAACTGCGACCGGCAGCGGGGCGGACTTCCTCGCCGGTTGAACGCGCTGGCGGCTGCGGCTTCTTCCAAGCGGGTTTCGCGGAGAAGGGCCGGTCTTCACCGGATGGGCTAGCCAGGCGGAAGGGCTTGGCTGCGTTCTTGTCGAAGGAGCCAGCAGGGCGAGCGGGACGGAAGAGTTTGTTGGCTGCTCCGCTGGCGAAGGAGCCTGCCGGGCGGCTTGTCCGGTCTGTCCGGTTTGTCCGTTCCCGGTCTGAGCCGAATTTCTTGGGACGGAATTCGCTGGGGCGGCCTGCTTCAAAATTCTTTAGCCGGAAATTGGCGGGGTGGTCTGACGCAAGAGTAAACCTGTCCGTCGGCTTGGCCGCGCGCGGACGGTTGCTGGGCTTGGGGAGGACGGTCGGCAGCAGGCCGGCGTCCAGCAGGTTGCGGCGACGGAGGTCCTTGGATTTGGGCGTGCGCAGCGTGCCTTCGGCGGCGCGGCGCAGAGCGTCCACCTCCGCCAGCTGCAATTCGCGCAGGCTGCCCGGCTCCTGGTCCAGAACCAGCGGGCCGTAGCCGACGCGGCGGATTTTTTCTACAAAGTGGCCGACTTCCTCGAACATTTTTCGGAGTTCGCGGTTACGGCCTTCGATGAGAACGACTTCGTACCAGGGATTGTCGCCCTGGCGGACCTGGCGGATGCGGGCCGGAGAGGTGCGGACCTGTGGCGAACCCGGCTTGCCACGTTCAATCGAGACGCCGCCACGGAGGATGTTCAGCTCGGCTTCAGTGGGCTGACCGGCGACTTTTACCAGGTAGGTTTTTTCCACGCCGGAGGAGGCCTTGGTGAGGCGGTTGGCGAGCTCGCCGTCATTGGTGACCACCAGCAGCCCCTCGCTCATGTAGTCCAGGCGGCCAACGGGATAGAGGCGCTCGCTGAACTTCGAGAAGAACTGCATCACCGTGCGGCGGCCCTCGGGGTCCTTGACGGTGGTGACGAAGCCGCGGGGCTTGTTGAGAACAAAGTAGCGATGGCGCTCGGGGCCCTGGAGCAGCTTGCCGTCCACGCGGATGTGGTCGCGTGCGGCGTCAGCTTTGGTGCCCAGCACGGTGACGATTTTGCCGTTGACCTGCACACGGCCCTGCTCGATCATCGCCTCGGCGCCGCGGCGGCTGGCTACGCCGGCAGCAGCGAGAATCTTTTGCAGGCGCTCCAGCTTGGAGGGGGGGCGGGGCTGAGAAGTGAACTCGGGCTCGGTTTCGGCTTCGATTTCAGTTTCTGTTTCAGATTTGGTCCCAGCTTCGTTCGCGGTTTTGGCCTCGCCGTCGGTCTCGTCTCCGGCTGGGTCTTCTATTTTGGGGATTATGGTTTCGGATGCGGCTTCGAACCTGGGTTCGGCGGATTCTGGTTCGGTTGATTGGGACTGGAGCTTAGTGGACTTCTTCTTCGCCATGGGGGAAGGTCTCGGTTTCTGTTTACTGCCGGTGGGGAGGCGCAGCGGGCGCAGCCTCTGCGGGAATGGATGGGGATGAAGTCTCCGGCGAGTCTTCCAGCTCCTCGCTGGCGGCTTCGTCGAATTCGGGGCCCAGGGCAGGGTTCGCTCTCTGATCGAACAATTCTCCGGTTGCGGTCACCGGCTCGTCGAGTTCGCTGGCGGCCAGCTTCTCGAACTCCTCCATGGAGGGCAGTTCGGAGACGTCGCGGAGGCCGAAGCGGAGCAGGAACTCGCGCGTGGTTTTGTAGAGGATGGGCCGTCCGAGGACCGCCTTGCGTCCGGCGGTCGTGATCAGCTTGCGGGAGAGCAGCGTACCGAAGACGGCGGATGTATCCACGCCGCGAATTTCGTTGACCTCGGGCGCGGTAACCGGCTGCTTGTAGGCGATGACGGCCAGGGTTTCCAGAGCCGGCAAGGAGAGCTTAAGCGGCTGTTTGATGCTTTTGACGAAGAGGCGGACGGCGTCGTGGCACTCCGGCTTGGTGGCCATGCGGAAGCCGCCGGCAACCTCGCGAATTTCGACGCCGTGGTCGTCAGAGGCGTAGGAGGCGATCAATTCGTCGAGCAACGGGCGGAGGATTTCGCGGACCTCGCGGTCGCGCAGGCGGGCCACGCGGCGGGCTTCGAGTTCTGCCTCGGCAGCAGCCTCCGGGCTGAGTTCCGGTTGAGCCTCAGCAGCTTGTTCGGCGGAATCCGGCTCCAGGTAAGCGAAATCCTCATTCGCCAGGGGCAGGGGTTGGGCGGCGACTGATGCGGCTTCCGTGGCCTGCTCGGCAGACGCGGCTTGCTGCTGAGCCTTCCATTCAAAGGCGTCGGCGGCAAAGAGGGCGGCGAGCTGGGCCAGAGTGACCGGCTCCTCCGCGGCGTAAATGACAGCTTCCAGCTTGGCTTTCAGGCTCATTCTGCAATAGGTACCTACAGTTATGGTACCGGAAGCGGAGCAGACCTGCGCGTGGATAGAGGCTCAATTGCCGGAGCGAGGGCAGCAAAAAGGGCGTCCGGGATGCGCCGGACGCCCCTGGGATGCGCTTCCAATTGGCTTCAGGGAGCCTTGGTGTTGATGGTATGCGTGATGGTGACTCTCGTCATGCCCTTGTCCCGGGACTGGTTCGCGGTAACCGTCACCATGACGGATTCCTGCTTGCTGATGGCCTGTGTGAGCATCGCGCCGTCGCCAGTGTCGAAGGACATGGCTGTGCCGCCAAACTTGCCCTTGTAAAAATCGACCACCTGCTGCTTCGAGTCCGAAGTGAGGAATGAGCCAATCACCATCGAGCCGGTGGGCGTACTCATCTTCACGCTGCCGTCCGTACTCTTCGCGCCGGGATAGATATCGGTGCCCAGTTCGGCAGCGGTGTAGGTCTGCGAAGAGTTGGCGGAGATTGTGCCGCCGGGGGTATTGATTGACACCTGGCCTCCGGGGCCGGTATGGATGGCCCGCGATACGCGATACCCCACGTAGCCGACGGCGCCCAGGCCGAGGATGCCCAGCCCGACGATGACGGCAACGATAATCAGGATGATTTTGACCGCGCTGCTGCCGGATTGGGCCGGAGCCGCGCCTGGTTGAACGGCGGTTGGTTGGGCCGGAGCAGCGCTTTTAGTGGCTGCCGCTGCACCACAGGATGAACAGAATTGCTCGTTGGCTGGTATTGCTGAACCGCATTTTGGGCAGAAGCTCGCCATGGTGATCTCCTTGTTGAGAAACTGTCCGGGATTTCCGTGCTTTCCCGGCTACGAGCCAATATACCTCACAATACTCACTCCTGGTCACCCTGAAAGGGAAATGAATTGGACGGGAAGCAAAATATCGATACTCCAGCAGCTGGACGGCGGCCTGCCCGGCGAGAGCGCCGAATGTTACAATTGCCCCACCCAGGCACCTATGCTTGAAGATTCCACAAGTCAAGTAGCCGGGCATCCGTCGCCGCTTCTGCTGCGGCGCGGCAAGGTCAGCGAACTTTATACGGAAGGCTCGTTTCCTGTCGGTCTGGTCGCGCAGGCCGAATTCACCGCCGACACCCTGAAGCTGGAGGACGGAGATACGCTGGTCCTTTTCAGCGATGGCATCTCCGAGGCCGAAGACCCAGACCAGGAGCCCTTCAGCTTTCCCCGGCTTTGCAAGGTTCTTGCCGGCCGGCAGGAGGCGTCGCTCGAGTCTCTCAAGAAGCTCGTCCTGGATGCGGTCGTAGCATTTGCCCGCGGCGCAAGCCAGTTCAGATGACATGACTTTGCTTTTCGTGCGTTATCACGCGTCTGCGCAGGAGGCTTCCCCGGCAGCCTGAACGGTAGTGTTCCGAAACCAGATGACGCTGTGCTAGAGTTGTACGAATTGAGCCATGAGTACACCGAAGGTCATTGGGCGGTACGAGATTCTCGATGAGTTGGGCCACGGCGCCATGGGCAGCGTCTTCCGCGCGCGCGATCCGGCCATGGATCGCATCGTCGCCCTGAAGACCATCCTGACAGCGGCGCTGGCAAGCGAGCAAGGCGACGAATTCCGCCAGCGATTTTATCGCGAGGCGCGCGCCGCGGGCGCTCTGGCTCATCCCGGAATTGTGCCCGTCTTCGACGTCGGCGAACACGAGGGCGTGCCTTTTCTGGTGATGGAGTTCGTCAAAGGTCAGACCCTCGATCATGCCATCAAGAAGGGCGAGCGGTTCTCGCTGGATCGGGTCTGCGAGATCGGGCAGCAGATCGCGGAAGCCCTGGGGTACGCGCACCGCAACGGCGTGATTCACCGCGACATCAAGCCGGCGAATATTCTGCTCGCCTCGGCCGAAGCTTATGGGGCCGAACGGCCGAAGATCACGGATTTTGGCGTCGCCAAGCTCACCGCCGGAGAGATCACCACCACCGGCCAGCTTCTGGGGACGCCGGCGTTCATGCCTCCCGAGCAGTTTACCGGCACACCCATCGACGGCCGCGCCGACCTGTTCTCGCTGGGCGTCATCCTGTATTGGATGGCGACCGGAGAGCAGCCTTTCTCCGGCGAGACGATGACCGCAGTCTCCTATAAGATTGTCCACACGGAACCGATTCCGCCCGGGAAACTGAATCCCGCCATCCCCCACAAGTTGGAGAGCGTGATTCTCAAGTGCCTGGCAAAAAACCCCGCGAACCGCTATCAAACCGGCGAGGAAGTTGCTCAGGACCTGGCGCTGCTGCGCGCCAGTTCAAAGTTTTCGAGCTTGCTAGCTACGGCGCCGCTGGCCAGAGGAACGGGAAAGGCATCAGAGGATACTTTCGACCTCGATTCCACCTTGCCGTCGAATCCTCCTTCGGCAGCCGCGGTCACCGCCGCGAAAATGCCGCCTCGGCCGGCAATCAAGCAAGGCGCGCTGCTCATCGCGGCGACCGTTCTTCTTGCCGCAATGGCGGCGGGCGGATGGTATTGGCGGCTGCATCGCCACCCTGCTCCGCAACAACCACCGTCGGGGGCAACTGCATCTTCGCAGCCGACGCTGGCGCCGCTACCAGCCCCCACGGCCGAGCAGGAGACAACTCCCATGGGGACAAACAGCGCTGCCGCAGCGCCGGCCGCCTCACCTGCGCCCCGCTCCCAAACTTCCTCCGTGGCCTTCGATCCAAGGACGCTTGATCCCAAACAGAACACCCGTTTGAGGATTGAATTGGATCACTTTCCGCCCGGCATGGCCTTCTCCGTCCTGATGAATGGGAAAACCTATTTCAAGGGCTCTACCGGCAACAAGCGGGACTCTGAAAACTTGTTTGTTCCACCAGGCAAGCATGAATTCCGTGTCACGGTCCGCGGCGGCGGCTCACATAAGACCTCGAATACCGTGAGCGCCAAGTTCCTGGCAAACAAGCGCATGACTCTGAAGGTTGAGCTCCGGCCCCCGGCCAACAACTCTTCAGGAGCTTCGCCTACCCTCAATCCCACAGCGCAGATCGTTGCTTCCCTCAAGGCGGAGCGATTTTTCCACTAACGGAAGCATCATCATTGCGCATCGCGATTAGGGAAGTTCACGCAAACAGGTACGCACAGATGAATCTACGCAGCTTCAAAGCTCGGGCGGCAGGTTTGCTGGCGTTCGTGTGTATCCCCGTGGGAGTCTTCCTCGCTCTATGCGCCATAGGGGCCATGCCGGCCCAGCAGCAGACCTCGCCGCAGAAGGCCGATTCGATTCTGATTCTGAAGAGGGACCACGTGATGGAGTTGCTAGCCGGGGGCAAGGTGATTCGCACTTACAAGGTGGCGCTGGGACAGGGTGGGCTTGCGCCGAAGGAGCGGCAGGGCGACGGGCGCACGCCAGAGGGGCACTACATCATCGATGCGCGCTACGCGGCCAGCCAATACCACAAGGCTCTGCACATCTCCTATCCCAACGCCGAGGATCGCAAGCGGGCGGCGAAACTGGGCGTCTCTCCGGGCGGATCCATCCTGATTCACGGCCTGCCCAACGGCAAGGGTTGGGTGGGTGCGGCGCACCGGCTCTACGACTGGACGCTGGGCTGCATTGCCGTCACGGACGAGGAGATCGACGAGATCTGGAAGCTGGTTCCAGTGGGCACGCCGGTGGAGATTCGGCCGTAGACCTGCCATAAGGGTGGTTTCGCACATCTCTTCTAAACTCCCACGCCGAAGGCCGCTGGCCGCACCGCAGACGGCGCAGGTGGTCTGCGAAAATACAATAAATGCTCTCCCTGCAAAATGCCGGCAAGCGGTATGGTCCGCGAGTTCTGTTTCTGGAGGCCAACTGGCTGATTCGAAGCAAGGAAAAAACTGCGCTGGTCGGGGCTAATGGCACAGGCAAATCCACCATCATGAAGGTTTTGGCCGGCCTGGAGTCGCTGGACTACGGCCAGATGCAGCAGACCCGTGGCATGAGCATCGGCTACCTGCCGCAGGAAGGGCTGGCGCTGACCGGCAAAACGGTCTTCGAGGAGTGCCTCAGCGTATTCGACGAGCTGCACGAGATGGCTCGCGAGGTGGAGCGGCTGGGCGGGCAACTGGCCGTGCTGGAACATGCTAGCACGGAGTACGAGGCCGCGGCGGAGCGCTACTCCATGCTGCAGGAGCGCTTCCACGCGTTGGACGGCTACGCACTGGACGCGCAGGTGGGCGGAGTGCTGACCGGCCTGGGCTTCAGCAAGGAAGATTGGACGCGGCAGACCGACGAGTTCAGCGGCGGTTGGCAGATGCGCATCGCGCTGGCCAAGCTGCTGCTGGCCAAGCCAAATCTATTGTTATTGGATGAGCCGACTAACCACTTAGATCTGGAAACACGCAACTGGCTCGAAGACTATCTCAGGATTTATCCCTTTGGCTACATACTTATCTCCCATGACCGTTACTTTCTGGATGTGACGATTGATAGAACTGTGGAGATTTGGAATAAACGAGTGAACATCTATCAGGGCAATTACACAAAATATCTAAGTCAGAAGGATGAGCGGAGGACGCAGTTACAGGCGGCCTATAGCAACCAGCGCCAGCAGATCGAGCACCTGGAGGCTTTCATCAACCGCTTCCGCTATCAGGCCACCAAGGCCAAACAGGTGCAGAGCCGCATCAAAGAGTTAGAAAAAATTGAGCGCATCGAGATTCCCGAAGAGGAGTCTACGATTCACTTCCGGTTTCCCCAGCCGCAGCCCTCGGGGCGGATGGTGGCGGAGGCCGAGGGGCTGGCGAAGAGTTATGGCGCGAATCAGGTCTTCAAGGATGTGCGCTTCAGAATCGACCGCGGAGACCGCGTGGCGCTGGTGGGCGTGAACGGCGCGGGCAAGTCCACACTGATTCGACTGCTGACCGGGACCGAGCCCCCTACGGCCGGAAAGATTAAGCTGGGGCACAACGTGGTCTGCGAGTACTTTGCGCAGGATCAACACAAGGTGCTGGACGGCGAGGCGCGCATGTTGGACGACATCAGCCGCGCCGCGGTCAAGGTGCCGGAAGGCGAACTGCGGTCGCTTCTAGGCTGCTTTTTGTTCAGCGGAGACGATGTCTTCAAGCCGCTGGGTGTACTCTCGGGCGGCGAGCGCAACCGATTTGCGCTGGCGCGGATTCTGGTTTCGCCTTCGAATTTTCTGTTGCTCGACGAGCCTACTAATCACCTGGACATGCGCGCCAAGGATGTGCTGCTCGATGCGCTGGCGGCCTTCAGCGGCACAGTGGTTTTTGTCTCGCATGACCGCTACTTCATCGACCGGCTGGCTACGCGGGTGCTGGAAGTGGAGGGCGGCAAGGTGACCAGCCACGAAGGCAACTACGAAGACTATCTGCGCTGGAAGGGTCTTGGTCTTGCAGACGGCGGACCTTTGGTTGAGATCGCGGAGAAGGTGAGAGCGCCGGAGCATGCCGCGAAGAACGGCAATGGGGCTGATTCTGAAGTTGACGCAGTGAAGGACCGTCCGCGCCGGTTAAATCCCATCAAGCAGAAGCAGATGGAGGAGCGATGCGCGTTCCTGGAAGAGGAAGTCCCGCGCATCGAAGCCGCGATTGCGCACACCGAGGAGCAGTTGGGCGTTTATGTCAGCGCCGCCGAGACGCAGCGGCTGACCGCTCTGGCCGAGGAGCTGCGCGGGCAGTTAGAAGCGCTCACTGCGGAGTGGGAGGAGCTGATGGGGCAGTTGGAAGGCGCTTGATTTGGCACAAAAAGGCTCAGAAGCTGGGGCAGCCGGCACCATTGGTAAAATGCTGCTCACAATTACCAACCCATTTGGTCCATCCGATTAAGGATGATCGCGCTGTAGTGATTCATGCGCCCGGGCCGTCGCTTCAGGGGGGCCGGCAGAATCGCGGCGAGCTGTGCCGACTGTTGCCGGCCGATATTCCGAGCCGCGGTTCCGTCGTAGTATCGACAGGCCGAATCCGCGCCATAAATACCAGGGCCCCATTCGACCACGTTGAGGTAGAGCTCCAGAATGCGCTGCTTGCCGAGGACGAATTCGGCCACCGGCACCAGTGTGGCCTCCGCGCCCTTGCGGAGAATCGAGCGGCCAGTTCCGAAGAACAGGTTTTTTACGAGTTGCTGCGTGAGGGTGGAAGCTCCGCGCGTGCGGCCACCTTCCATATCGTCTTCGGCGGCGATTTGGATTGCTTGCCAATCGAAGCCATGGTGCTGGTAGAAGCGCGCGTCCTCCGCGGCGATGACAGCGTGCTGGAAATCAGGCGAGATTTGGCTGAGCGGAATGAATTTGTAGCGCTCGCTATACGGCTTGTGGTGAATCCTTGCCTGCAGGCGGCGCTGGATATGCACCGCGGTAGTCGGTGGATCGATCCACCGCGCGGCCACAAGGGTCAGCGCAGCAAGCGACCAAAGAAGCACCACGCCGAAGCCAAGCCATAGAACAAAGGATCGGAGGAAACTCTTCCGAAGCGGGGTCTCAGGGGGTGTGCAGGTCGTTGTAGTCACATTTCAGAATAATAGCTTGGGCCGAGTTGTTGCTTATGGCTTGAACTTGCGCGCGCAGGTAGCCGCGCTCACTGCCGAAACTTCCCCTTGCCACAAACCGCGCTTTGGTATTATGCTTTACTCATGCGTCGATGTCGCTAACACCGCCCTGGTGCCCATTGCGACGGAGACGTGCGCCTCATTCAGGCGCACAGTTTTCCCGCATTACAGTTTGACTCGTCACCCCACACAAATTGAATCATAACCGTCTGGGAGAGCATCCCGGACAGAGGAGATCATCATGGCGCACATAGCCGCAAATGTAACGGAACTCATTGGCAAGACCCCGTTGGTTCGATTGAACAAAGTGGCGGCCGGTCTGCCGGCAACCGTCGTGGCCAAGCTGGAGAGTCAGAACCCGGTTTCGAGCGTGAAGGACCGCATCGGCTTCGCTATGATCGAGGCCGCCGAGAAGGCGGGCAAGATTACCCCCGGCAAGACAGTCTTGATTGAGCCGACCAGCGGCAATACCGGCATTGCGCTGGCTTTTGTGGCCGCGGTCAAGGGCTACCGGCTGATTCTCACCATTCCTGAGACGATGAGCCTGGAACGGCGCGTGCTGCTGCTGGCCTTTGGCGCGGAGATTGTGCTGACCCCCGGACCGAACGGCATGAAAGGCGCCATCGCCAAGGCAGATGAGATCCTGGCCAAGACGCCGAACGGCTACATTTTGCAGCAGTTCAACAACCCCGCCAACCCGGCGATTCACTATGCCACCACCGGCCCGGAGCTTTGGAACGACACCGACGGCAAGATCGACATTCTGATCAGCGGCGTGGGCACCGGCGGCACCATCACCGGCGCGGGCAAGTACATCAAGGAGCGCAAGCCGGGTTTCAAGGCTATCGCCGTGGAGCCGGCCGACAGCCCGGTGCTGAGCGGCGGCAAGCCGGGGCCGCACAAGATTCAGGGTCTCGGCGCGGGCTTTGTGCCGGGCGTGCTGGATATGAGCCTGGTGGATGAGGTGGTGCAGGTGACCAACGAGGAGTCCATCGCGCTGGCTCGGCGTCTGCCGCTGGAAGAGGGGATTTTTGTAGGCATCAGCTCGGGAGCGGCGCTGGCCGCGGCGCTGAAGGTGGCCGCGCGGCCGGAGAATAAGGGCAAACTGATCGTGGTGGTGCTGCCGGATTTCGGCGAGCGCTATCTGTCCAGCATTCTCTTCGAGTCGCTGCGCCAGCAGGCGCTGGCGTTGCCGGTGGAGGCGATTGCCGCATAACCACCTGCGGTGGGGCCAGACGCTCGCTATTCGCTCGCATGGGCTTTTGTGGATTGTAAGGCTCCGAGCAGAAGGCGCTATGCTTTGAAGGGGCGCGGTCGATGAAGCCGCGTCCTTTTCGAGCGATCATACTGGTGCAATTCTGAGAACGCCATGGCTTTGTTTGCCCACATCCGCGAAGACATTGACTCCGTGCTGGAGCGCGACCCGGCGGCGCGCTCGAGGCTGGAGGTTCTGCTCTGCTATCCGGGGCTGTGGGCGGTGTGGATTCACCGCGTCTCGCACTGGCTGTGGGGCGCGAAGCTGCGCCTGATGGCAAGGCTGCTCTCGCAGGTGGGCCGCTTTTTTACCGGCGTTGACATCCATCCCGGCGCGCTGATTGGACGGCGGCTGTTCATCGACCATGCAACCGGGGTGGTGATCGGCGAAACCTCCATCGTGGGCAGCGACGTGACCATGTACCAGGGCGTGACCCTGGGCGGTACCGGCAAGGGCCACGGCAAGCGCCACCCCACGGTCTGCGACGGGGTTTTTATCGGCAACAACGCCAACCTGCTGGGCAACATCACCATCGGCGAAAACTCGCGCGTGGGCGCGGGGTCGGTGGTGCTGGCCGACGTGCCGCCCAATTCGACGGTGGTGGGCGTACCGGCGCACATTATCTATCGCAACGGCGAGCGCGTGCTGATTACCGATCCGCATGAGGTGAAGGACCCGCTCTCCGACGCGCTGATTGCGCTCTCGGGCCGCGTGGAGGAGCTGGAAGAGCGCCTGGGCGGCCAGCCCCGGCCGGCAGAGCAGTTCACCACGGAAGAGGCCGAACGCAAAGCCTACCACGAGGAGCTGGAGCGGCTGCGGCAGTATGTCTCGATGGGCGAAGGGATTTAATCCTCACTTGCCGCATCCGACCCGACCATCCCGCATCTCTCCCTGACCAAAGCTGCAACATATTATGCGAAGGGCTGTTGGCACCAGTTGAGAATTACTTCCGGGTAGCCGGTCATTCGACAATAGCTCCGCCTAGCACAGCATTTTCAAGCGGTTTTCTTATAGAATCTGCGCTGGAGGAACGATAGAGAAGATGACGCTTCGATCTTTTTACCGGGCCGTAGCTGTCGGCACCCTTTCGACCTTTGGAGTCGAATTTGCCCTGAGCGTTTTCTCCGCTATCAGCGGCTATGACCCAATGATTACACTCGACAGATGGCCCAGCCTCATCTGGCCTCCACTTACGGCGCTCATCCTGTTTCTGACGATCGGCGGATTTGTGCTTTGGATTGGAATGATATGGGATTGTGCGGTCGCCAGCGAAATGTCGGTTAGGTTTAGAGTGCTATGGCTGATTCTAGTCATACCAACGCCCAATCTGGGTGCGCTGATCTACTACTTCTGTGTTTTTAGGCGCCGACCGCTGCGACAAGCACAAGCGGAGGCATAGCAAGCACAAGTATGAACTCAAGTCATTGTCGTATGGTCGCTTATTCGGAGATTACTCTCGACAGTCGCCGTCGATGAGCGCCAAATCACCTTTGCTTGAATTGGACCGAGAAACACCTCCCGATGTTACAGTGGTTTCGTTCCCACTTTGTTGCCGGAGACTCTTCTTGCTGGCCTTTCGTCTGCTGCTCGTGGTTCTTCTCGCGCTTCCTGTTGCCGCTCACGCCGCGGCTCGCGTGCAGGCCGCGCCCGTTCCGCCGGAGATGCGCTCGACGGCCTTCACGGTCCACGTGAACGGCCAAACGGTGGAGGTGGCGCACGCCGCCGCGAGTTATGAGTATGTCAGCTTCGACGCGACCGGCCCGGTGAATATTGAGATTACCTCCGCCGAGAAGGGCTTCTGGGACAAGGGCGTGGACATTCAGCCCTGGCGGCTGGGACTGCGGCCTACCAGACAAGGTCAGAGCATTCGCTTCCGGCTCAGTGGGCCGGCCAAGCTCTCCATCTCCCGGCCCGGCGACTTCCTGAACCATGCGGCGATGCTGTTTCTGTTTGCAGGGACGCCGCCTCCGCCCTTGCCGCGCGACCCTAAGATTCGCGTTTTTCAGCCGGGGGTCTACCACGAGAGCCTCAATCCCAAAAGCGGCGAAACCCTTTATCTCGCCCCAGGCTCGTACTTTTTCGGCAGCCTGAATCTATGGAAAGTTGAGAATGTAAAAGTATTGGGCCGGGGAACCATTGTTTATGACGGCCCCCAGGACCCCAACGGCGACGAAGGCTGGATGCAAAAGCCCGACTGGCACTGCGTCGGCGCGATGGAAGCCCACAACGTGGAGATCAACGGGCTGACCTGTATTGTGAGGTCGCGAACCTGGTCGATTCAGATGAAGGATTCCTTTGGATTTTTGTTCGACGATCTGCGGGTAATCGGCGGCAACCCGGGGAACGCCAACCAGGACGGCATGGACTGGCTGGGCGGCGGCGACGCCGTGGTGCGCAACGCATTTATCCGCTCCTCGGATGATGTTCTTGTGGTGCAGGGCAACTGGGACGGATACAGCGACGAGGCGATGCTGCGCACTGGCCACGATGTGCGGAAGATTCTCATCGAGCACAGCGTGCTTTCCACCAGCATCTCGAACATCGTGCGCACCGGCTGGCCGCGCAAGACCTTCAACTCGAGTAACTTTACCCTGCGCGACTCCGACATTCTGCACGGCGGCATCGGCGCCTGCGGACAAACCTTCGGCCTGTTCGGGCTGTGGGGCGCAAACGGAGCCAAGGGCAGCCACACCGATTACATATTTGAGAATCTGTTTCTGGACAACTGGTACTCGCTGGTTCAGATGGAGCAGGAATATCCGGGCTTGCAGGGGTTCACTTTCCGCAACATCTGGGCGCTGGACCAGCCTCCGCTGGCCGATTCCTCGGTGATTGGCGACGTGGCGGGCGTGACCTTCGACAATGTGAAGTACGGGCAGACCCGCGCGGCCGCGGATGCTGATCTTCCGCTGGAGACGGGCGACGGCGCTCAGCCGGCGCATTTTGCGGCGCAGCACGGCCCGGTGGCGGCGTTCACCGTGGACCCGCCGGTTTTTGCGCCGGGAGAGAAGGTTACCTTCACCGCGCAATCCTCGCCCGGCACGCGGTCCACGTGGCTTTTCGGCGATGGGACGCAAGCCAGTGGCCGTCGCGTGAGTCATCGCTTCCCAGACGCCGAGGGAACCCAGCTGGATGGTTCTGGACGCTTCCGGGTTTTGCTCCACGTGGAGGATCGGGATGGACATGAGGACTGGGCAGCGCAGGGGGTGGTGGTCGTGGGCCGCTGGCACGAGGCAGTGGAATTCGCCGGCCCGGCAGTGCCCGGCCTCGTCTGGCTGATCTACCCCGGAGAATGGACCGAGCTTCCCAACCTCGCCTCAGAACGCGCGGTCTTTGCCGGCGAAGGGCCCGGCTTGAGAGCGGATGCGCAGGGCTTTACGCATTACGCCGCCGCATGGGACGGCCAGATCGACATTCCCGCCGACGGCGGCTATACCTTTCACCTGCTGGCCTGCGATGGCGCGCGGCTGGTGATCGACGGCGTGGAAGTGGCCAAAACCGGCCCGCCCTTCGCCCAGGTCTGCGGCTCGCCGGGCAACGCGATGCGCTACGATCGCGGCTCGCTGGGCCTGCGTGCCGGCAAACACACGTTTCATATGGAAGGCCTGCACTCGGCCAGTCAGGACTCGCCCCGCCTGCTGTGGGAAGGCCCGGCGCTGCCCCTGACCGACGTGCCCCCGGCGGCTTATAGCCATCCAAGACAGGATGCGGTAAAAGCAGGGGATAGGGAACAGGGAAAAGGGAATAGAAAGCCGAGATGAAGATAGGATGGATTTCCGGTTGCATTGTGGCGCTCTGCGCGGCTTCTCTGGCGCTGGCTGAGGGCCGAGAGCCGGCCGCATTGCACGCGTCAACGCAAATCCTCGTGGTTACGACTCAGGATTGGAACGGAGTCGATGGGACGCTGCAGGCGTATGAGCGGCCACGAGCGCGAAAGAAGTGGAAGGCTGTGGGCGGATCTATATCTGTTGTGGTCGGCAAGAACGGTCTGGGATGGGGCGCGGGAGTGGCAGCGGCCCGGGATGCCGGACGGCGCGGAGAGGGCGGGCCCGTCAAGAAAGAAGGCGATGGCAGAGCGCCGGCGGGAATCTTCCGCCTGAGCACGGCCTTTGGCTATGCAGCACAGGGGCTGCCAGGATGGAAGATGCCCTACCTGAATCTCACCCCATCGGTGGAATGCGTGGATGACGCGCGTTCAAAGTTTTACAACCGCGTGGTGGATCGCGCGGCGGTTGCGCCCGACTGGAACAGCTCCGAGCAGATGTTGCGCCCCGATGGGCTGTACCAGTGGGGGTTGGTGGTCGATCATAACGCAGACCCGGTGACTGCGGGCGCCGGATCGTGCATCTTCCTGCATATCTGGCTGGGACCGGGCCAGGGAACCACGGGATGCACGGCCATGGCGCAGGAGCAGCTTGAAGGCGTGCTGGCGCGGCTTGATCCGGCGAGGAATCCGCTGCTGGCGCAGTTGCCGCGTCCGCAGTACAAGAAGCTGAGAAGGCAGTGGAAGCTGCCTGCCCTGCCGCGTTGATAACCTGCAAACCGCTCTATTTCGGCAACTGCGAGGCATCCCAGCCGCCGCCGAGGGCGCGGACTAATCCTACGCTGGCGACAAACTGCCGCGTCTGGAGATCGATGGCGGTGCGCTGGTTCTGGAGCAGCGCGGCCTCTGCCGTCAGCACTTCCAGGTAGCCGGTGACGCCGCCCTTGTAGCGCTGGTTGGAGATGTCATAGGAATGTTGGGCCGACGCGACGGCCTGCTGTTCGGCAGTGGATTCCTGCTCCAGAATGCGCAGGCCGGAGAGTTGGTCTTCCACGTCGTTGAAGGCGGCGAGGACGACTGCCTTGTAGGCGGCGGCCTGGGCTTCGTAGCTGTGGCGGGCTGCGTCGGTGAGGGCGTGGCGCTTGCCGGCGTCGAAGAGCAGCTCCGTTGCTTGTCCACCCAGGCTCCACAGCGCGCTGGGGCCTTGAATCCAGGTACCGGCGTTCATGCTTTCAAAGCCGCCGGTTACGCTCAGGGTGATGGTGGGATAGTAGGCGCTCTTGGCAATGCCGATCTGGGCGTTGGCGGCGGCGGCGCGGCGCTCGGCAGCGGCGATGTCGGGGCGGCGCTCGAGCAGTTGCGAAGGCACGCCGAGGGGAACCTTGGGCAGTGATAATTCCTGAGACTGAACAAGCGGCGAGGGCGGAATGCTGAACTCGGAGAGCTTTACGTTGGCGATGGCACCGATGGCGTGCTCGTACTGGGCGCGGGCCACGCCCACATCGATGCGTTGCGCGTGCACGGTATCCAGCTGGGTGCGGGCCTGGGCCACGTCGGCCTCGGTGCCGATGCCGCCCTTCAACCGCCGCTGGGTCAGGTCGAGCTGGCGTTCCAAATCGGCGACGGTCGAGTCGAGCAGCTTGATCTCGGCGTCGAGGCCGCGCAGTTGGAAATAGTCGGCGGCCATCTCGGCATGAAGGCTGAGGTCGATGTTCGCCGTGTCGGCGGCGCTGGCCTGGGCGGTGGAGCGGGCGGCTTCGACGGTGCGGCGGATGCGGCCCCAGAAATCCGGCTCCCAACTGGCTTGGCCGGTGATCGAGAAGTCGTTGTAGGTGGTGGGTTTGCCAGCCGAGAAGGAGGGGCCGTTTGCGGAGATTTGGTTGCTCGAGACGGAGGGTCCGGCGGAGAGCGTGGGGTAGAAAGCGGCGCGGGCAACGGTGATCTGGTTGTGGGCGGCGAGGTACGTTTCCAGAGCCTGGCGGAGGGTCTGGTTGTTGGCAGCGATGCGGTCTTCCAGTTGGTTGAGTTGCGGGTCCTGGTAGATTTCCCACCAATTGCCGCGGAGCATACCGTCGGAGGGGTTCGCGGGCTGCCATGCGCCGCCGGTGGGGGCGGGCGGCGGAACCAGGACTGTTGAAGCGCCGGATTCCTTGTAAGCCGGAGGAGCTTCGTAGCCGGGGCGGTTGTAGTTGGGGCCGACGGGCTTGCAGCCGGTGAGGAGGGTGAGGGCGATCAGGCAGGTAAAAACATGGATTGTTGAGGTTTGTGGCTTCCCACCCTTGCCGCGATGAAACTGCGGCAAGGATGGGGCACCCAACTGTGCTCGATTCCTGGGATTATTCGAAAAAGGCAGCAAGTTAGCCACCGCTTCGCGATGATCGCGAGTTCGCGAGTTAGCGAATTCAAGGAGTCTTTCCGCTGCAAGCGGCGATGGCATATTACTTGCCTCCCGCATTGGCTTGGCTGGCGGGGCTCACCACCTGGACCTTTTCGCCTTCGATGAGGGAGTCGGGCGGATCCTGGATGACCTGGTCGCCGAGACCGAGCCCGGTGACGATCTGCACATTGGCCCCGTCGTCCTCGCAGATGACTACCGGAACCAGATGCGCGGTGTTGCCGTTGACGACGCCCACGCGCAGGCCCTCCTTGCGGAAGATGAGCGCCGCGGCGGGCACGATGAGGGTGGGTCCGGCGGCCGGCTTCTTGAAGTGGACCTGGGCCAGCGAGCCGGGCAAGAGGTCGCCGGCGTGGTTGTCCACGTCGATTTCGACCAGGAGGGTGCGGCTGACGGGGTCGATGGCGTCGGAGGTGCGAACTAGAGAGCCCTGATAAATTTTTCCCGCGTGCTCGGCGAAGGTCAGGCCGATCTTCGTGCCCGGCTTCACGTTCGCGGAGTACATCTGCGGCAGGTTGGCGTAGACGCGCAGGGTCTGGAGAGCTTGCAGATGAAAAAGCTCCTTGCCAGCACCGGGGTCGATGAGCTGGCCGGTGTCGATGCTGCGGGCGGTGATGACGCCGTCGAAGGGCGCATAGACCTTTTCAAAAGATTGCAACTCGCGCAGCCGGGCAACATTGGCCTGGGCGGAGCGCACCTGCGCCGCCGTGGACGCGGCCTGGTTGACGAAGGTATCGGTGTCCTGACGGGAGACGGCGTCGGATTGGACGAGGCCGGTGTAGCGCTCGGCCTGGATGCGGGCGTTGTTGGCGTTGGCCTGCGCGGTGTTCAGGTCGGCCTCGGCCTGGGCCAGTTGCTGGTCCGCCTCGGGGGTGGCAATCACGGCCAGCAGAGCGCCCTTCTTCACTTTGGCGCCGATGTCGAAGTACCAGCGAGTGAGGTAGCCGGAGGTGCGCGCGTAGATGGGCGAATCAGTGTAGGAGGTTACGTTGCCGGGAAGCACGAAGCTGTCCACCGGCGCGCCGGCTTTGGGGACTGCGACGATCACCGTGGGAGCGGCCAGATCCGTGGTGCGTTCGACGAGCGCGCTATCGGCATGAATGCGGCGCAGAATGCCATAGCCCGCCAGGACGCCCGCGACGACGACTACGACGGCCACGCCCACGAGGGCCTTGCGCGGCGAGATAGCCGCCTGTTCGGGCGCGGATTCGTGTTCGTAACCCGGTTGCTGGTTCGGATTGGAAGCATTGGTCATTCGAGTTCCTTCGAAATCTGGTCAAATTCGTCGTACGATTCGGATATGGCGATGCGGTGGCCCGCCTTGCGGCGGCCTTCCAGCCAGCCGTGAACGACGGAGAAAAATGCGGGAACAAAAAACAGCGTGGCCACGGTGGCCAACAGCAGGCCGCCGATGACGGCGCGGCCCAGCGGGGCATTCTGCTCACCGCCGTCGCCCAGGCCCAGGGCCATGGGCACCATGCCGATGATCATGGCCAGGGCGGTCATCAGCACCGGGCGCAGGCGGACAAAGCCGGCGTTCAGCGCCGCGCGGCGGGCATCGCCCACCAGGGCCTCCAACTGCTCACGGGCGAAGCTGACGACAAGAATCGAGTTGGCCGTGGCCACGCCCATGCACATGATGGCGCCGGTCAGCGCCGGTACGCTGAGCCGGGTGCCGGTGAGGAAGAGAAACCAAACGATGCCGGCCAGGGCCGCGGGCAGCGCGGAGATGATGAGAAACGGATCGAGCCAGGATTGGAAATTGACCACAATCAACAGGTAGACCAGCAGGATGGAGAACGCAAGCCCGCCCAGCAGGCCGATGTAGGACTTCTTCATGGTCTCGCTCTGGCCGCGCAGGATGAATTGCGAGCCGCGCGGCAGCTCGGCCTGGTGCTTGGTGATGATCTTTTCAATCTTGCGGGTCACGGAGCCAAGGTCGGTTCCATCCACGTTGGCGTAGATGTCGATGACCGGCTGCACGTTGTAGTGGCTTACCGTGCCCAGCTCGGCGCCGGGGGTGATGGAGGCCAGGTTACCCAGAACCTGGGTAGAGAGCGGAGCGCCCGGAGCGGCTGTAGAAGCCGCGCCTTCGGGCTTCTGATCCGGAATAGATCCAGTAATGGGGAGGCTATTCAACTGGGCCAGCGAGTCAATCCCATACTCCGGGGCCTGTATCGCCACATTGTAGGTAACGCCGTTTCTGGGATCGAGATAGAAGCTGGGAGTGGTCTGGAAGCTGCCGCTGAGGGCCACCAGCAGGCTGGTGGCCACGTCTTTCTGCGTGAGGCCGATGGTCTGGGCGCGAGTGCGGTCCACATCCACCGTCATTTTGGGCTCGTCGAAGGGCTGCTGGATGCGCGCATCGGCGGCGCCGGGAACATAGCGAACCTCATTCAACATGCGATCGGCGAGGGCGCGATTTCCATAGAGGTTCGGGCCGACGACCTGGATGTCGATGGGCGACGAAAGGCCGAAGTTGAGGATCTGGGTGACGATGTCCACCGGCAGCACATAGAAGGTGACGCCGGGATATTCGCGGGCCAGCACGGCGCGCAGGCGCTCGACATACGCTGCTGTCGGATGATGATCCTCGCTCAACTGGACCTGGATGTCGGCGTCGGCAGTGCCGACCGGCGCCGAGGTCGAGTAGGAGAGATTCAATCTGGAGTTGGGCAGGCCGATGTTATCGACAATGGAGACGACCTCTTTGGCCGGAATCTGCTGGCGGATGGTCGCGTCGATGTGATCGCAGAGCAGCGCCGTCTCCTCGATGCGCGTGCCGGTGCGGGCGCGGATGTGAATCTTGAACTGGCCGGAGTCCACCGAGGGAAAGAAGTCCTGGCCGAGAAATGGCGCAAGCAGTCCCACCGAGCCTACGGCGAACAAGAGGAAGAGAACGAGAAAAACTCTCGCGTGGTCCACGCTGAGAGTCAGCAAGCGCAGGTAGGCGTGGCGAAAGCGCTCAAAGCCAGACTCGAAGCCCTGTTGAAAGCGGATAAAGGGGTTGCGGCTGGAGCGCTTCCGTTGCATCTCGGCGTCGTCATGCTCCTTGAGCAGGTACTTGGCCATGGTCGGCACCAGCGTTCGCGAGAGGAGGTAGCTGGCCAGCATGGCGAAGACCACCGCCTCGGCCATGGGCACGAACAGGTAGTGCGCCACGCCGCCGAGGAAGAACATGGGCACAAAGACTATGCAGATGGCCAGGGTGGAGACCAGGGCCGGGACGGCAATCTGCGCCGAGCCGTCGAGGATGGATTGTTCCAGTTCCTTGCCCGATTCGAGATAGCGGTTGATGTTTTCGATGGCCACGGTGGCATCGTCCACCAGGATGCCGACGGCCAGCGCAAACCCGCCAAGGGTCATGATGTTGATGGTCTCGTGCAGCATGGAGAGCACGCCGAGCGAGCAGAGGATGGAGAGCGGAATGGAAACCGCGATGATGATCGTCGAGCGCCAACTGCCCAGGAAGACCAGAATCATGATGGCGGTGAGGCAGGCGGCGATGATGGCCTCGCGGACCACGCCGTTGATGGCGCCGCGCACGAAGATCGACTGGTCGGAGAGGGCATTGATCCGCGTCTGCGGCGGCAGGCTGCCCTTCAGCTCCGGGCTCTCCAGCTTTTCGCGCACGCTGCGGATGATGTCCAGCGTGGAGGCCGCGCCGGTCTTCATGACGGCCATCAGGATGGCGCGTTTGCCATCCACATGCACGATGTTGGTCTGCGGCGGGTTGCCGTCGCGCACGTGGGCCACGTCACGGATGTAGATGACCGCGCCGTTGACCGCCTTGATGGGCAGGTTGTTCAGCTCATCGACGATCGGCGGAGCGGAGTTGGTCTCAACGGCGTACTCGAAGCGGTCGATCTTCATGGTGCCGGAGGGCGCGATCAGATTCTGCGCGGAGACGGCGTTGACCACGTCAGCCGGCGACAGCCCCTTGGCCTGGAGGGCGTGCAGGTCAAGGTCCACCTGAATCTGGCGCAGCTTGCCGCCGTAGGGAAAAGGCGTCTGTTGTCCCTCGATGGTTGCCAACTGGGTGCGGACGTTGTTGGTGGCCAGATCGTTCAACTGCTGTTCGTTGAGCCCCTGTCCAGAGACGCCCAGCATCAGAATGGGCACGCTGGAGGCGTTGTACTGGATGATGAAGGGCGGCGTGGTGCCCGGCGGCAGCGAGCGCAACTGCACCTGGCAGATGGCGGTGATCTCAGCCACAGCCTCGCCGATGTTGACGTGTGGCTGAAAGAATACCTTGATGAGCCCCACGCCATTGAGCGATTGCGACTCGATGTGCTCGATGTCGTTGACCGTGGTGGTCATGCCCCGCTCGCTGTTGGTCACGATGCGGTTGGCCATCTCCTCTGCTGAGAGGCCGTTGAAGTTCCACACCACCGTGACGACGGGGATGTCGATGTTGGGAAAGATGTCCGTGGGCATCGTCAGGATGCTGAAGACGCCGAAGATCAAAATTAAAAGCGCAAATACGACGAAGGTGTAAGGCCGCCGTAGCGCAAGCCGGACAATCCACATAAGGCAGGTACTCGCTCAGAGTTCGGGGACCGGACGGCGCTCAAACCCGGTCCGTTCCAACAACCTATTGAAATTACTATGGTAGACGAAGCGGCGCGGCCATGGCACATGGGTTGCAAAATGGGCCGCCCACACACCTGTTTGGACGATCCGGCGGGCTGAAAAGATGCTCTCACATCGCGGAAAACGCCACGGCCAGCATAAACGCACCCACCGCCAGACTGACCCGGTCGCGAAGGACAAAGACGACCGGGTCGTCGTCCATTTCGCCGCGCGAGCCCAGTAGCCACACCCGGTAGAGTCAGAACAAAATCAGCGACGCCAACACGAGAAGATTCCTGACCCAATAGCGGATGCGGATCGCTTTCAGCAGAGTGCGCGGCAACGGCCCCTATTCGAGAAATCTCCGGGCTACCGGAATGCGCCGCAAACGCAATGCTATGCGCAGGATAAGGGTTGGATTGGCTACCATCGCCTGGCGCGCGATGGCCAGCAGAGGCAGATCGGCGCTAGAGTTGCCGATGTAGTCGAAGTCGCCTAAGCAGGCCATCAGGCGGTCCAGTTTCTTTGCGTGGGTCAGGTTGGTCACGCCGTCAGAGGCCAGCACACCTGCAAAGATCCCCAGATGCGCCGCCACCCGCTCCGCCAGCAGACCATCGGCGCCGGTGGTCAGGTAGAGTTGCCGGCCCTGGCGGCGCTCGCCTTGCAGGTAGTGGAGCAGCTTGGTGTTGTAGGGCAGCAGGGCTGGGTCGAGCGGGGCGCGGCGGGCCACTTCGGCTTTCAGGTGGGCGCGTCCTCCGGCCAGCCACAGCCCCAGTTGCCAGAACCGGGCAGGATTCCGGCGCAGAAACAGGAAAACCGCTTCGAAAAGCGAGTCGGATTTAATCAGCGTGCCGTCCAGATCGACGCACAACGGACGCGATCGATCGGCTTGCTCGGCAGGATCGGGATTTCGGGGCAAGTGGGCCTCATGGACCGGAGAGACCAGGCCGGCTGCGGGGAAAGCGGCACCACGGAGAAGCGGCGCGACGGCGCGACGGCTTGAGGTCAAACGCAGCGAAGAATCAACTTAGGGTCAAGTATACCGTCAAACGGCATTCGGCCACCGTGGGCCGCAAGTGTCCGGGGACCGCTTGATTCGCTTACAATGGTTCCGTCTTGCTTCCATGGAGGGATGCGTTTCTCCGTAGGGGATTCCGCAATGGATGCGCTAGGGCGGGCGAAACCTTTGAGGAAACTCAAGCGTCCGTAGAAACGAGCGCGGGCAGATGGTCTTCCGCCCGAAACGGTACTATTTTGCCCATTTTGCGGGCAATCACTCAAGAGAAAACGGCGGGAATCGACACCATGTCCATTGAAGACGCTTCGGAGACCCCTCTGGCCGCAGACGGCATTGAGCATCAACCCTCCGCACCCAAGGGTTTCCCGGTGCGCATTGTCATTTATCTGGTGCTGCTTAGCCTGCTGGGCCTGGTCGTCTGGAAGATTTACCAGAACCAGAAGCAGACCGCGGCGAATAGCGCCAGTCAGGCGGCGGCGCTGCAGGGCCGGCCGGTTCCGGTGCAGGTGGCAGCCACCGAGCAGAAGCCCATGCCGATCTTCCTGACCGCGCTGGGCACGGTGACGCCCTACATGAGCGTCACGGTGAAGGCGCGGGTGAGCGGCGAACTGGAATCGGTCAAATTCACTGAGGGCCAGCAGGTGAAGCAGGGCCAGACCATCCTGGTGATCGACCCCAGGCCCTACAAGGCTGCTTTGGACCAAGCCAAGGGCACCCTGGCCCACGACGAAGCGCTGCTCAAGAACGCCCAGGCGGAGTTTGCGCGCTACAAGGCGCTCTACGACGCCGGGGTGACCTCCAAAGAGACCTTGCAGGCCGATGAGGCTGCGCAGGGCCAATACGAGGGCGCCATCGAGTCCGACAAGGCCGCGGTCGAGACCGCCCAATTGCAGCTAAGCTGGTGTACTATTCAATCGCCCATCAACGGCAAAATTGGCCTGCGCCTGGTGGACCCCGGCAACATCATTACCGCCAACACCACTAACTTGGTAATTATCAACCAGTTCCAGCCGATTGCGGTTTACTTCACGCTGCCCGAGGACGAGCTTCCCCAGGTGCTGCGCAAGCTGGCGGCGGAAAAGCGCCTTCTCGTGGACGCTTACGACCAGGGCGACACGCAGAAGCTGGCTACTGGCTACCTGCTCACCGCCGACAACCAGATCGACACCTCCACCGGCACCGACAAGCTGAAGGCGGTCTTCGACAACAAAGACGAGGCGCTGTTCCCCAACCAGTTTGTCAACATTCATCTGGTGATGGAAGACCGGCTCAACGCGCTGGTGGTGCCCTCGGCGGCTCTGCAGACCGGCCTCCAGGGCTCGTATGTGTGGGTGGTCGATCATGCCGATGCGCAGGGAAATGGGACCGCAAAAATCCAGCCTGTGAAGGTGGCTTTGGCCGAGGGGCAGGTAACTATCCTGGACGGCGGCCTGCAAGCGGGCCAGACCGTCGTGGTGGACGGCGCGGACCGGCTGCGCCCCGGACAGAATGTGACCGCCAGCGTGGCCAAACAGCGCGGCGGACAGGGCGCCAAGGGGCAAGGCGCGGGTCAGAGTGGCGGAAGCCCGTTCGCGTCTCCCAGCACGGCTTCCAACCCCGGCGCTCCGGCTGGCAAAAGCAATCAGCATAAGAGGGAGCAGCAGTGAGCCTCAGTCCTTCCCGGCCATTTATTCTGCGCCCGGTGGCGACATCGCTGCTGATGGCGGCCATTCTGCTGGCGGGCTTTGTAGGCTACCAGCAGTTGCCGGTCTCCGCCCTGCCCGAGGTAGACTACCCGATTATCCAGGTGCTCACCTTCTATCCCGGCGGCGGGCCGGAGGTCATGGCCTCGTCGGTCACCGCGCCGCTGGAGCGGCAGTTCGGCCAGATGCCGGGACTCAAGCAGATGACTTCGGTGAGCTCGGGCGGCGGTTCGGTCATCACTCTTGAATTTAATCTCGACGAGAATATCGACGTAGCCGAGCAGGAGGTGCAGGCGGCCATCAACGCGGCCAACAGCTTTTTGCCCGCCGACCTGCCCAACCCGCCCATCTACAGCAAGGTCAACCCCGCCGACGCGCCCATCCTGACGCTGGCGTTGACCTCCGACACGCTGCCCCTGGATAAGATTGAGGACGCAGCCGACACTAATCTCGCGCAGAAGATTTCGCAAGTCACCGGCGTTGGGTTGGTTTCCATCGCCGGCGGGCAGAAGCCGTCGGTGCGCATTCAGGCCAACCCGGCCCAACTGGCCGCCTACAACCTGAGCCTGGAAGACCTGCGCACCGCGCTGGCCGCGGCCAACGTGGACCAGGCCAAGGGAACGCTGAACGGCTCGCGCCAGTCTTACACCATCGGCGCTAATGACCAATTATTATCGAGCGGCGATTACAAGCCGGTCATCGTGGCCTATCGCAACGGGGCCGCGGTGCGCGCCTCCGACGTGGCGGTGATCGTCGATGCCGCCGAAAACTCACAGCAGGCAGCCTGGATGGATCGCCAGCCCGCGGTCATCGTCAACATCCAGCGCCAGCCGGGTTATAACATCATTAAGGTCGTGGACAGCATCAAAGCGCTGCTGCCTCAGTTGCAGACGGCTTTGCCGGCCTCCGTGCAGGTCAAGGTGCTCACCGACCGCACTACCTCCATCCGCGCCTCGGTTTGGGATGCCTTCCTGGAACTGGGGTTGACCATCGTGCTGGTTGTCCTGGTGATTTTCCTCTTCCTGCGCAGCCTGTGGGCCACTCTCATTCCATCCGCCGCCGTGCCGTTATCGATCATCGGCACACTTGGCGTGATGTATCTGCTGGGTTACTCGCTCAATAATCTGACAATCATGGCGCTCATCGTCTCCACCGGCTTTGTGGTGGACGACGCCATCGTGATGATCGAGAACATCTCGCGCTTCATCGAAGAGGGCTTGAGCCCCATGAAGGCGGCGCTCAAGGGCAGCGAACAGATCGGCTTCACCATCATGTCGCTGACTGTTTCGCTGATCGCGGTGCTCATCCCGCTGCTCTTCATGAGTGACGTGGTGGGCCGGCTCTTCCGCGAGTTCGCCATCACCCTGGCGGTCACCATCCTGGTCTCCGCGGTGGTGTCGCTGACGCTGACGCCCATGATGTGCTCGCGCATTTTGCAGGACAAGTCGGTCGCCAAACAGACGCGCTTCTACTATTGGTCGGAGAAAATCTTCAATTCCATCATTGCCGCGTATGGCCGCACACTGCAGGTGGTCCTGCGCTATCGCTTCATCACCCTGCTGGTCACTATCGGAACGCTGGTGGCCACCCTGGTGCTTTATGTGGTGGTCCCCAAGGGCTTCTTCCCGGTGCAGGATACGGGCGTGATCCTGGGCATCAGCGAGGCGCCGCAGACAGTCAGCTTCACCTCCATGGCCGAGCGCCAGCAAAAGCTGGTGGAGTTGCTCTTGCAAGACCCCGCCGTGGATAACATCTCCTCGTTCATCGGCGTGGACGGTACCAACACCACGCTGAACTCGGGGCGCATCCAGATCAACCTCAAGCCGCTGGAGGTGCGCGGAATCTCGGCAACCGAAGTGATTCGCCGCTTGCAGCCCAAGCTCGCGGGCGTTGAAGGCATTCAGTTGTTTTTGCAGCCGCTTCAGGACCTGACGGTGGAAGATCGCGTCAGCCGCACTGAGTTCCAGTATTCGCTGGAAGACCCCGATCAGGTGGAGTTGGCCAAATACACACGGCTGATGGTTGCCGAGCTGGGCAAGGAGCCGGTGGTCACCGACGTGGCCAGCGACCTGCAGGACCAGGGCCTGGGCGCCAAGCTGGTGATCGACCGCGACACCGCGGCACGGCTGGGCATCGCCATGGCCGACGTGGACAACACGCTCTACGACGCCTTCGGGCAGCGCCAGGTCTCCACCATCTTCACCCAGCTCAACCAGTACCACGTGGTGATGGAGGTGGGACAGAACTTCCAGACCGATCCTACGGTTCTAAACAATCTTTACGTCAAGTCGGGCAACGGCACACAAGTCCCGCTCAGCATGGTGGCTCATTGGGAGCAAACCACCGCGCAACTGTCCATCGGTCACCAGGGGCAGTTTCCCTCCACCGTGATCAGCTTCAACCTGGCGCCGGGCAAGGCGCTGGGCGACGCCGTCAAAGCCGTAAACGCCATCGAGAAGAACATACAGATGCCGGTCGCCATCAATGCCAGCTTCCAGGGAACGGCCGCCGCCTTCCAGACCTCGCTGGCCAATGAGCCGCTGCTGATTCTGGCCGCGCTGATCACCGTCTACATCGTGCTGGGCGTGCTCTACGAGAGCTACATCCACCCCATCACCATCATCTCTTCGCTGCCCTCGGCGGGCGTGGGCGCTCTTCTGGCCCTGCTCATCACGCGCACTGAGTTCAGCGTGATTGCGCTGATTGGCATCATCCTGCTGATCGGCATCGTGCAGAAGAACGCCATCATGATGATCGACTTTGCCTTGCAGGCCGAGCGCCTGGAAGGCAAAACCGCCGAAGCCGCCATCTTCCAGGCTTGCCAGTTGCGCTTCAGGCCCATCATCATGACCACCATGGCCGCCATGCTGGGCGGATTGCCGCTGTGGCTGGGCGGAGGCGTGGGCGCCGAGTTGCGTAAGCCGCTGGGCATCACCATCGTCGGAGGATTGATCTTTTCCCAGATGCTCACTCTCTACACCGTGCCGGTCATCTATCTCTACTTTGACAAGCTGGCGCAGCGCATGAAGCCGCGCGAGCTTCACGTCCACGAGCAGCAACCGGCCAGCGCCGACTGAGGAAGAGGACCGATGCATCTCTCCGCACCCTTTATTCAGCGCCCCGTGGCCACCTCGCTGCTCAGCTTGGCCTTGCTGCTGGCCGGCTCGGTGGCCTACTCTATCCTGCCCGTGGCCTCGCTGCCCGATGTCGATATGCCGGTAATCGGCGTCAGCGCGGGGATGCCGGGCGCCAGCCCGGAGACCATGGCGTCGGCCGTCGCCACGCCGCTGGAGCGCCAGTTCGGACGCATCGCCGGCGTCAACCAGATGACCTCGACGAGTTCGCTGGGCTCAGCCAACGTCACCCTGCAATTCGACATCAATCGCAACATCGACGCCGCGGCCCGCGATGTGCAGGCCAGCATCAACGCGGCGCGCAGCCAGTTGCCCTCTTATCTGCCGCAGAACCCAAGCTACCGCAAAGCGAATCCAGCCGATTCGCCGATTCTGATCCTGACGTTGACCTCGGACGTGGTGCCCAAACCGCAGATCTACGATATGGCTGATTCCATCCTGGCGCAAAAGATTGCGCAGATTCAGGGTGTCGGCCAGGTCTTCGTCGGCGGCAGCTCCAGTCCCGCCGTGCGCGTCGAGTTGAATCCCATGCAACTGGGCAACAACGGCATCGGCCTGGAGGCGGTGCGCACGGCGCTCGCCGGGGCCAACGCCAACCGCCCCAAAGGCGCCTTTCAGGATGCAGACCATCGCTGGCAGATCAGCGATAACGACCAGATCTTCAAAGCCAGCGACTACGCGCCCATCATCGCCGGCTATAACAAGCAGACCGGCGCCCCGGTGCGCGTCTCCGATCTTGGCACGGTTACAGACAGCATCGCCGACATCCACACCGCCGGCGTGTCGGCTATCAAGCAAGACAAGGGGCCTCCCGCGCAACTCAAGAGCGCGGTATTGCTCTTTATCTTCAAAATTCCCGGCGCCAACGTCATCTCCACGGTGGACGCGGTGATGGCCGAGCTGCCGCGTCTTCAGGCCGCCATTCCGCCCACCATCAAAATCGACGTGGCCGTGGACCGCACCCAAACCATTCGCTCCAGCGTGCATGACGTGGAGATTTCACTCATCATCAGTGTTTGCCTTGTGGTGCTGGTCGTCTTTCTCTTTCTGCGCGAGGTGTGGGCCACTATCATTCCCTCCATCGCCGTGCCGCTCTCGCTGGTGGGCACCTTCGGCGTCATGTACCTGCTGGGCTACACCATTGACAACCTGTCGCTGATGGCGCTGACCATCGCCACCGGCTTTGTGGTGGACGACGCCATCGTGGTCATCGAGAACATTACCCGCTATCTCGAAATGGGCTGGAGTCCTTTTGACGCGGCGATGAAAGGTTCCAAGGAGATCGGTTTCACGGTGCTGTCGATGAGCACCTCGCTGATCGCCGTCTTCACCCCGATTCTGCTGATGGGTGGCATCGTGGGCAAGCTCTTCCGCGAATTCGCCGTCACGCTTTCGGTGGCCATCGCCGTTTCTCTGCTGGTCTCGCTCACCACCACCCCCATGCTTTGCGCCAAGTTCCTCAAGTCGCGGGATGAGAGCCGCCACGGCCGCGTCTATCGCGCCAGCGAGCGCGCCTTCAATTGGCTGCACAATGAATACGCCTCCGGCCTGCGCTGGGTCTTGCGCCATCAGTGGCTGATATTGTGCGTTCTCCTCGGCACCGTTGCCCTCAACGTCTTCCTGTACATCAAGGTGCCCAAGGGATTTTTCCCGCAGCAGGACACGGGCAGGCTCGGTGGCCAGACCATGGCCGCGCAGGACATCAGCTTCGATGCCATGCGCGACAAGCAGCGCCAACTGGCGCAGATGACCCTGGACGATCCTGCAGTGTATTCCGTGACGGCTTTTGCGGGCGGGGGGCGAAACAGCAATAACGTGGGCTTTTTGTTCGTCGGCCTCAAGCCGCTCGATCAGCGCCCAGGGCGCGTCTCCGCCGGCCAGGTGGTCAACCGCCTGCGCGCCCGGCTCAGCAGTGTGCCCGGCGCCACGCTTTATCTCCAGGCGTTTCAGGATCTCCAGGTGGGCGGACGCGGCAGCGCGGCGCAATACCAATACACGCTCTCAGACGAGAACCTGGAAGAGTTGAACACCTGGGCTCCACAGCTGGAGGCCCGCGCCAAAACCATGCCCGAACTGCGCGATGTCTCCACCGACCAGCAGGATAAGGGACTGGCCGCCAACCTGGTCATCGATCGCGACGCTGCCTCGCGCCTCGGCATCACCGTCGCGGCCATCGACAACGTGCTCTACGATGCCTTCGGCCAGCGCGAGGTTTCCACCATGTACACCGGGCTCAACCAGTACTTCGTGGTGATGGAGGTCGACCCCCAATATCAGCTCAGTCCAGACGCGCTGAACGGCATCTTCATCAAATCCTCGACCGGGGCGACGGTGCCACTCTCCACCATCGCTCACTATGAGCAGGAGCGCACCTTTCTGACCGTCAATCATCAGGGCCAGTACCCGGCCGTCACACTCACCTTCAACCTGGCGCCCAACGTGGCCTTGGGCGATGCCGTCACCGCCCTGGAAAAGGTTCAGCGAGAGATGGGCATGCCCAGCGCCATCCACGCCACCTTCCAGGGAACCGCGCAGGCCTTCCAGGATTCGCTCAAAAACGAACCGTATCTGATTCTGGCCGCGCTGGTAGCGGTTTACATCGTGCTGGGTATTCTCTATGAGAGCCTCATCCACCCGCTCACCATTCTCTCCACGCTGCCGCCGGCCGGCGTGGGCGCGATCCTGGCTCTGATGCTCACCGGTACCGACCTGAGCATCATCGCTCTCATCGGCATCATCCTGCTCATCGGCATCGTCAAAAAGAATGCCATCATGATGATCGACTTTGCCCTGCAAGCCGAGCGCGAGCAGGGATTGCCGCCCGTCGAGGCCATTTATCAGGCCTGCCTGCTGCGCTTCCGCCCGATTATGATGACGACGATGGCCGCGCTCTTCGGCGGACTTCCGCTGGCCATCGGCATGGGCGTCGGCTCGGAGCTGCGCAAGCCGCTGGGCATCACTATCGTCGGCGGACTGATCGTCTCCCAGATGCTCACCCTGTTCACCACTCCGGTGGTCTACCTCTTCTTCGACCGCCTGCAATGGCGCGTGATGAAACTGCACAGGATCGGCGCGGAGCTGGAAGAAGCGGCGGCGGATTAGATGCAGCTTCAATCTGCCAGCTTTGTTGCGCTTTTATCGCGGTGCGTTTCAACTCTCGATGTTATATTTCCGCTGGCAGTTGGCTATGGAAAAGATGAAGACAATTCTGCGCCAGCCGATGAGGTAGGTTTTTAGTCAGTTGCAAATTAGCCAGATTAGCTATATTATCCATATTAGCTAGTTTTAAGAGGCTAAAACAATGAAAACTATGACCTCCGTGGAGGCACAAAACAGCTTTGGGAAGCTGCTGGACACCGTGCAGCGCGAGGCGGTCGCGATTACCCGTCATGGGCGTCCAACGGCCTTCATCGTATCCCCGCAGGATATGGACGAGTTGCTGGATGCAAGGCGCAGGCGCAGAGATGCAGTGGCCGATTTGGAGGCGTGGCGGGAACGGGCCGAAGCGAGTACCACCGCTGCGCAGAAGGCCGCCGCCGCCGCGTTGACCGATGAGGAAGTGAACCGCATGGTGCATGAACTTCGATGAGCCGCAACCAGCGCGTCGTGCTGGATACCAGTACGCTGGTGAGCGCTGCGCTCTATACGGGGTCTGTACCAGATCAAGCCCTGTCGAAGGCGCTGGAATCCTATGACCTGTGCGCGAGCGTGGAGACTCTGGTCGAGCTGGAGCAGGTTCTGGATCGCGGAAAGTTCGACCGCTATCGCGATCGGGAGTCGCGCCGCGCCTTTGTGGCGCTGATACGTCGGCGCTCAAATCTGTTCGCCGTCGATCTTGCGGACCTGTCTGCTGTCGATCTGCCCTGCCGCGATTCCAAAGACAACATTTTCCTGGCTCTGGCGCTGTCAGCCGAAGCCGATCTTGTGGTCAGCAGCGATGAAGACTTGCTGGTATTGCATCCATGGCGCGGGATACCGATTATAAAGCCAGCGGAGTTTCTGGCAAGGTTCTCAAAGTCTCCTATTGGATGAACGGTCGCCGGGCGAGGTTATGGTGTCTAGCCTCAGTCCGCAAACGCTTCCTACTGCGCCTTGGTCCGCTCGATCAGCTTCGCCGGATAGTAGGCGTTGCGGACGTACTGCTTCACCATGCGGTTGGTGTTGAAGTAGGAGCCGTTGAAGGCCAGGGTGGTGCGCATCAGCTTGGCCCACTGATCTCGTGTCTGGTAGAGCGGCACTACCGCCGTCTCCAGCTTGTGGTAGAGCGAATCGGCCTCGGCGGCGTCATCGGCGCCGTCTTCGATGGCCCATCCGGTGAAGCCCTCGATGCAGCCCTCGATCCACCATCCATCCAGAATCGACAGGCTCGGCACGCCGTTCAGCGCGGCCTTCATGCCGCTGGTGCCAGAGGCCTCATAGGGCCGGCGCGGGGTGTTCACCCACACATCCACGCCCGCGGTGAGCAATGCGCCCAGCTTCCAGTCGTAGTTTTCCAGGTAAACAATGCGCAGCACGTCGTTGGAGAGCCTGGCGGCATCCGCCACGACCTGCTGAATGAGCGCCTTGCCGGGATCATCCTGGGGATGGGCCTTGCCGGCGTAAATAATCTGCAAGCCGCCGGCCTTGGCGGCAATCTCCAGGAGCCGCCTGGGATCGGGAAACAAAAGAGTAGCCCGCTTGTAGGTGGCGGCCCGCCGCGCAAAGCCCAGGGTGAGCACTTTGGGATTGAGGGCCTGATTGGCAGGCAGGCAGGGGAGCGTGGCAACTTTGGCGAGCAACGCCTCCTTGTTGCGGGCATGAGCGGAGAGAATCTCCTCCTCGGGCAAGTCGATGGCGTTGCGCAGATAGAGATTGTCGCGCCGCCACGAGGAAAAGTGAGCATCCATCAACTGCTGAAACGGCTCGGAGACCCAGGTGGGCGCGTGAACGCCGTTGGTGATCGAGTCGAGCGCAAACTCCGGGAACATTGCGCGGGAGACCTTGGCATGTTTCATGGCCACGCCGTTGGCATAGCGCGAGAAGCGCAGTGCCAGCAGCGTCATGTTCAGCATTCCGTCGTGAAAGCAGCCCATCTTTTCCAGTCGCGCCGTGCGGTCGCCGCCCAGGATGCGAATGGCCTGCTCGAGGGAGAAGCGGTCGTGCCCGGCGGGAACCGGAGTATGGGTGGTGAAGACGCACTTCTTGCGCACCTGCTCGATGTCAGCTTCCGTGGCCGCGCCCAGCGGTCCGCCGCCCAACTGGCTTTCCAGCAGCGCCAGCGTCAGCAGCGCCGCGTGGCCCTCGTTCATGTGGTAGACGTTGACCCGGTTGCCCAGCGCGTGGGCCATACGCACCCCGCCCATGCCCAGCACAATCTCCTGCTGCAAGCGGTAGTTGGTGTCGCCGCCATAGAGGTGATCGGTCAGGCCGCGATCCCAGCCCGTGTTTCCATCCAGATCCGTATCCAGCAGGTAGATGGGCACCACGTGCCCATCGCGGCCCACCAGGTCATAGCGCCAACAGCGCACCGTCACAATGCGGTCTTCGATGGAAACCGTAACCCGCGCCTTCTCCTCGGCGCAGAAATCCGCTGGATTCCACGGTTGAACGTCCTCGCTCTGCTTGCCGTTTTTGTCCAGGGTTTGCTTGAAGTAGCCCTTGCGATGCACCAGCGAGAAGGCCGCCAGGGGAACGCCCAGGTCGGCCATGGAGCGTAGCGTGTCGCCAGCCAGAATTCCCAGGCCGCCGGCGTAAGTCGGCATGGCCGGGTTGATCGCGATCTCCATCGAGAAGTACGCTACCAGGCCGGAGCTGGGAAAGGTGCCGCAGGAAAATGGTTCAGGTGATGTCGGTTGCATGGCTTTCGTGTCTCCACGGCGCTCCAATCCTGAGAAGCGACGCACGGGGAATAAAGAGAACAGCGCGACTGGCCGGGCGTGAGCGATCTTGTCCGGCCGTACTCTAAACCGGTCTCATAAACCATCAACATCGATTCGCAGAGTGCATGAGCCCCGCCTTGCTGGCGGGTCTCACAGTCGTCGAATTGAGTTCCTTGGCATTTATGAGACCGGTTGTAGGCAAACTCCTATTGATTCTAGCAAGGAAGGCTTCTGAGAACCGCCGGATTCAGTTGTTTGTACCGCCGTGGCCCATGCCGGATGGGTGTTACCCATGGGTTGAGGATGCGAATGTAATTCTCCACAGTCATCATCAGTCAGCCGCGCTATTTTCCCATCACCTCCGCGCAGCTCGCGGTCAACCTCTCCCAGATGCGGTCCATCCACGCCTCGTGCTCGGGCTTCATCAACACCGAGCGCAGGCAGGTCACCAGCCCGGCGCTGCTTGCCGCGCAACTTTGCGGTTCAAACTCAGTTGCGGACTCAAACCATGCCGGCGGCAATTGCACCAGCGCCATATGCAAATCCCGCGCGGCACAGGCGGAAAAAATTCTTTGCGCCAGCTCGGAGGCCTGTTCGGGGGTTTCGGCGTTCATCTTCCACACCACAATATCGAGCTCCGGCGCTCCGGCTGCGAGCGGCTGGAAGCGCCCGGCCTTATCCTGACGCAGCCGCCGGTCCAGTTCGAGGGCCGCCGCCCTGCTGCGAGCCAGCCCTCGGGCAAACTCGCCCCCCGGAACAAGCGGCAAAAGTTGCTGCGTGGCCCACAAAGCCACCGCCGAGGCCCCGGCCCGCGAACACTCCAGGCTGATCTCGCCCAGGTGCAACTGCTTTGACGTGAAGTAGGTATACGGCGAGTCATGCTTGTAGAAGCGCCCCACCGCCGGGTCTCGGAAGAGCACACAACCGCAGCCGTAGGGCTGCAAGCCATGCTTGTGCGGGTCGATCACGATGGAGTCGGCCTGGCTGATCGCCTCGAAGGCCCGCTGCGCCGGGGCGGCAAGAGAGATGAGCCGGAAGTAGCCGCCGTAAGCCGCGTCTACGTGAACGCGAAAGTTGTACTTCTCGCGGAGCGCCAACACTTCATCCAGCGGGTCCACCGCGCCCAGAGCCGTGGTGCCCAGCGTCGTCACCACCGTGCCGACATCGCCCTTGCGCAGTTCGGCCTCCAGCGCGTCAACACTCATGCGCCCGCGGCTGTCGGCGGCAATCGCTTCATACTCCAGCTTCAGCACGGCGGAGATGCGCCGGTGGGTATAGTGCGCCTGCTCGGAGCCCACAATTCGCTTGCCCGGAGCGAGTTGTCCGGCCACCCACAGCGCCTCCAGGTTGGCCAGCGTGCCGCTGGAGGTCAGGTGGCCCAGAAATTCCGTCCAGCCGAAGATTCCGGCAATTTCGCGAACGGCCTCAATCTCCATCTCCGAACTGGCCCGGCCTCCGTCGCGCGCGTGGTTGTTGGGGTTGATGGTCATGGCCAGCGCATAAGCGGCCCGCGCCACCGGATGCGGCGGCTTGAGCATCTGCCCGGCATAGAGCGGATGGAAGTAAGGGTAGTTGTCGCCCATGCGGCGGGCCACATCCTCCAGAACCCGCGCCATCGCCGCCGGGTCGGCCGCGGACTCGAACGCGGGCAAAGCCGCGAACTGCTTTTCCAGCAGATCTGTGGCGCGGGACAACAAATCGGGGACGGAATCTTTGGGCATGGTAACGTTACGTAGTGACACAACAAGAGTACGACGATAAGGCTTTCCAATTCAACAAGTTCCAAAACCGAAAACGGAAAATATGTAGCTGGACACTACATTTTTAGCACTATTTTATAAAAAGGGATGCTACACTGCTCTCAGCGTTAGACCGAAGCGGGCGTGAGCAGCACTCGCCCTAACAGCAAGATTCTGCCAGTGGTCGCTCCGATTCATCCAGCGCAATTCAATTCAGGAAATACGAACAAATGGAACAAGGTACCGTGAAGTGGTTCAATGACGCGAAGGGCTTCGGCTTTATCTCGCGCCAGAACGGCGAAGACGTTTTCGTGCACTACTCTGCAATCACCTCCAGTGGTTTCAAGAGCCTGCAGGAAGGTCAAGCCGTGCAGTTCAACGTGGTGAAGGGGCCCAAGGGCTGGCAGGCTGCGGACGTGCAGCCGCTCTGAACCCACCGGCCGAATTGCGGCAGAATCCAGCAAACACAAGCGAGGGTTGGGAGCGATCCCAGCCCTCGTTTGAATATTGCGCGGACGAATCTCCGGCAGCTTGTGCGGCTCACGGGACGTGTGGTTGGATGGTCTGAGGCAATGCTCATTTACCGTGCGATCGCGGCCGGAGAGCGTGAGCGGCGCTGATTGATCGGGAAAGTTTTGCAAAGTAAAATCAAGGAAATGAGTATTGAATCGATTGACTCGGCCTCGCCACAAAGCAGTAGGACAGGGTGGTGGACGCCGCGGCTCGCCGGGCCGGTCATTGCAGCCGCCGTGCTTCGCCTGACGTTGCTGGCTATTGCGCTTGCCCGAACCGGGATCAGCGCCATCACCCCTGTCGATATCGACAGTTATCTCATCCCAGGACGCAACCTGTTGCTGCATGGCCGTTATATTGCGGACGGAGTGCCAGCCTTGTGGCGCACGCCGGGGTATTCGCTCTTTCTTGCCATCACCAGCCTTGCGGGCCTGCCCGTGACGGCTTTGGCAAACCTGATTCTCTCCGTGTTCACTGTTCTTTTGGTTTGGAAGCTGGGCCTGGCGGCATCCGATGATAAGCGTATCGCACTTGTTGCGGCCTGGATCTTCGCTTTTGAGCCGATTTCGATTGTTCATTCCGTCACACTCATGTCGGAGACGCTGTTTCTCGTACTCTTCCTTCTCAGTTTGGTGAGGCTAGTTGAGTTTTTACGCGTGCGCCGTTTGCGTTTGCTTGCGGTGGCGGGATTGTGGCTTGCCGCAGCAACCTTTGTACGTCCAGTCACGTATTACCTTCCGATTTTCCTGGCTCTGGGATTGTTTGCAGTATTGTTTCGCGTTCCCGGCTTGCGTTGGAAGGCGCCCGCTGTGCTGCTGATCAGCGTGTTGCCGTGTCTGGCCGCCTGGCAGATACGCAATTGGGTTGAGACGGGCTATGGCGGCTTCTCCAGCGCCGCGGAAATAAATCTCTACTACTGGGATGCCGTCGGTGTAACAGCCCGCGTGGAGCACCGGAGCTTCAGCGATGTGCAGAACGAGTTCGATACTCGCGTCGTCTCTGATCAGACCGGGGCGCCCGATTCGCGGAGCTTAGTCTTCATGCGTTCTGAGGCTCTTCGCATCATCCGAGCGCATTACGGTGTTTACCTGCGCTTGTGTTTCGTATCTTTAATTGAGACGGCATTCAATCCGGGTGCGGGACACTTTGATAGCCTGCTAATTCCCGGATACGGAGACCTCGGACATAACTCCGGCATAATCGATGAGGGGCCTGTGCGTTGGGGGATTACGCTCGTCAAAACCGATCCTTGGATAGCAACTGAAAAGGCTGCCTTTGCGGTCGTGCTGCTGGGACTGTATCTGTTTGCGGCGCGGGGAGTTTTTCGCGGCGGTATGCACACCGCCAATTTATGGTTGCTGCTGGGAACATCGTTTTACTTCCTCGCTATCACAGCGTTGATCATGGGGGTGGGGGCCGATGCGCGTTATCGGCTGCCGATCATGCCGATCGTGTGCATCTTTGCGGCTGCGGGATTCCAACGTAAAAAGACAATAGCGCAATGAACATTGAATTGAGCGACTCGAACTTAAGTCGAAGCCAAAAAACCGAGTGGTGGACGCCGCGGCTCGCCGGACCGGTCATCGCGGCCGCGGTAGTCCGTCTGGCATTGCTGTCTGTCGCGCTTGCCCGAACCGGGATCACCCCAGTCGATATAGACGACTATCTCATCCCAGGACGCAACCTGTTGCTGCATGGCCGTTATATTGCGGACGGTATGCCGGCTCTGATGCGCACGCCGGGGTATTCGCTCTTTCTTGCCATTACCAGCCTTGCCGGTTTGCCTGCCGCGGTTGTGGCCAACGTGATTCTCTCGGTCTTCTCCGTGATTCTTGTTTGGAGACTGGCGCGCACGTCTTTCAGCGATGATCGGATTGCACTTGTAGCTGCCTGGATATTTGCCTTTGAGCCACTATCGGTCGTCTTATCCGTCGTCTTGTTATCGGAGACTCTATTTCTTGCGCTCTTTCTGATCAGCATGGAGCGGCTAGCCGCTTTTTTGCGCACGCGCCATCTGCAAGCGCTTGCCGTGGCGGGACTGTGGCTAACCGCGGCGACTTTTGTCCGTCCGGTTACCTATTATTTGGCGGTTCCACTGGCCCTGGGATTATTTATAGTGTTGGCACGTGTGCCTGGTTTGCGCTGGAAGGCGCCCGCCGTGCTGCTGCTCAGTGTGCTGCCATGGCTGTCCGCGTGGCAGATGCGCAATTGGGTTGAGACCGGTTATAGCGGGTTCACAAGCATCACGGAGATAAACCTCTACTTCTGGGATGCCGCAGATGTAACAGCCCGCGTGGAGCACCGGAATTTAAGCGATGTGCAGAACGAGTACAATGATCGCGTCGTCTCTGATCAGACCGGGGCGCCCGATTCGCGGAGCTTAGTCTTCATGCGCTCTGAGGCTCTCCGTGTCATCCGTGCGCATTACGGTGTTTACCTGCGCGTGTGTTTTGTATCCTTAGTTAAGACGGCATTCAATCCGGGCGCGGGACACTTTGATATTCTGCTAATTCCCGGATACGAAGACCTCGGACATAACTCCGGCTTAATCGATGAGGGGCCTGTGCGTTGGGGGATCGTGCTCATCAAGAATTATCCTTGGGTAGCGACTGAGAAGGCCGCACTTGCGGTCGTGCTGCTGGGACTGTATCTGTTTGCGGCGCGGGGAGTTTTTCGCGGCGGCCTGCACACCACCAATTTATGGTTGCTGCTGGGAACTTCGCTTTACTTCCTCGCCATCTCAGCGTTGATCATGGGGGAGGGGGCCGTTTCGCGTTACCGGTTGCCGATCATGCCGATCGTGTGCATCTTTGCGGCTGCGGGAATCCTGCGTACAAAGACAATGACAATCGCGCAATAAATGTGTTCCGCAGTCGCTCCGGAGGCAGTCCTGAGCGATTGCACGCTTGGACACGTTCGAATTGTTTTCTGTCCAGATCCATCGCAGCATGAAGGCTAGATCCGCACGTATGGACTGAAAAGTTATCTCTGGTATTATGGCCCTTATGACCACTGCATCCTATGACGTGGCCACAACTCCGAGCTTCAAGGCTGCATGGTGGACGCCGTGGCTCGCCTGGCCGGTCATTGCAGCCGCCGTGCTTCGCCTGACGGTCGCTGCGATCCTGGTTGCCCAAAATGGGATCAGCGTCCTCCTCCATGCCGACACCAGCAGCTATCTCATCCCCGGACGCAACCTGTTGCTGCATGGCCAATTTATGGCGGACGGCGTGCCGGACCTCTTTCGCACTCCGGGTTATCCGCTCTTTCTTGTCCTGACCATCCTTGCCGGCGTGCACGCGGCGGTTGCGATCAATGTGATTCTCTCGGTGTTTTCCGTGATTCTCGTCTGGAAGCTGGGGCGGGCGGTCTTCGACAATGAGCGCATTGCGCTCGGCGCAGCCTGGCTCTTCGCTTTTGAGCCGATTGCTGTCACCAGTTCCCTCGTCCTGACCTCAGAGACTTTGTTCCTGGCGCTCTATCTGCTCAGCATGGAGCGGCTGGCAGAGTTTTTACGCGGCCGCCGCTTACCGGCGCTTGCCGCGGCGGGACTGTGGCTTGCCGCGGCGACTCTTGTGCGTCCGGTCACCTATTACCTGCCGATTTTCCTGGCTCTGGGATTATTTCTTGTGTTGGCGCGCGTTCCCGGCCTCCCACCCCAGCGACATGGACCCGTCGCCAGGGCCCCCGGTTTGCGCTGGAAGGCGCCTGCCGTGCTGCTGATCAGTGTGTTCCCATGGCTGGCCGCCTGGCAGGCGCGCAATTGGGTCGAGACCCGCTATTCCGGGATTACAAGCATCACGGACAATAATTTATACTTCCTTGCCGCCGCCAATCTGACAGCACACCTCGAACACCGGCCCTCCTTCGATGTGATTACTGAATGGGGCTATGTAGACTTTACCGGTAACAGCGGGCAAAGTTATCTCTTCCAGCCATACCTCAAGCAGCATCCCGAACAGGTTGGCTGGAGCCAGACTCAGCGCCTGGCCTTCATGCACTCCCAGTCGGTTCGTATCATCCGGGCTCATCCCGTGGTTTATCTGAGTTTGTGTCTCACAGACTTGCTTAGGACAGTATTCAACCCCGTAGTGTATTACTTTGATAGCTCTCTGCATCCGAAGCACTCCGCGCATGCCTTTGGCGTTGCAAAATGGGGTCTGCCAGGTTTGCAGCTATTGCTCTCCAAAGCCAAAGTTGATCCTTTTTTAGCGGCAGAGACGATTATTTCTGAGATTGTGCTGCTGGTTGTGTACATGTTTGCGGCGCGGGGAGTCCTGCTTGCGGCGCGGGGAACTTACGGCCGTAGTTTGCACAAAATGTTTCTCTGGTTTCTGCTGGGAACGTCACTTTACTTTCTCGCCGTCTCCGTGGCAGAGGTGATGGGACCGTTGGCAACGGCGCGTTATCGGCTGCCGGTCATGCCGGTCGTGTGCATTCTTGCCGCCGCGGGATTCCGGCGCGCAAAGACAGTGGAGACATAGAGATGTAAAGGCTTCACCGCGGAGGCAGCCCCGGCGCGATTGCGCACGCGGGAGCTTTTGATTTATTGCCGCCAGGCTGGAGCGTGTTTGATAGCATATTGATGAATCACGCTGTAGCCGTGAAATCAGAGGCAGTATGACAACTTCCGGCCACCACCCAATCAGAGCCCGTGAACGAATTGACGCGCATCTTCGCATCATGAGGCTCGATCACAGCATCAAGCAGATATTCATTGTCCCGGGAATTGTTCTGGCCATGGCTTTGGCGGGAAGCAGCCTGTCCTCAAGGCTCATTCTTCGCATTCTTGCCGGACTGGTTGCATCAACCCTCATCGCCTGCAGCAACTATGTGATCAATGAAATGCTCGACGCTCCGTTTGACCGCCTGCATCCCACCAAAAGCAGCCGGCCCGCCGCCAGCGGCCTGGTTCATTCCGGATGGGGCTATGCGCAGTGGATCGTGATGATGCTGGCCGGTCTGGCGCTGGGCAGTTTACTGGGCCGAGGCTTTTTCTTCAGCGCCGCCGCGCTTTGGATCATGGGATGCATCTATAACATCCCGCCCATCCGAAGCAAGGACCTGCCTTATATCGATGTCCTGAGCGAATCTATCAATAATCCCGTGCGCTTTTGCCTGGGATGGTATTCGGTTGTTACAGTCATGCTTCCACCGGCATCCCTGCTTATCTCTTACTGGATGCTGGGATGTTATTTCATGAGCCTCAAGCGCTTCTCCGAATACCGCCAGATCGCCGATCCCGCAATCGCGGCCAGCTATCGCAGTTCCTTCGCTTACTACAGTGAAGAATCCCTGCTCAATTCCGCGACGTTTTATGCGGCGGCTTGCATGCTATTCTTTGGCGCGTTTATGATGCGCTATCGCATGGAACTGATACTCTCTTTCCCGGCCATTGCCTGGCTCATGGCGGTGTATTTCAGCCTCTCTTTCCGGCACGAAAGCGCCGTGCAGAACCCGGAGCGCCTTTATCGAGAGCCCGTGCTGATGGTTCCTCTCTGCATTTGCGTTGCGCTTATCGTGCTACTCTTGTTTGTGAATATTCCCTGGATAGGGACCATGTTTCCAAAATCAACTCCATGAATCTGACTGCGAAGCAATGCAACGCATAACTGACCGGCTGTAGAGTGGGGCAAGTCTCCTTTATCCTCTTACTCCTTCATGCAAACGGTGAAATATTGTGACCAACAAGACGGCAGTCATTATCGGAGCTGGCCCAGCGGGATTGACGGCTGCCATCGAGTTGCAGCGCAATTCGTCAATCAAGCCCATCCTGGTCGAGTCCAATCAGCAAGTCGGCGGCATCTCGCGCACCATTCGATACAAGGGCAACCGCATGGATATCGGCGGCCATCGCTTCTTCTCCAAGTCAGACAGAGTGATGCGCTGGTGGCTGGACCTGATGCCGGTTGCCACCTGCGGTGGGGCTGGCGCTGACGAAACGGGGCAGTTACGCTATCAAGGGCAGCAACGCGATCTTCCTGCGGCGACTGAAACGCACGATCCTCAAACGGAAGACTTGGTCTTGCTGATTCGCCAGCGCAAGAGCCGCATCTATTTTCTGCGCCGCTTCTTCGACTATCCCATCAGCCTGTCTGCGGCAACCTTCAGAAATCTGGGCCGGGTTCGCACCTTCCGCTGCGGCGTCAGTTATCTGCGCTCGGCGCTGCTGCCTCAGCGAGAGGAGCGCTCGCTTGAGGATTTCATCATCAACCGCTTCGGCAAGCAGCTTTACCTGACGTTTTTCAAGTCGTATACCGAGAAGGTCTGGGGCGTGCCTTGCAATGAGATCAGCGCCGAATGGGGCGCACAGCGCATCAAGGGCCTCTCGCTCAAGGGCGTGGTGACGCACTTCCTCAAGAAGACCTTTGTCCGCGGGCGCTCCGGCGACATCGCGCAGAAGAAGATGGAAACCTCGCTGATCGAGAAGTTTCTCTATCCCAAACTCGGCCCCGGCCAGCTTTGGGAACATGCGGCCGACTTAGTTCGCAAGGGCGGCGGCGAGATACACTTCGGGATTCAGATTGACCGCATCCGCGTGGAGGGGAACAAGGTTGTTTCCGTCGAGGGCGCCGATGAGGCGGGCAAGCGCGTTACTTATGCGGGAGATTACTTCTTCTCCACCATGCCCATCCGCGATCTGGTGCGCGGCCTCTCTACGCCAGCCCCCGCAGAGGTTGCCGAGGTCGCCGAGGGACTGATGTATCGCGACTTCATCACCGTCGGGCTGCTGGCAAGCAAGTTGGCTGTCACCGAGAAGGACGGCTCTGCGCTCAAGGACAACTGGATTTACATTCAGGAGCCGGACGTGGTGGCTGGCAGGCTGCAAATCTTCAATAACTGGAGCCCCTGGCTGGTTGGCGCTCCCGGCAAGGTTTGGATTGGCCTGGAATACTTCTGCAATGACACCGACCCGCTGTGGAAGCTCTCCGATGCGGAGATGGCGAAGTTCGCCATTGCGGAGATCGCCAGAATCGGCATCCTCAAGGCGGAAGATGTCGAAGACTCGCACATTGTCCGCATTCCCAAGACTTATCCTGCGTACTTTGGCAGCTATGACCGCTTCGACGTTATCCGCAGTTACCTGGACGGCTTTGAGAATCTCTTCCTGGTGGGCCGCAATGGCATGCACAAATACAACAACCAGGACCACTCCATGCTGACCGCCATGACCGCCGTGGAAAACATCGTCAACGGGGTCACGACAAAGGACAACATCTGGGCCATTAATACCGAGATGGAGTACCACGAGGAGAAGGAGGCGCAATGAGCGCGCCAGCCGGTATATTCTGAAATGTTGCCACGAAGCCAGACTAACCGTGGCCGGAAATCCCAGGACTATGCCCATGAGCTCAAAGACCATCGCCGTACACCTGCCCGACGGGGCTATTCGTGAAGTGCCCGCCGGAACGACGCCTCTGGAGATTGCCAACTCGATTTCACCGCGGCTGGCCGCTGCCTCCGTGGCTGCGCGCCTGACCCCTGTCGGCGCCGCCGTGAAACAAAGCGCTGCCGCTGACGAGAACGCCTCTGAGGCGGCCATGTATTCCGCCGAGGATGCGGCCGGCCCGCGCCTGGTGGACCTGGCCACGCCTTTGACCGCCGACACACGCCTCGAGCTGGTGACCGAGAAGGATCCCGAGGCGATCAAGGTACTGCGTCACTCCGCCGCTCACGTACTGGCCACGGCGGTGCTGGAGCTGTTTCCCGAGACCAAATTGGGCCACGGTCCGGCCACCGACTCCGGCTTCTTCTACGACTTCCATCGCGACAAGCCCTTCGTCCCCGAGGACCTGGCGCGGATTGAGGTGAAGATGGCCGAGGTGATTGCGCGCGACGAGAAATTTGTCCGCGAATACGAGACTCGTGAGCAGGCATTGGCCGAGTTTGCGCGCGATGGCGACTTCATGAAGTCGCACTTTGTGACCAAATTCACCGCGCCCGGCGACCAGGTCAGCTTTTATCGCAACGGCCAGTTTGTCGATTTTTGCCGCGGGCCTCACGTGCCCTCGACCGGCCGCGTTAAGGCAGTCAAGGTGACCAGCCTAGCCGGCGCTTACTGGCTGGGCGACGAGAAGAATCCGCAGTTGCAGCGCATCTACGGCACCGCCTTCTTCTCGCAGAAGGCCATGGACGAGCACTTTGCCCGCCTGGAAGAAGCGGCCAAGCGCGACCATCGCCTGCTGGGCAAGCAACTGGACCTGTTCAGCATTCAGGAGCTGGCTGGCGCGGGACTCATCTTCTGGCATCCCAAAGGCGGCATCGTCCGCAAGGTGATGGAAAACTGGATGCGCGAGGAATGCCTGCGGCGCGGTTACTCGCTGGTCTTCACGCCTCACGTCATGCGCCGCGAGCTGTGGAAGATCAGCGGCCATGAGGGTTTTTACGCGGGCAATATGTACGCCCCCATGGAGCTGGATGACGCCGAGTATCGCCTGAAGCCGATGAACTGCCCCGGCCACATCCTGATTTATAAAAACTCGCCGCGGAGCTATCGCGACCTGCCCGTGCGCCTGGCCGAGTTGGGCAACGTCTACCGCTACGAGCGCTCCGGCACCATGCACGGACTGCTGCGCGTGCGCGGATTTACGCAGGACGACGCGCATATTTTCTGTACCCCCGGCCAGATCGAGGACGAGGTGGTGGCCTGCATAGACTTTGCCGAGGCGGTGCTGAAGACCTTTGGCTTCCACGAGTTCATAGTCGAGCTGTCCACCTGGGACCCCAATGACCGCGCTCACTACGCTGGCTCCGATGAGAATTGGAATCTTGCCGTAGGTTCCTTGCAGCGCGCTCTCGGCCGCAAGGGCATCGCTTACAAAACGATCTCCGGCGAAGCCGCCTTCTACGGCCCCAAGATCGACATCAAACTCGTGGACGTGCTCGGCCGCCTGTGGCAGCTTTCCACGGTGCAGTTCGACTTCAACCTGCCGGCGCGCTTCGAGCTGGAGTACGTGGGCGAGGACGGCGAGCGCCACCAGCCGGTCATGGTCCACCGCGCTCTCTTCGGCTCCGTCGAGCGCTTCTTCGGCGTGCTCATCGAGCACTATGCCGGAGCCTTCCCGCTATGGCTCGCGCCGGTGCAGATGGGCCTGGTGCCCATCAGCGAGCGGCACCACGCATACGCGCAGAAGGTCGAGGCCGAACTGAAAGCCGCGGGCCTGCGCGTTGAAGTGGATGATCGCAATGAGAAGATGAACGGCAAGATACGCAACTTCGCCAACCTGAAGACGCCCTACATCCTCGTCTTCGGCGACAAGGAACAGGAGGCCGGCGCGGTCAGCGTCCGCACTCGCGGCAAAGGCGACCAGGGTTCCATGCCGCTGGCCGAGTTTATCGCCAAGTGCAAGGTGCTGGTACAGAGTCAGTCCACAGAACTGTAGCTCCTGGTTGGGGACCGGCTCAGCCGGCTGGCTCCTTGAGGTATATCTCAGCATAGTCCAGGTAGTTCTGGGCGTATTCGATGATTTTGGCGCGGTCGGCTTCGCTGAGTTCGCGGCGGAGTTTGGCGGGGACGCCGGCCCAGAGCGTGCGAGGAGGAACTTGCGTTCCCTCGGGAACCACGGCGCCGGCGGCAATGAGTGAACCCTCGCCGATGCGGCAGCCGTTCAGAACCCTGGCCCCGATGCCGATGAGGACGGCGTCCTCGACCACGCATCCGTGGACGGTGGCGTTGTGGCCGATGGTGACCCAGTCGCCCACGATCACCGGATAGAGGTTGCGCTGGCCGTGGAGGACGGCGCAGTCCTGGACGTTGGAGTTGGCGCCGACGCGGATGAAGTGGACGTCGCCGCGCAGGACGGTGTTCATCCACACCGAGGAGCGCTCGCCGAGGGTCACGTCGCCGATCAGTTGTGCGGAAGGGTCAATATAGCAACTGGCGGGAACCTGGGGCAGCCGCCCCTGGAAGCTACGGATCATGGTTTCAAGGCCTCCGGGTCAAGTTTAAGGCATGGTGCGCGGCAGGACGGGCGAGTGCCGGCCTGCTCCGGACGCCGGATCAGCCCTTCAGGGCCAAAAAGCCGTTCTAAATCTGAGACTGCATGGATGTTGAGGTCAATTGAAGCGTAATTTCACCAGATTCCAGGAGAATTTACCCGGATAGGCCTCTGCGCTTGACCCGCGGTCCATTGTTTCCAGTATCATAGGAGATGCCAGTTGGCGGGTTTGGAGGTGGGATTTTTTGGCGGAGGTTCGTGTACAAGAAGGCGAACCGCTGGAAAATGCGCTGCGCCGGTTTAAGCGGAAGGTACAGCAGGAGGACATCATCAAGGAAGTCAAGCGTCACTCCTACTACCTGAAGCCCGGCGAGAAGAAACGCGTAAAGGCGGCTTTGGCGCGCAAGCGGAATCGCAAGAAGGCTCGTAAAGAGCAGGACTAGCTCGAAAACCATCGTGACACGCGCCGCTCCGGCGACTCCCGCATCGAGATGCGGGCAGGAAACCAGAGACCCAAGGCAAGGCCGGGGCGGTCTGTCGCGATTCTTACGTTGAACTCCAACTCTCCACGCGTACTTGCTTGGAGGTTATATCCAGGTTTTTCCGGCTCTGCCGGGCAGACCTTTTATTTGCCGCTGAACTTGTTGCGGCCCGGGCCCCGATTGTTAACACAGCACGAAGCAGGGAAACGGGACCGGCAAGCTGACTGCGTTCATGGCCGATTTCAACTAATTCCCTTCTTTGGGGAAGCCGGCCATGGAGTTTATCGACAAAGTTTTGAAGTGCAGTGACTGCGGAGCCGAGTTTGTATTCACCGCCGGCGAGCAGCTATTTTTCCACGACAAGCAGTTTAAGAACGAACCCAGGCACTGCAAGCAGTGCAAGGCGAAGCGGGTCCGCGGAGGCTCCAGGGTTCGCCCGGAGACCCGGACCAACTGCTCGCTATGCGGCGCGGAGACAACGGTCCCTTTCAAGCCCACGCAAGGAAGGCCGGTATTGTGCCGTTCCTGCTTCAAGCAGCAGATGCCGCAAAACGGGACCGCTCTAACCGCGAAGCAAAGCCCCGAGCCGAGTCCGCAGCCGCAACGCCCGGAAGGGGACTAAAGCGTCTTCTTCTAGGAGATACCGCTGCTGACTGGCGCACGCCGCACCCTATACTGATGCATAGTGAGCCGGCGCTTTTTGTACGGTCAGCGGGGGTGCGGCGCCATGGTGCAGACGCGGATCAAGCCTTACTTTCAGGAAGTTGCCGAGAAGGGTAGGCGCCGGGAGCAGCGGCGAATTTTCCGGCGCAACCAGGTTTTCGGGCTGGTGCTGGTAGCCGCCGCGATTCTGATCTTCTGGCTCCTGCGCACCAATCCAAGGTGGATTTTTCCGCCGGGGTGGTGGCGGCCGTGAATCCTGCGCGGACGGCGAGTGGGGACTTTGCCGCGGCTGACCCTTTGGCGGTTCTTCTGCTGGGTCCTACCGGCAGCGGCAAGACGGCGCTTTCGCTCGCGCTGGGCGAGCGTTTCGGCAGCGAAATTGTCAGTTGTGACTCTGTGGCCGTCTATCGCGGCATGGACCTGGGCACGGCCAAACCCACAAAAGAAGAACGCGCGCGATTGCCGCATCACCTCATCGACGTGGCCGATCCGGACCAGCCATTTACAGCAGGCGAGTACAGCCGTCAGGCGCGTGCGGCTTTGCGCGAGATTGCCGGGCGAGGCCGTCTGCCCATTGTGACCGGCGGCACCGGGCTCTACCTGCGCGCGCTGACCGAGGGGCTTTTTGCAGGGCCAGAGCGGCAGCAGGCGTTACGGGGTAGACTGCAGCGCAGCCGCGAGAGGCACGGCGAAGGCTGGCTGCACCGGCTGCTCCGCAGGCTCGATCCGGCCTCAGCCGCGCGCATTCATGCGAATGACGCGGCCAAGTTGATTCGCGCCATCGAGGTCTGCCTGAAGGCGCGCAGGCCGCTTTCTGAGGTGCTGGAGAATCAGGAAAAAGCCCGCGATCCGCTCACCGGCTTTCGGCTGCTGCGCATCGGCCTCAACCCGCCGCGCCAGGCGCTTTACGACCGGCTCAACCGGCGCTGCACTGCAATGTTTGCGGCCGGCATCGTCGAGGAGACACGCGGCCTGCTCGAGCGCTACGGGCCGGTGAAGGCGCTGGACTCGCTGGGTTACCGGCAGGCACTTGCCGTCCTGGCGGGGACCTTGAGTATTGAGGCTGCAATAGAAGCCGCGCAGCAGGGCCATCGCAACTATGCCAAGCGGCAGATGACGTGGTTCCGGCGCGAGCCGGAAGTGCATTGGATCGAGGGCTTCGGCGACGAATCGGAGGTGCTGCGCGAGGCAACTGAACTGGTGCTGAAAAATCTGTAAAGAAGTAGATATGCGCTTGTGTTCTGCGGCAGGACGGAAGCGAAACGGGACTTTGGAGCATCCATTAAACTGAACGTTAGCGTGCAGCGCTGGCTACTGAGCAGCATCTCGGAATGGAGTTATTCGTGGAAAAAGCCTTGACAGAGACGATTTACGATGTGGTGATTATTGGCGGCGGACCGGCTGGTTACACGGCGGCCATTCGCGCGGCGGAGTATGGGCTGAAGGTCGCGCTGATTGAGAAGTCCGACAAGCTGGGTGGAACCTGCCTGCACGTGGGCTGCATCCCTACCAAGGCGCTGCTCTTCAATGCCGAGATCTGGGATCACCTGAAACACGCCGCCGAGTTCGGCATTGAGGGCATCGGCGCGCCCACGCTCAACTGGGCCGCGGTGCTCCAGCGCAAGAACGCCATCATTGCCAAGCACGTCAAGGGCCTCGACTTCCTGATGAAGAAGCACAAGATTGCGCGCATCGAGGGCCATGGGCGCCTGTCCGGCCCTGCTCGCGAAGGCGTGCATTCAGTTGAGGTCAAAACGGGGGGCGGCGAAGTGAGCCTGGTCAAGGCGAAGAACGTGATATTGGCCACAGGCTCGGAGGCCAAGATGCTGCCGGGCCTCAAGGCCGACGACCGCATCCTGACCAACATCGAAATTCTGGCCATGGAACAGGTTCCCAAGTCGCTGATCGTCATCGGCGCGGGCGCGGTGGGCATGGAGTTCGCATCCCTCTTCCGTACCTTTGGGACCGAAGTCGCGATTCTCGAGTTTCTGCCGCGCGTAGTTCCGGTGGAGGAGGAAGAAATCTCCAAGGAGATCACGCGCCTCTTCAAGAAACGCGGCGTCGATGTGAATACCGGCGCAAAGGTCGAGAAGGTCGAAAAGACCAAGACCGGAGTGAAGGTCACATTCATCGACGCGAACGGCGCGAATCAGGTGAAGGAGGCCGAAAAGGTGTTGGTGGCTGTGGGCCGCGCGGGGCGAACTGGCGATCTTGGCCTGGAGAAGACGCGCATCGAGCTTGATCGCGGGCTGATCAAGGTCAACGAGGCGCAGGAGACCGCCGAGCCGGGCGTCTTTGCCGTCGGAGACATCGTGGACGGGCTGCCGCAACTGGCGCATGTGGGCGCAATGAGCGGCATGATCGCCGCGGCCAAGATCGCCGGCCGGCAATTTCGCCCGGTGCGCCGCGACCGCATTCCCGGTTGCACCTACACCGAGCCGCAGATCGGGTCGGTGGGCCTGACCGAGGCGCAGGCCAATGAAAAAGGCTACGAGGTCAGGGTGGGCAAGTTCCCCTTTGCGGGCAACTCCAAGGCCACCATCCTGGGCAGCCATGACGGCTTCGTGAAGGTGGTCGCCGACGCCAAGTACGGCGAGATTCTGGGCATGCATATCCTCGGCCCTCAGGCCACGGAGCTGATCGCCGAAGCCGTCGCCGTGCTGGAGCTGGAAGGCACGGTGGAGGATCTGATGTTCACCATTCACGCCCACCCCACCCTGGCCGAATCTTTGCTGGACGCCTACGGAGCGGTGGAGGGAATGGCGATCAACGCGTAAAGACCGCAGTCTTCCAGAAACCGCGTCGTTTTTGATGGACAATTTCGGAAATTCGCCATACACTGTAAATACAACGTATGGCGGGCTTGGCTTTTGATCAGGAAGACTCATGCGAGATCAAACACTGGTTTTCGACTGGGACGAAGCCAACCAGCGGCATTTGGCCCGACACAAAGTGACTCCGCAAGAGGCCGAGGAAGTTGTTCTTGGAGACCCCCTGGACATCGAACTGCAAACTGCGGAGGGTAGCGGGAGAGAAGAACGGATATTACACGTCGGGGAAACGCGAAAAGGACGGATTTTGGAGCTTGTGTCAACGTGGCGCGATGGAAAAGCTCGAATCATCTCCGCGTGGGATGCACCCCGGCAATCCAAGCTGGACTATCTGGCCGAGATGAGGCGGCGTTATGGAAGCATTGACGATTCCGAAGTTTGAAAACGAAACCGACGAAGCCAATTGGCTCTACGAGAACCGTGAGAGGTTGTCGGCAGCGTTTCATGAGGCGGTGCAGGAGGGGCGTGTCCGGCAAGGCACGCTGAAGCAGCGCGGGGTCACGCCTCCGACAACGATTCGACTTGCTCCGGAAGACATCTCCCGCGCACGTACGCTGGCCGAGCGCCGTGGTCTGCGCTACCAGACCTATCTCAAGATGCTGATTCACGAGGGGCTGGAACGCGAGGAGCGGATGGCGAGCTAGGGCGCATCCGGCGGATCGTTTTGGAATGTCTTGCTATCGACTATTGGCTTACGCGGTTTTTGAAGCCTATCAACCAGTGATTTCCACCATTGCTTCTGATGTTCTAAATCCATATCCTCCGATGCAAACTGCCTAATTTCGCGCCAAAGAACTATTAGTTCCGACTGTACATTTTGTGCTGCCTCTAATGGTCGCGGCTTCCCCAACGCTTGAGCAAGATATGCATTGGAATTGTGATCCTCTATGTGTCCTTTCGATTGTTCGTTAACAAGTTGGACATTTATTAGACTGTTGTAGATTTTTTCAGCCTTGATTTTGGATATAAATACGCACTTCAGTACGGTCTGAGTCATTTCACGGAGATGCTCACGAAATGATGGATCATGCACAGTTTTGGTCAATTCGCCTCCTATGGCGACAGAAGGCATGAATTGTTCTACCTTAGATGCAAGTTCAAGGAGTGCTCGCCACTCGATCTTTTTATTGTCGAGCACCCATTGCTTATGTTCTCTCTTTCTATTCCAACGAAATACAAGCCACGCAATTCCCAGCGCAAAGATCGATGGAATAGCTGCGACAAACAACCGTGCCCAGAGCGGGTCTTGTCCAACAGCTTGTACACACTGAATCTGGACCGGCGCTTGCGCCATTTGGCCAACAAAAACGGCAACCATCGAGACAGCATGGTGAATCATGGCTCCCACCTTGTATCCTAAGATGTTGACTATGACTTGGCTTGGTTCTATGGAGGAGTGTCGTCCGTGGATGAGCCAAGGAGCCACAAAAGTGCGAAAACGCCCAAAACAATGCCAGCCGCGATTTTGAGGATCAGATCCATTCCGACAGGTTACCACCATGAGCCAGACCCTGAAAGCCGTACGCGGAACCCGCGACCTTTTGCCGCCGGAGACCGCGCTTTGGAACCGCATCGAGGCCACTGCGCGGGACGTCTTTGCCCGTTACAACTTCGGCGAGATTCGCACCCCTGTCTTCGAGGACACGGCGCTGTTTGCCCGCGGCGTGGGCGAGGAGACCGACATCGTCTCCAAGGAGATGTACACCTGGGCTGATGGCGAGCGTTTCGACGAGAAGAAGATTATCGCCGAATGGTTGGCCCGATACGCTCCTGACGATCCGACGCATGTCCAGGCTGGTCGGGTTCAT